>Ga0315331_10002278_pt1 | contig 14592 bp, 7 predicted proteins | sample M160m34915metaG_FD_203456 | JGI IMG/M metagenome (GOLD analysis project Ga0315331, IMG submission 203456) | Ammonia-oxidizing marine archaeal communities from Monterey Bay, California, United States - M1 60m 34915 | ecosystem: Environmental > Aquatic > Marine > Intertidal zone | place: USA...
TTGAACTGCCAAAATGCCCTGATGCGTCCTTTGAATATGAATATCCCGAAGGTCAGGGTGTTCCGATATATCGATCCCTGGAGCGACTCTACAGCTTGGCCCTCTGCGTGGATTTTGAAGCATCACCTGCTGTGGATTCAGCCGCCCCACCCGCGTCCATTGAAACCCTTCTTGAGCAGCTTGCCCCCTTGTTTGCTCCCACAGGCTCGGACCTCGAGCAACTGAGGGAAGCTTTGGATCGGCCAGAGGATGTTTATCCCTTTGACTGGAAGGAAGGGCCAGGGATGTTACTGCCCCATTTATCCAAGTTGAAAATGTTTTCCACCTATGCCTGTTTGTCCGCCACACATCATGCCTACCGTGGGGATGGAGACGCATCCTACCATGACTGCCGCCTGGCATTGAGACTGGCGGAAACCGGCGACTGGGATGGGATGATCAACCGACTCGTTCAGGCTGCCCAAATATCTTACCTCATGGTAGGCATTCACGCGGCGCAGGATCGGCATAGCTGGAACGAGGCCCAATGGACCGCAATGCTGGCGTCATTGGAAACATTTAACATGGTCCAGCATGCGCCCGAAATCCTTCGTAAGGAGAGGGCCCTGTTGTTTCCCTGGTTGAAAGCCGGCATCAACGGAGATCCCTTCGGCAAGCTCAGTACGCTGTATCTCCTGGGATCTGGCGCAGGGACCCTCGATGGGAGTGGACAGTCTCCCCTGCCTCCGATCTATCGGTGGCTTGCCGGACCTCACCTGCAAGCCTGGTATACCCGGCAATTGAGCCTGATGCTGGAAGCCTTGAGTCAAAGGATTGCCCAATGGGACGATCTGGTACAACAAGCCGAACAGCACCCCTGGAGCCGTTTTTTGCCGACTGCATTCGATGAGTCACAGGAGCAGGATGGGCTGCTGGCAAGGATGTGGTTGTCTTCCATGGGCAGTGGCTTTCGCAAATTGTTCAGAGCCCAGGTAATCATGGAAATTTGCAGTGTATCCATGCACCTGGAACGTTATTACCTCCATCATCAGGCCTATCCAACCAAGCTGGAGGACCTGGTGCCGGCATGGATCCCGGAAATCCCTCTTGACCCCATGACTCAAGCGCCTTTCAAATACAAACGTCTGGAAGGAGATGGATTTGAAATTTATTCCGTTGGCTGGAATGGTCGCGATGATCAGGGAATTTCCTCGAAATCAGGTGGGTATTTTCTAGAAGGACTTCCAGACGATCTGCTCTGGCGCGTGGAGGGAAGCTCGGTGAAGCTTCCCGTGATGAAAGAGACCATCGATGAACCCAAAATAGATATTGAGATGATGCAACGCTACGGGCTGCTTCCCATGGGGGATGAAGAAGACCCGGGGATTCCTGAAAAGCAGGCAAAGTAAAACCCCGAAGTGTCAAACGATCCACAAAAGACTGAAATTAAGTATTTCAGAAGGTCACCATTCGAGTGTGTCCCTGATAATATGGAGGATTATTCGGAGCACACCTTTATCTTTCCATATTGAAATCAATATTGGCGTTTGAGGACGTGGCTATTGCCGTTTTCCCTCCATTGTCCCGCCTCTGATTGCCTTGATTGCCATGTGCACTTGAGCGTGTCCTCGTCCTCAAAAGCACGAATCAGTCTCAGGTTCGGATTTTCGTATTGAGCCATCCGTTGGTCACCGAGGTCTTCCCATTTCCCGAGCACGCCAAACCCCCTGCCATTCACTGAAAACAAAGACAGTGCTTTGCCATGATGAGGCATCCCCACCATTTGACTCAATTCGGAATGAATGAGGGAGAAATGCGTCCATTGGGTCACCGTATCCCCTTCAAGGTTTATGCTCTTGCCTTTTTCAGTGAAAATCATGTTCAGGGGTTCTATCTTGAATTCCAAATCGTAGTTGAAACCGCGGGAATCAGGCCCCAACCATCGACCTTGTATTTTGTTGAAAAATGTGTCGTTGGATCCTGAAAATGAAGCCTCCTGATCAGGAACAGTGTCGTACTCACGGATAAATTCATCCTTCGTCATGTCCGTCGAGGAGAAACTATGTTCCCCTGTCAAACCCGTCGTCTGAGAAAGCGTCCATGTGCGCGACTGCTCATCGAATTCCCACTGACTCATCATGCTCTTCGGCGATGCGCCTTTGCCATTGATCCATTGACTGAGCTTGCCTCCGCGCGCCTGAAACCCCGACTGAAAAGGAGTGATATTATAGACAGTGATTTCTGAATCTGAATCCACTACCACCATGGGGATATTTCCGGAGGCATCATTTCGTTGGTTGATGAGGATGCGCATGGACTCATGCCGTATGAGTTCCCTGTTCCCGGTATCCAATGTCAGCAGCTCACACCAGAAGGTTTTATCAAAATCATGGTATTCAATTTCCAAAAACGCTTCGGACGATTCCCAATTACCCTCCAACATTTCGGGGTGCTGAAATATGCTTTCCTGAATCCTTGCAGACTGTTGCCTGTTGCAACCCAGACCCAGCCCCAGCACAAAGATGAATAGCATGCATGTTTTTTTGTTCATGACCACATCTTCCCTCTACTCGAGGTTTGCAACTATTATAAAATATCGTTCTATTTATAATATGGAATTAAAATCTTCAAACTAGAAACCTGTTGAAAGCCGTGCAGGTATCAACGCCGCCTTTTGGCTTCCGATCATTTCACTGTCTCAAGTAAGGTGATTTGACTCAATTTAAGGCACATGCATATCCACTTGCCCTTTCATTTCAAATTCGCTCGAAGACCCTCAGTCAACGAGCGACGACGCATGAAAGCATGAAAAATAAGGTGATATCATCACCATGACGGGTGTGTTTGCAGCCTCATGCGTCCGCCTCCATGCATGGAACGAGCTTGATGAAGGTCATTTAATTTCACTTGACAGGAATGGTCACTTTTCCTAGTGAGTGTAATACACCCATAAGATCGCGCCAAACGAGGCAGCATACAGCGAAGGACTGTACACCGATATATTGATCTGTCATCAAAGCCAAACTTTGCGTTCGATCCACACTCCTCATGTCATGAAGAACATCAAAAAAACAATACCCTCTAAACTAAGATGGGCAGCAGCCCTGTTATTCACAGCCTGCAGTGGACCTTTGATCGCACAGCTCGCTTTTTCTCCACCTGAAGGCGGTTGGAATTATATATATGAGGGCGATCAGGCGAGTTATGCACCCGATGGCGAAGGGTTCGCATCCCTTGATGGCACCTGGAGCCATGATAACGGTTCCGATCAATGGGATGGTTCAGCCATCGGAGGAGATTTCGGAGATGGCAACCGGCCCGGAGGCGCCATGATCCTCACCGAGGGGACTACGACTTTTCTTCGCATTCAGGATACTGGAGACCCAAGGGACTACGACTATGGCGACCCTGGATCCAATCGAAAAATTTACCTGGGACACGATCTCGGAAATGAAGATGCTGCTCCCACCATTCTTGATGATGGGGTTACCTTGATCTTCCGAGCGCGCATCCCCACCTCGGGTCCCATTGATCCTTTGCATCGTGACAAACAAGCCGGCAATGGCCCGCAGCCATACCCCGAAAATGGTGACGGCTATGTCACATCAGATGGAGGCAAAGGCAATTTTGTCATCAGGCAAGGTAGCGGCGGAGCCATTGCTTTTTCCCTGACCAACGACAAGGATACCCCAGGTGGAGACCCTGATAACCTGGTGACTGGATTCAATGGTCTCAGCTTCAACGAATTCAATGGCAATGAGATTTCTGGTGACGTCAACTTTGGACAGGGGGATGGAGCCAACGTGATTGCCCTTGATCCAACCGAATGGCACGAATACTGGATCACCATCGAAAAAGATGAGGCCAACGTTGGAACACATGTTGCCAGGATTTATGTCGACGGTGACTCCACAGCTCAGACTTTTAAGATCACCGCTGGTCCAGGTAACGACTTCGGCGATTTGAGTTATCTGGCCTTGGGGGCCACGGCGACCCCTCAGAACGCGGCTCTGGACATTGATTTCTTTGGCGTCAAATTCGAAGCTGTCGACCCTGAATCCAAAACCTTCGGCCCGATTGATGGCGGCTGGGATTATGCATTTGAAGGAGACCAAGCGCAATATGCCGCCGATGGGGAAGGATTCGCTTCTCTGGATGGTACTTGGAGTCATGACAACGGATCTGATCAATGGGACGGTTCAGGGATCGGTGGTGACTTGGGTGACGGCAATCGCCCTGGGGGTGTGATGGTGATCGAAGAAGGTAACGTCAATTACCTCCGTATTCAGGACACAGGAGATCCTCGCGACTACGGTTACGGTGATCCCGGCTCAAATCGCAAAGTATACGTAGGACACAACCTGAGCGAGGATGGAGCGTCAGATACTATCATGGACGATGGTGTCACTCTGAATTTCAGAACCAGAATCCCCACGACTGGGCCACTGGACCTGCTGCATCGCGACAAACAGGCTGGCGAAGGTCCACAGCCTTACCCCGAAAACGGTGATGGCTATGTGACCTCCGATGGAGGCAAAGGTAATTTTGTGATCAAGCAAAGCGAGGGTGGAGCCATCGCTTTTTCCATGACAGCCTCTACGGACACGCCCGGAGGTGACCCCAACAATTTGGTCACAGGCTTTGACGGATTGAGCTTCAATGAATTCAATGGAAACACTATCTCGGGAGACGTTAACTTTGGTCAGGGTGATGGGGCCAATATCATTCCATTTGATCCTACCCAGTGGCACGATATTTGGATCACCATCGAAAAGGACGGAGCAGACGTCGGCACTCATGTTGCTTCCATTTATGTGGATGGCAATTTGACGCCCAACGTGTTCAAGGTCACCGCCGGCCCCGGTGATGACTTTGGTGGCATGAGTTATCTCGCGATGGGATCAACCGCCACACCTCAGAACTCGGCATTGGACATTGATTATTACCGAGTCAAATTCGGCGTTGTTCCTCCAGAAGGTGCAAGTTCCGAGAAACTGGATATCATTGATCTTCAACCCGCCATTGGAGCGGCTCAGGTGGATGCAGCAGCAGGCATTTCATTTAAAGCCCTCGCAAGCGAAGGAGCTATTCCACAAAACAACATTCAACTCGTCCTGAACGGAATCGACAGATCTTCAGAACTTGAAATCACAGGTAACGAACAGAGCTGGACAGTTGCCTTCAATAAGCTGCAGGCAAATTCGGTTTACAGTGGTGAAGCAATCGTGCGCGGAGCGGGCGGAAGTACCATCACTGGCTTGCTTTCGTTCAATACTTTCCTAAGTGATAACGATACATTTGAGGCAGAAAACTGGAATTTCGACAACGGTGAATTCATCAATGATGCATCTCCGGGTTTCAGTGGAAACACCTATTTCGACAAGGGTGTGTCAGTGGATTCTCAAGGGATCGATTTCAATGAACTCTCAGACGAGTTTGATTTCGGAAACGAAGATGCCTGGCGTATCCCTCTGAGCGGAAACATGCCCTATACGGATCCCAATGGCAATGAGGCTGGTCGCGCCCAGTATGAGAATGATCCCGATTCCGACTTCAGTGTCGAAGATACTGAAGCGGGCGAATGGTTGAATTACACACGTAATTTCACAAACGGTGAATCCAATATTTACCTGCGTGCCGGAGGCGGCGCGGCCTTTGAAGTGCAACTGGACAAGGTGACTTCAGATCCAAGCCGTGCCAATCAAACGACCGAAGCCATTGGGTCATTTAAATCTGGAGGCATACGGTCTGGTTTCGATTGGGTCGCTTTGACTGAGGATTCAGGTAGGCGTGCAGTGGTTGATTTAAATGGGAAAGCCACCTTGAGAGCTACTATCGTCAGCGGTAGCCCCAACCTGAATTTTTTCATGATCACGCCTGCAGTCGAAGATGAAGTCCCAGCTGAACCTGTGGCCACCACATTATCAGTCAGCACCGACGGGAACGAACTGATCATTAGTTGGGAAGCCGGCGGAAGTCTGGAATCCACATCTGATTTGAAATCAGGTCAATGGAACGCTGTCAAAGGTGCCTCCAGTCCCTATACCTCAGAAGTTTCGGGGGCACAGATGTTCTATCGGGTAAGGTAACACTCACATATAACATAAAACAAAAGCCGGGTTCTTTGAATCCGGCTTTTGTATATCTTCCCCAGAGGCGACTTGCAGTCAGTAAAAACCCAGCGTGCGGAATGGATGAGTAGAGGAAGACACACAAAACACTTAGGGATGCCACCGATAATCATCGTACCTTCGTACATCACAGACATCCTGCCCTGAGATTGGACGATCTTTCAAATCAACGCAAAGGGTTCGAAAACAAGTCAGGTTCTTTCGATGATAGCTTGAATGATTTGATGGGCGTTTTGGATAGAATCTGTGGTTTTCAGCGGAATGGTTGTCACCATGTTCTCTTCTCTCCGGGCAACCCCTTTCGAATAATATTTATCGTAGTAGGTCAATACAATTTTAGCGACCTCAAACATTTCCCCATTGTCCACGTGCTGCAAGGCATTGCTGGTGTTCAAGCCTCCTAGGCGGGATGAAATTCGAGTAATGGAATCTTTCAATTTCTCCCTGTCGCTCTCGCCATATCCTTTGACCAGATGCCTTGCTCTTTCATCACGTGAGATATCCAAAAAATACATGCGTTGACTCCTCATTTTCCCAAACAAAGCTTCAGGAATCATGACTGTGCCAATCGCTCTACTTTCGTCTTCAACCCAGACCTGTCGGGTGAGGTCCAAGTCTTTCCATTCCCAAAACACATTGTTTTCGAATTGCTCGACTGTTGGCTGAGGGTCTTGACCAATTCCCCCAAAGGCCGAGCCCCTGTGATTCGCCAACCCCTCGAGGTCTATCACTTGCTGGTCACTTGTCTGTTGTATTTGTTTGAGAAGTTCTGTTTTCGCACTGCCGGTATATCCTCCGAGGATGATCAACTGAGCGTCCACTTCGAATGCATGCAACACATGTTTCCGGAAAGCTTTGTAACCTGATTCGATCACGTAAACCTGCGCAAAACCGTTCTCAACCAGATGTTGAGCAAAGGATCTGCTCCGCATCCCTCCACGCCAGCAATGCACGACGACTGTTTGTTGGGATGCAGCCCGCAGCGTTTCATCAATGAAATGCCGCAATTTGGGCTGAACATATTCCATTCCAATCTCAATGGCCCGCTCCTTTGATTCCTGCTTGTAGGCGGTCCCTACAACCGCTCGTTCTTCGTCACTGAATATGGGGACATTGACGGCATTTGGAATATGCCCTTTTTTGTATTCAGCAGGTGAGCGCACATCCACAAGAGGCAAGGAGAGGTGATGTTTCAAATACTGTCCTATGGTGATTGTTTCAAGCATTCCATGAAAGGTAAGTTTCGGGTTTGTACATGCGCTGCAAAACGCCACTCATCTGAAATCATCAGCTTTGCTGCAATGGTCATTCTAACCATGACTCACAAGGCTGAAAATCGGCTATCATACGCTTTTCGGTTTAAGGAAAACTGATCAGTCTTGCTGCAACCTTGGCAGAATTTGGCTTCAGCGAAAGAAAAAACACAAAGCAAAGTGATCACTTGATTGTCAAAAAATTGGAGAAGTGAGATCATCTTTTTGCTCCTGTTTTTTATCAGAATTATACTTGTCGCAAATTTCATTGAAGTCAGTATTGCTCAATGCCCCACGTTATTACCAAGATCCTTGCGGATGACCGCAGGTTTGAGCTTCCCGATGGAGCTGGAAGCGATGCCGTGCATTCGGATCCACAATATGGGTATGCGGTCACTCAACTGATCACTGAAGATGAGAACCAATCAGGCACAGGCATCGCATACACACTGGGTGGAGGGACGCATCTTGTGCAAAGTGCGATTGAGCTACTGAGCGAACCCCTTGTCGGACAAGAAATCGAAGCATTGATGTCCGATTTCGGTACGGTGCAGCGAGCCATGGCAGAGCACCATCAAATTCGATGGCTTGGCCCCCACAAAGGGGTTACCCACCTGGCTCTCGCCTCTATTACCAATGCTTGCTTCGACCTCTGGGCAAAAGCACGTGGTGTCCCCCTTTGGAAACTACTGCTTGATCTGAGTCCTGAGGCACTCGCACGCCTCATTGATTTCAGTTATCTGGATGAGGTATTGACTGCAGATGAAGCCGTATCAATTTTGAAGGAAAAAGCGGCAACGCGCTCCCAAAGGGAGCACATTCTCAAGGAAGGGTATCCTGGCTACGACACCTCTGTCGGTTGGTTTGCCTACAGCGACGAGCGTATCATGGAGAATGCCCGACACGCGATCGATCTAGGCTTTACAGCCATGAAACTCAAGGTGGGATCCCCACAACCGGAACGCGATGTTCGCCGGGTGCAGAAAATACGGGAAGCGGTTGGAGAGGACGTCCGCATCATGGTGGATGCCAATCAGGCATGGTCCTTACCCAAGGCACTGGAGGTATGCCAGCAATTGGCTTCCATGCAACCTTACTGGGTTGAAGAGCCCACCCAACCAGACGATATCCTGGCACATCAGACTATTGCCCGAGCGATTGCTCCGGTACCTGTCGCAGTTGGAGAAGCGGTAAGCAACCGTGTCATGTGGAAAAACTTTCTGCAAGCGGGAGCCGTGGGTGTTGTTCAGGCGGACTGCACCAGACTGGCCGGTATCAGCGAATACCTGGCTGTCTCTCTGCTTGCCACAAAATACCCCGTCAAAGTCATTCCGCACGTGGGAGACATGGGCCAGATCCACCATCACCTCGTCTTTTTCAATCATATCGCACTGGGCCATGAAAAACTCTTCCTGGAATACATTCCGCACTTGAGAGAACATTTCATGCATCCTGCCATTGTAAAAGACGGCGCCTACCAACTGCCGCAGGAGCCCGGTTGCTCCACCGACCTCCTGCCTCGTGGGAAACATTGATTCCAGTTTGTCATTTTTTTAATGTCACTTAATTAAGAAACACAAAAACATCAAGAGCAGCCTTTTATCCGGAAAGCGCAACTGAATATGAGCACCATCAAGTCAGTCACCGTCAAGCATGCAAATCGTTCCATCTGGGGACACCTTGCTGAACGCGAGAAATCACTCCCTCTGGTCACCCCTCTGGATATTTATCCTGAGTTTCAGGAAACACGAGGTTCCTGGTTCTGGGATTCAGGTATGGCCTTAATTGAAATTGAAACAAACGATGGCGTTGTCGGGAGGGGGTGGTGTGAAGATGGATGCGATATCATCGGCTCCCTCATACATGCCCATCTTCGACACCTGCTTGTCGGTCAAGATGCCGCTGAAATTGAAGGGCTTTGGGATCGCTTGTTTCGCGCCTCCCTCCCCTACGGACGAAAAGGGGTGGCACTGCACGCCATCAGTGCCATCGACATAGCTCTGTGGGATATCGCCGGTCAAATGGCGGGAAAACCAGTGTATGCCCTGCTGGGTGGCCCTGTACGTAAAGAGATTCCCGTTTACGCATCGGCACTTCATCCTGTAGGGCATGAAAAAGTAGCAACCGAAGCCAAAGACTATGTGGCGCAGGGCTACAAAGCCATGAAGATGCGCTTTCCATTCGGACCAGGCGCAGGGATGAAAGGAATGAAAGCCAATGAGGCGCATATCGCCAACGTGCGTGAAGCGGTTGGCGATGATATTGAAATCATGGCCGATGCCTACATGGGCTGGGACTTTTTATACGCAAAAAAAATGGTCCGTATGCTTGAGCCTTACAGACTGGCCTGGTTGGAGGAAGCCTTTCTGCCAGACGACCTGAACAGCTATGCCAAACTCCGACAGGAAACGGATATCCCCATTTCAGGTGGTGAACACGCATACACACGTTTCGGCTTTCAGGAGATCATTGAGAAACAGGCCATGGATATTCTGCAGCCAGACCTTAGGCGATGCGGTGGCTTTACCGAGGGTAGAAAGATTGCCGCACTGGCCGCTGCCGCAGGTTTACCTGTGATCCCACATGCCTATGGGATCACGCACATCCACTTTGCCATGAGCACCGTCAATTGCCCCATGATAGAATATTTCCCCATGCCCATATGGGATACCCTACCTGATACTGAGATAGCTCCCATTTTTCATGATGAGCCTCAACCTGAAGACGGTATAGTGCGCATGAAGGGGAAAGCTGGCATGGGGATCAAGGTCAACCAAAACATTTTCTCCTGACCGATTGCCATGACACTGCTGGACTGGTCCATTGTGATTTTCTTGAACGGGGCGGTGATTGTCTACGCCTTGAGGCTGGGGCGTAACACAAAAACCAGTGGCGATTGGTTTCTCGCGGGCAAGACACTCCCTTTCTGGATCGTAGGACTTTCACTCTATGCCACACTGATTGATTCAGCAGACTTGATTGCAGACACCGGCGGGGCCTATAGCCTTGGAGTGCGTTTGTTTGTACCAAACCTGGTTGGCGTTATCGGCGGCTGGTTTCTGATGGCTCATTTCATTGCAATCCCGATGTATCGCAAGGGAATGTACACCAATGCCGAGTTTCTCGAAGCTCGCTTCGGTCTCGGAGCACGGATCATCAGTGTCGTGGTCCAGGTTCTTTATCGAACCGTGATGATTGGGATGATCAGTACGGCTATTTTCCTCTTGCTCCATGTGGTCTGTACGTGGAGTGTTGTTCAGGCATGGACAGGTGTTGCCGTAGTAGCTTTGGTAGCAACAATCTATACGATGTCAGGAGGTCTTAAATCCGTTGCCATCACAGACGCCATTCAAGGACTTGTCATCCTTGTTGCCGCAGCCACCATCTTTGCAGCCGTTTCGCAAAAAGTAGGCGGATGGTCGGGGCTCGAAACTGCCATGGCGGATAAGAACCCCGATTTAGCTCGTCAGATGATGCATATTGGAACCGATGTTGTCGAGACCATGGATACCTCCAGTCTTTCACCGCAAGCACTCGATCGGGAACTCAAATTGGGAGGATCTCATGATAAGGACACACAGATTCTCACACGTGTGACCCCCGCATGGTTGGTCGTATTGAGTTTTACCATCGTTGGTTTCGCTTATTCGATCGTCAACCATACACAATCCATGCGTCTTCTCGGCTCAAGAAGTGAGTGGGACATGAAGATGGCCATCGTGCCAGCAGGCCTGTTACTCATCGTGATGACTTTCCTTTCCCTTGGGCTTGGTGTCATGGGGAGAGGCCTCTACCCTGATACAGGCATGTTGCCCGATGGCCGTGCTGACAATATATTCCCCCATATACTGCAGCAATTTGGAAGCCCGGGCTTGACTGGACTTGTGGTTGCCGGCGTATTTGCAGCGGCTTTTTCGACCTATGATTCCATTGGGTCGACATTGTCATCACTCATCACGAGGGATCTTTATGGACGACTTATTGTGAAGGATCGCGATGACGCACATTATCTCCGCGTGGCAAAATGGATGACACCGGTTATTATTTTCGGCTCTTTCATTTATGTGCCTGCGCTCTTGTCAGAGGGAATGATTTTCACTTATCTGAAAGTTGTAGGAGCTTTCGTGGTGCCACTACTCACAGCATATCTGTTAGGCACTTTCACACAGGTTCATCGGTCCTCGGCATTACCTGGTCTATTGATTGGAGTGGGATTTGGAATATTGGCGCTTATCGCACCTGGGCTGGCCGTCGGTTCAGGTATCTGGTTACTACCTACCTTTGCAATCAACAGTTATGCAACAGCTCCCATCGGCTGTCTGATCACCGCCCTGACCATGGTGGTGTTGACAATGATCATGGGGAGAACTCCAAAGGACCAGTGTTTCCAGAGTCCAAAGGCAACGGACGGATGGCTTTACCGCAGCCAGCAGGAGATTGCTCTTCCAACGGTTAGGGACGAAAAGAACTTCTCGATGAAACAGGTATTACCTGCGGCACTCGGTTTGGCTGTCTGGGGGATCGGTTTAGCTCTTACTTTTATCGTTTTCTGGTGAGTTCTCTCAAGGGTTTCATAATAGAAGCCATTCATTGAATGGCCTCAATATCAGCACTGAGATATTTCAATTACTTCATCAGCGGATGGGATCATTTTTCTGAGCAATTGAATCTAAGTCGCCTGTAAGCAGTTAAACACCCTTATCAAAACGATGTTCAAGGCATCACTGTATCCGGTGACACCACCAGATTTGGCTTACTCCTTGAACGGCCTTCGATCAAGGAGTAAAGGAATGAGCCAGCATGCAAGGATCCATCAAAAACGATAATCAAGTCCAAGCACCAACCCAATTTCACCGGCAAGGTCCAGCTCGACAACGCGCATTGAGTCTTGGATATTCATGGACTGCATATGCATATAACGCCCTTCTCCAAAAACGGATACACGATCATTGATGTCATGACTAAGACGAAGGGCTCCAAAGAGACCAAAGACGATGTCATTACCCTTGAATCTACCTTGGCGCTGTTGAGTGTAGTTGTTACCGGCAATGGAGTATTGTTGACTCTCGTCATAAGTCACCTCTGCACTCATGTATCCGATTAACAAACCACCCAATGCCGAGATTTGTAAAGAATCGTTGATGTAATATCTGACATTTGGACCAATACGTCCCAACAATGCAACTGAATCGATCTCTGTACCACCGTTAACCTGGCCAGTCACCGAATTGAAACGACGGTTTGGCAGATCACCTATTTTCGGAGAACCCGAGATATGAGGTAAAAAGGATCCTTGGTAGGGAGTGCCCTTGGCCAGAGGATCAATTCCTCCAAGCTCATAGGTATCGGTCAAAACCTCAAAATCACCGGGACGATTGCGTGACTCGTAGTCGAACTGATGAAATCCGAGCCCCACCTCCAGCTCGTATTCAAATCTTTCCCGAGACTTCAGCAATCGATTGTACAACAATTCTACACCAGGGGAAAAACCATCATTGGCTGGGTCGCTGTAGGCTCCGCCATTGAACCGGGCCTCGTGAAAATCAATGGTTCCTGCCAGAGGCACGTTGTTTACTTGAGATGAGTTGTCAAAACCAAAAAAATGGGTACGGGATGGCAAGCGAAGATCCCCGAGATTGTCGGAAGAATCCTGAAAAACGTATCCATCCGCGTATTGGCGATTGATGCTTCCACCTGTGGCGGGCCCAACAGCGCTGCTGAAGGATTCGTTCGAAGTGACAGACGACTGTGTCCCACTAAAAAACGAAAACCCCAATCCAATTCTGGATTTCCGTTGTTTCACTTTTGGATCAAGATCCAACGGCTGATTGTCTTTCTCTATTGAAGCGCCTTCAGTAATTGTTTCAGAGACAACACTCTCAATTCCTTGGGCTTTGCCATGAATCACTGAGCCAGCCAAGGCCAGAAAGCAGCCAACCAAGCAAAAACGATTACTCACGCCATTCATCAGGTTACTCATCACTTTCAATTCTTTCTTTAAGAATACGATAATATCGACCAGCGCCGTTGTCTGCGGGTAGCGGATCTGTTTTGGGAGACCCCGCATCCTGCCAGATAATCATTTCACCTGTCCCTTCAACAGGGTTCAGCGCCAGCTTCCACTTTCCAATTTCATCACTGTATTCAATCCAGTAAAGGTGATCTTTATCTGATCGAAAACTAACGTAACAACTATCCACTCGGCCATTGGCTCCTACGCTGACAAAACATGAGGATTCAATAACCTCAGAGATCTGGTCCTGATCAGGAGCCAGCAGTTCGGCGCCTTTCTTGACAAGCAACTCCAACCGAGGAGGACTGATGGCTCGTCCTGTCGTGCTGAAATATTCCAAGGTTATCGTGGTTGAATCACCCTTGATCATATCGACAGGAAATTCCACAAACGTTCCTATTAAATCTTCCTGCAGGTAAAACTTGGCTACTACATCAGGCGTCAGATCATGGATATAAATACGAATTGATTTAAAATCAAAGGGCGTATTGTTAACAATTTTAAGCACTTGTTCGAAGAAACCAGTTTGAGGGTTCAAATTATTGGAGAGATAAAGCGTCGGATCAAGTTCTTCGACAATCACCAATTCCGGCTGGAAAACAGTGACTGGAATATTCAACACCTCGGAAGTACCGTCAGCGTAGGTCACTTCGAGCTGTATTTCCGTTGGCTGAGACTCTCCGCTTTGCCCCGGAAGTGGGTCAAACGAGACCTGGAGACCTTCGCCCGGTTCGTTACTGATATCCACGCCTGCAATGATACCATCATCAAACTCGAGCAGATCAACGTTCACCACTTCAACTCCAAAATTACTCAGCAAGGACCTAACATCGGTACTTCTCAGACCAGCCAAAGCCCGAAGTTCGACAAGTATGGTAACACCATCACCATCTTCATCAAATCGAGGAGGCAAAGATCCTGGCCCTCCCTCATCCTCTGTCAGGATAACCATTTTTTCCTTCCCTAGATAATTGATGTCAGGAATATATGTAAGCTGAGCCAAAGCCTCGTTCAGATCTTCAATCCGCCCAAACATTTGAATAGATCTGGACTTTTCAAAAATGCCCTCAGTGTATTGTAGTTCAGGATGTTCATTGACAGAGATAATTCCATTTTCAACAGACATGCTCACCGTCAATTCCTCACTATCAGGATCCGATACTGAGATAGCATTCGGCGGGTCGTTCTCTTCGGAAAAAGTCAGAACCGTCTCGAT
>Ga0315331_10002280_pt1 | contig 14589 bp, 12 predicted proteins | sample M160m34915metaG_FD_203456 | JGI IMG/M metagenome (GOLD analysis project Ga0315331, IMG submission 203456) | Ammonia-oxidizing marine archaeal communities from Monterey Bay, California, United States - M1 60m 34915 | ecosystem: Environmental > Aquatic > Marine > Intertidal zone | place: USA...
AGCGGAATACACCGGATCGAGCGTATTCTTGAAGGATGTTGTAACAGATCCTGTCTTGGAGGTAGGCTGTTCTGCCTAAAAGCTCGTGATCTGGCTTAATATAGAGAACGTCCACCTTAAATCTCTTGTCGAGGAACTTTAGAACCTGAAGTGAAGCGCCAGTGACGTCTCCTGAACCAGCCATAATGAATAGACACTCACCTGTGTCGGGCATTTGGTTGATAAACTTCGCCATTCTTATCTGTTTCTTATCATAGTCCTCGTGAGAGTCTCTTTTGGTTAGTCCGTAAGACTTTTCTGACTTGCCGAGCCCTACATCGACGTAGAAAACATTATATTGAGGATAGTTCTCAAAATATTTAGCAATGCTGCAACCTGCGTTGCCCAAACCTACTACGTTCATTTCATTTTCCTCATTTGTCCATAGTCTCTTCCAATGTTGACGCCTACCTTATAGCTTCCAAGTGGCGTCTGGGAGAATGTGTCTATTAGTTCTGGTAAAATAGCCTTGTCTTCCTCGGATAAGTCTATCAAAATGCTGTCGTGAACCAAGAATCTTATCTCGCTCTTGGTTTGCTGTAGCTTTTCCCAAACCTTTATCGCACTATTCAAGAAAATGTCGCTTGACGTTGACTGAATAAGATAGTTTAGGGCTACTCGCTCTTCTGCTGGAATAGTTCTTCCAAAAGGTGTTCTTACTCTTTCTCCGTCAAAGTGTTTCTTGACTAACTTATCCCTACCATAATACATCTCGGCTGTCTTGTCAAGAGAATTCGGATTATAAAGCCAAGAAAATATCTTTTTCTTTGCCTCTTCTCTATCAACCTCGTTATTATAAATCTTCTCGATGTTCCACTGGTGTAAATCTTCCTGTGGCTGCTCTGTTCCTGATAATCCCAACAGAGTTCTTAACTCTGCTGCGTTGAAATCTATCTCAACCAACCAGTCGTTTTTTGGTTTTATTACCTTGCGAAACTTCTTGTCTAATGTTAGAATAGGAAAGCTGCTCCTAGATGTCGTTAGACGCCCCGTGACGCTTCCAAACACGTTATAATTCACAGTTTGCGGTTCATTTCCTAACTTCTGTCTAAGGTGCCTTGCTCGCTCTTCAGCGGCGTGTTTGTTTAGAGCAGTTTTATCTACCTCGAATGACTGAAGGCTGATTTCAGAAGCCATTTTCATTGCCTTGGCTAGGAAAGAATGATTAGCTGGCTTTTCGTAGTTTTGGAACACCCATTCGCAGATTTGATTCTTTACGTTGTAGAACTCTAATAAAAACCTCGTCGGAACAAGATCGTAGAAGCAGTGCTCATTTAGAGAAATCTTTGCTGTACTGAAAGACTTTATAAATGCCTTCATTTTAGAAGATACTCTTTCCAAGTCAGCAGTGAGATGTTCTGGGCAAACTTCAAATAAAGACTTGCCCTCACAATAAATCTGTGCGAACTCAATTCCTTCATTTCCGAACGAGGGAGAATATGCCCAAGTGTGTGTTAAGTTTTCTGGGATGTTATCAAAATGCAATTCGCCTTCGGTGAAGACACCGATGCATTCTTTTTTATCGTCCAGAGTTTGAAAAAGCATTAGAGCCTTTCTTTTAGTAAAATTTTATCTTTGTCTTAGTGGAAGCATTCGTAACAATATTATCAGAAGACTTCTCAGATGTCAAGGACTTTTTGTGAAATAATTCCCCAGTTCGATCAAGAAACGGAAACTCAAGATAATTCATTCCGTGTTTGTCGCTCCTAATTTTTTGAAGATCTAGGGATGCCTTAACGTGGTGTTTGAATTCGGATTGCGTCATGGGCGTGTTTCTCTCCGTGATCCTCAGGAATGCATACATATTCACCCAATGAGAATTATCACGTCGAGTATCCAGTTCCTGAAGTGAGACAACTTCTCTCTGGTATACTTTAGTTTTAGGACTGCCACTGCAACTCGACAGTTCAAGGACATCATAGGAAGGGTATTTTGCTACAAAAGAGTCGTATGCCTCATATGCTAGAACCCTAAGAGATTCTGGCTGTCCGACGTGAACCCTCTCGTAGAAGCGATCGAACATCATATCTAAGCTGTCTATACCTCTTAGATGCAAACGGTGTTGAACCATTGGAGAATCCAAGTCACAGTGAAATCTCCATGGAGCGTTCATGTCCATTCTAAACCCGAAGCGGTTTGCTATCGATCTCATGTCGGCAAAGTTTGTATCCCTTATAAACCCTAAATACTTCTCTCTGTCGTCAGTTATATCAGCATCAACCACATCGATCGCCATGCCGGTAGACATCCTTGATGACAAAGTGCTAAGAATATACTCTGTTTTCGTAACTGGGAAGAAAGCTGAAATATTCTCAAGGTATCCCACGAACGTCTGCTCAAAAGAGTCATAGTCCTTGATACCTCTCTGCCTTGAGCCATTTGAGGCATATTCAACAAAGTTGTCAAGCAACACCTTGGTATATTCTTTATAGGATGACGACGGATCCTGCCAAGCTACCGCTGGCTTTAGGTTTGCATATACGGATTTGTCAGGCTCTATTCTCGATGCCATGGACAACTTCTTGTGGTAGTCCAACATTTCCATGAAAAGATCTGCTACGAAATCTAGGGCAAGGAACGTTCCTCCATCATCAGTCACGATTTGTTGCAAATATTCCTGACGGGGCACGACGGCGTAGCCATCATCATCCACCTTTCCATAGAGAACCCTTAGGTGCTCTCGAAGATTCGCAGGATTGGGACCATAGACATCTTCGCCGATGGGGAACGAATTCTCGTAAGCGATCGCCTGAAAGAAATGCGCCAAAGAGGCTAAGTCATTCGAGCCATTGGGAATAAGTGATTCGTCTACAGGCTTGTTCGCCTCATACAAGTGTTTCAATTTCATTAACTGTCTCCCCCTGATGATTCCCAGACACACTCTAGATCTGTAGAGAAGTTTCCTGACTCTAGATAATTTTGAACCTTTACCACTTTAAAATAGCCCCCCAAGCCAATCTCCTTGGCAATCTGCCGATCGGCATGCGAAGAATTAGTAATAGGATCAACCCACACTGTCATACCCGGCTTGAACAGAGGCGAGCCGAACATCTGAATGTCTACATCATACTTGTCACGAATTCTTCCCTTTCCAGAGACACCTGATTGCTCAATCCTTGCTTCTCGCATACCTGCCTGATCCGTCCTCTTAAATGAAATATTTTTGACAAGCCCAGACTCTTTGCCGCTGGTTAGATGATATATTCCGAATTTTGAATCTCTTTCAAAAGTGGAGATTGAAGCATCCTTTGGTGGCTGCATCGACATAATCCTGCTCGTGGCGTAGACATAATAATACATGATGTCGCCTTTTGTAGCAGAGTTGGACTTGTAGTTAACACTTATAGATGAGCCGTTGATAGATTTGCCGCCTCGGGCTTCTAATGAATCGCCAGTGACTTGACACTTAGAAGAACTAGCAGGTGGAGCAACAAGCGTCTCAATCGATAATCGGGGTGTTATGACTGCTTTATCTCCTGAAGGATCTTTTTCTTCCTTTTTCTTGTCGTAACATTTTGGAGTCAGGGCTGGTCTTACTAGGTTGCTAAATACGTCTGCAACGAAACTCTTGAGCGGATAGGTGTCTTTCTCGCCCTTGGTTATCACATGATCTATAAACCAGGATGCAAAGAGGTTTAACGAAATTGGTATATCTGCGAGTGGGACATGGATTATCTTGCCAGAAGTGTCCCGATATGGGAATGTCCCTAATAAGAACTTTAGATTTTTATGCTGAGACATTGATGCTACTGAGAACGCTACGTCCAGGAGATCTCCTAAGAAGAAATAATGAACATAATACTTGTCATCCCGAACACTCCACTTGTTGCGATCCGTAACAAGCTTTTCTTTTTCGTCTGCTATATTTTCTTTCTTCGTGTCGGTGATGCCCAGTGACGAGCCGAAGCTGTCTCTTGCTTCTGCTGCGTCTTTCACAACCTCTTTTACATCCTTTGCGGCGGTAGGATCCACCTTTCCCTTTTTATTTTTTCTATCCAAATTGCCTGAACCTAGTTCGTCCTCTGATAGCTCTATCTTATAGACTTTATCTTTTTTGAAAAGTTCACTAAAAAATGCTGAATATGCTAATGATTTTTCATCGAGGATTTCTTCGTTCGTCTCTTCCAATTCTTCTTTCTTCTTCTCTTCTGCTTTAGATTCATCCTCTTCGGATGCAGGTTCGGCTGGTGAACCAGGGTTCGTAGACGGTTTCGGCTTCTTAGTGTTCGCACATGCCTTCGCCTTTAGTTTGTCGAGTTTTTCCCGGTTGGCTTTTGGTATCGCTAGATCGAAAACATCCATGTCCACGAGCAATTTATCGACATAGGCTTGATAATTTAGATTAAGCTCTATACTACCGTCTTCCCTGAAGTCTATTTCATGATCCACCAATGTCAGGAAAAATACCCTTCTAACCAACTCCACCTGATCCGCCAACTTGGGATTCTTGCTCCAGAACTCGCCGATGGGTTTTTCAAACCCTACTTCAACCTTAATCCTATAATATCTTGAATTAAATGTTCCGCCCGTTTTGGAACACTTATCTTTCTCCGTAAACCTGCTTGGTTGAGAAAGTAAGTCCAAAAACGAATTCCCGTTTGAGTCTGCCGCTGACAAGTCCTGAAGAGATGCGAAGTGGAGGCGAAGAGATGATTCAACAAGGGCTTCCGATGTTGACGGTGTGCCACCTGTGAAGTCAAATGAAAATGACTTGAATCCAGCGTTTGAACCTCTTCCGAACCTGTCCATCGTAAGCTTGGAGACATCTTTGTGGTGATCATCAAACCTGTATTCCATACTACCTGAGTCCGTTTCTTTAAGGAGTCGGAATGATGGAACGAGGGATGAAAGCATGTGGGTTGGGAGATCTAAAAAACCAGCGACGTTCTTAATTGAAATAAGATTATTTCTCGCTACAAGAGAATTTCCGTCGACAGTATAGAAATTCTGCCTGTTCGACTTCACACGAAGATTTAAAATATTCGCAGCCAAGAAACATTGCTCCTGGAGTCGCTGCCCTGATCTTGATCTGTCCTTCTGTTTCTCTAATTCTTCACTCATAGCGCCTTATCCCCTCAAGCCCTCAATGGCGTCGGTGAGCGGAAAGGGAATCACTATTTGATTACCTAGCTTGACGTGAGACTCTGTCGGTGTCTTGTTGTACTGTGCAATAACCCACCAATATTTAGATGAGCCATAGTGTTTGTGAGCGAGCTTATAGAATCTATCTCCCACTGCCCATACGTGTCGAATTAATGTAAGCCCTCGATACACCTGAACTGAAGGGTTCGAATACTCTGGTGTTGAATAGTGTCTTATAAATTTCTTTCCACGAGCTTCAAGCTGCTTCGCATAGGCTTCCTCGCTATTGTCAAATTGTTCTCTGTCGTCGTATCTAGACATCGTGGGGCTCCCTATTTAAGTATATCATCAAGAACGGCGTCAACCTGCTCCTGGGTTAGTGAATTGATGTCTCCGCTCTGCAAAGCATCTTGGTTCTTTACATTTTCCAAAATACCCAACTGTTCCTGATCAGGAGGGGCTGTAGTGTAGGTTGGAGTTGCTCCTGGTGCTGTTGGCTTCGGTCCATAGGGGAAGTTTTTAGAGCGGGGCTTTAGCGATGACTCTTCAAACCCAAGCCCGTGTTCGTGCTGAACAGTAAGCTCGAATGAGAGGTTTACGTGCTTTGGATAAAGAGAGCCTGGAGTGTCAGTATAGAACCCTGTTTCTACAACTGGTTCATAGCTGAAACCTCCGATTGTTCCGAGTAATCCCGTGGTTTCAACATCTGAACTGGAGGTGTCGTTGGACTTTGTTGTCTGAATAAGATTGCCCAATCGAACTCTGAACATTGGTGCAGCCTTTATGCTCCCCGCTCCTGCTGAGTTCGAAGAATATACAGGGTATAGCATATTGAACAGCATTCCACACTTTGCAATATTTTCTTTCGATTCTTCTAGGGAACCAGAGACGATGTCGATCGAAACAGAAATCGTTCGTGAAGTTGACTTGTAAGATTGAACCGGATCCATTCTACCATATACTTCTTCGGAATTGTAATTCGTTGTATATTGATCAGAGAATGAGGTGAGGAGGGCTTTGAAATAAACCTTTATACCAGTCGGTATTGAGTAGAATTCAAGCCGGTGTCCCTGCGTATCCGCCTGGGCTCTTGAAGCCCCTTGATCACCTGCATCTCCGAATTTAGTATATGTCGACAAACCTTTCCCTCCGAACTATAACTAGCCTACGCCTTTTTTAATTTCATCTTGCCATTGACAATGTTGCCCACTGCTCTTCCGAACTCTCGGTTGTCTAAGTGTAACACAATGTCCTGTCCACCTGATTTTGCCGAGGCAGTTTGTTGCGAGCCTGCCGTGATTGATGACGCTATATCTCCCACTGCCGATAGGAAGGAGTCGAACACTGATGCCTTGAGTTCTGCTTGAACCTCCACATACCTCTCTGCCTGATCGATAATCCCTTCTACATTTTGAACTGTTGTTGGGGTGATGGCATTTGCTGATTCGACAACTGCCGTAAATCCCGCTTCCATGCCCGACATCCTTGTCACTGATGCTGCTGCGAGGGCGGCTTGGGCAGTGAACGCTGAGAGTGCTGGTATAGAATCTCCGATATCTTCGACTGCATCAGCCAAACCTCGCATACCAGTTTCAAGAGATGAGATGGCTGAAAGACTAGAGAGCAAGCTCCCTATGTTAGATACCGTTGTTACTGTCGACTTTGCAATTTCAAGCATTGATATGGCGATGGCTGCAAAGCCTAGTGAAGCCCAAAGTGCGGCGGTGCCGATGGCACCGAGGGCTGGAAGAACCAATGTAAATGCTGCTGCTGTGTATGCGAAAAGAGCGAGTCCTCCGGCTGCAAGCAGGAGGCTAACGCCGAGGGTGGCAAATGTGCCTGAGAGCATAAGCATTCCTATTGCCATCTCTCCTATCGATGCGCCAGAGTCGATGAACAATCTCACTAGCCCAGTCATGGAGTTCACAAGCAATGAGGCGGAATAGCCGATTGCTGCAATACCCAAGCCTGCAAGGAAGAGTGCTGCGCCGAGCGCAAGAACTGGTATTGCTGCGGCGGCGGAAGAAGCACCGAGGACAGCGTTGCCACCTGCGGCGGCTGGTGCGGTGACGCCGACGGCGGTTTGTGCTTTTGCCTGGAAGCCGAGGGCACCTGCGAGGAAGCCGATGACGGTGGTAACTCCGCTTGCAATGAACCCGTATGCTTTAGTGGCTGCTGCCGCAGCCCAGGTTGCGGCTGCGTTTGCCCATCTTGCTGCCGTAGATCTTATAGTCATCATTATTTCTGTATTAGCTAGAGCTATTGCCACAGACTTTATTTTATTATAGGCTACCAGGACGCCATTGCGCCATATCGACATCAGTATATTATTCTTTTTGAGGCTCGCAGATATTGTCATCACGAGGTTCATTGCATAGTGAAGAGATATTACGGCGGCGAGGGTGGGAATCAAGAATCCCCCGAAAGCATCATTCACTGCCATAATCACATTCATCATTCCAGTTAGGATGCTGACGAGGGGCATTACTGCGAGGGCGAAGGACTCTATCATTAGCTTGCCCTTTTCCATCACGCTCACACCCGCTGCTTGTCTCTTTTGTAACTCTTCCTGAGATACGGCAGAATCTTGATTTGCTGCTGCCTTTGCCCTTTCAGATTCGCTGAACATCTTGTTTGCAACAGTCATGTCAGTAATACCGGCAGCATTTGCCATTGCCTTTCTCTCTAACCTTCCCATTGAATCGAAGGACTTGCCGCTGGCAGATATAGATTCCTGAATCATCTCTACTCTTTCAGCTTCAGTTGCCAGTAGCAATTCTGTGGAATTCAGCAAGTTTCCGCCGAGCATTGCATTCAGTTTACCTGCCGCATCGGCTGCTCCACGGAACGTATCGAACTGCTGAGTTATCCCCAAGAGAGCCTGTACTTCGATGCCTGCCTTTCCTGCTGTCTCGGCGAGCGCCTTGAATGCTGCCTTACCTTCAGATCCATAGTGAGCTAATTGAGGCGCTGCTTGTTGAAAGGCTTGTGCCATCTTAGCAGGCGCAACACCGATGCCAGATGCAAGTGCTGCCATCTCCGTCTGAAATCCGACTGCCTCATCTTTTGTCATTCCAAATGCGGATGATGAAAGCTCGATATTTGCCGCTGTTACTGCGGAAGCGATACCGAGAGAGTTGAGTTCTGCCGTGGTGCGAATCATACTTTCTTGGGCAGTCTTAGACATCCTATAAAAGCCTGTGACGCTTGATGAGAGGGCACCTGTAGCTTCAGCAGCCTTAGCCAAGCCTACTCCGAGATTTGCGGAACCACTAGCTGCACCTGACATGGCTGAGTTAAAAGCTGTACCTTGCCCTGTTGACTTTGCTAGTTCTGCTGTGAGGGATGCTACTTGTGCTACTGCCTTGCCGGTGGACTGCATTATTGAGTCCGCTGCTGCTCCCGACATATTCTCAAGTGAAAATGCCCTCTTTAACCCCTTTCCAACTGAGCTAAGATTCTTTGCGTAAGACTTTAAAAGTCCTGCCGGTCCACGCTTCCAACGCTCAGTGATGTCTGCGACACCGTCTTCAATATCCTTTTGAAGTTTAGCCTGATCTTCAAGAGCCTTGTTTTGATCAGAGATAATGTCCAGTTGGCGCTGAAGTGCTGCGGATGCGTTTTCAGATGCTGAAAGGTTCTTTGCCGCAAGTTCTGCGGACATCCTTCCTTGTTCGAAAAGAGTGTTAAGAACAGCCCTGTCCGCTTCCTTGACTTTTAGCTTCAGATCAAGTATTTCGGACTCTGCTTTTCCGAGCTTTTCAGCTTCAGTGACTAGCTCTTGCGCCAGTTTCTTTTGTCGTTGAAGCGACTTCAGCTGTTCATTTTGCTTTTCTTCTGACATCTATTCAGTCTTATCCCTTGAATGGGTATTTGATACCCGTTGCTCTCTCGAAATTTGCCACTGCCTTTCGAAGCTTGTATTTATCTTTAAGAACCCTTGGATCATTTAAACCGTGTTTCGCAACGGATTTCATATACTTCTTATCTCTACCGATCGCCTTTGCAAATGCAGAAAGTTCTGCCTTAGAACCCTTTACCTTCACAGGAACAGGTGAGCCACCGAACATCATATTGAGGATGCCCTTAACCGCTGAACCAAAGGTTTGCATCCATATCTCATTAACCTGTCCATTGCGGTGTGCTGAGAGATCTATTTCAATTGGTGTGATTTCTTTAGTGTTTTCCATTCTGGTTTCTCCGAAAGATTATAATACTATTCTAAATAGTCATTTCTAATAAATAAAGATGTGATAAACTGCCAGGGCGTAAGGTGATAATAGAAAGGCAAGCACAAATATTGATGATAATACCATAAGGCGAGAATGCTCACATTGCCTAATGGGCGGCGGAAAGGCTCCTTCATCGAGCAGTGTTTTTAGAATTTGCAACTTTTTGCGGGATTGAATCCTCTTATTCTCACTTTTTGTCATTTTATTTGTGCCTCAAAAACTTTACAACATATTTATATGCAAAAAAAAAGATCAAGCCATAAACCTGATCTTTTCTTTGTCTAAGAGATTGTTATCTCTTTTTGGACGCTTTCTTGGCAGCTTCAGACTCATCCTCTAATTGCTTGCTAAGTCTTTTAGCAAACCAGTTTCGGAGCCCGATGGGTAGGTTGTAAAACTCTATAAAGCTCCACCCTCCATAATACTGCATAAAGAAGAACGTCTCATAGACTTGTTCGATATACTCAGGTCCGAGCCCAAAAGAAGTCTGCCGTTAACGGCACCTCCATTTCAGTTGCGGTACCGCAAGCATTGCAATTAATTTCACCTCGAATCTCAACATTAGGAACGGCGCTTTTATATGCCTCTCTAATCTGTCGAGAATGCTTACCTGTCATGTGCTCGACAGCTTTCGCAATAGTCATCTTATCAGTGTGCCCTGAGACAGATACAATCATCGTTGTTAATTGATCTTGAATTGTTCTCTCTGGAAGTCCTGCTTTCTTTGTCGACTCCATAGCCTTCACTAGGCGTTTTTCGTCTGCGCCAGTAAGTGCCTTAAACTCAACAACCCAGTCATTATCCAGAGTAGTCGTAAAGGTTCCTGTGCCTGTCGCTTCAGAACCTTCACCAGAGCCGCCTGTAACTTGAACATCTTCGTCCAAGTCAAAAGAGTACTTCTGAGTGGCAGTGCAAGCTGGGCAAGAGATCTGAGTTGTGTACTCGGAACCGTATCCATCAATCCTAGCTTGAATGATTAGGGCGTTCTTATCGGAGACTGTCAACTGATCAGGAGTGATCTGTGAGTCGACGAGAAGTCTTTCTAAGAATTTATCAATAGCCAAGCCTTTACGGAGTAAGGTTCTACTCGATAGAATATCCTCTTCAGCAGTTGTCATCTGTCTAATCTCGACAGTGTCTTGATTATGAAGTGGATGCCCTTCAGGATAGAACTTTCCTTCCGTGGGCAAGGCGACGATAGTCGTGGGGCGGACAAACTCCAATGGAGCAAGCCCTGCGGCTGCTTGCGTGGCAGCAGTCGAATTAGACTGGCTCTTTTTTGAACCAGCCCTTTCTTCGTTGTTACGCATGATACCTCTTTTCAGTTATTATGGTAGGTTTATTATATTACAAATATTACAGGATGTAAAGGACTTTTTTAAGCTTTGCTTGCAGCCCAGAATGACTTCTTGCCGCCGCCTGTTGTGCGAAGCTCTGCCCAGTCATAACGAATCTCTAAGTCAATCATAGTCAAGTCGTCTGACTCATAGTCTAGCTCGCCGAACTTGACGTCCTTAATCCAGGCGTTCTTGAGGAACCATGACTCAACGGTTTTTCCGTCGGCGTCAATCTGGCGAATCTCAATACTTCCAAGAGTACTTGCTGCTGAAGACTTTGACATTGTCTTTGGACTAGATGAGTCTTGAATCGCTGGAGCATAGCCTGAGTCTGTAATAACCTGAGCTATCTTTGCTGCTGCATCGGGATTCACTGGATCCACCAAAGTCATAGTGACAGTGTTCCATTCCACTCTTCCTGGGTAATAGTAAGTGTGGTTAATATATTTATGTGTTGATTCTTGAATTGTAAAGCTTGGCTTGCTTACCTTCTTCAAGGTGTACATTGGGATGTTCCCGTTAACGAGGATCCATCGAAATGCTCTCTTAGGGTCTTTAACCCCCTTATCTGCGTCTGACCAAAATGCCATGTTATTAATCTCCTATAAAAAGTAATCTTGTAAGTAACTAGGCAAGGTTTTAAAGTCTTGCCTAGTTTATTTTATTTTAGTCCTCGAAAGAAGCGCCTGTGTTAGTGATAACAAAGTCGATTGCGATGAACTCGATTGCACGTGCTGGCTTCAAGTAAATCTTCGCATACATGATATTTCTATCAACCAACTCTGGTGTCGTCGTTGTCTCGTCGAGGATGATTCGGTACTCTGTCAAACCGAAGCGAGACTTAACGGATGATAAGAACGGCTCGGCTCGTGAAGTAAACCTACTCCAAGTTGCGTCTACGTTCTGATCGAACAACAGGGTAGCTGCCATTCTAGAAATTTCTTTCTTTACATAAATCATCAAGCGACGAACATTAATTCTGTCAAGTGCTGATGGCGTAACCTGAAGCGTCTTCTGTCCAAAGATTACAATCCCCTCTGCTGGGAACTGAGCGATTGGGTTGATGTTTGCTTCGTAAAGCTTATCTCTTTCCTTCGAAGTCAAACGGTATCGAGTCTGGACTACTGGCAAGCCAGCAGCGCCATTCGTCAAACCACCTCTTGTGAATCCAGCAGGTGCGAACCAAAGTTCTGAATTAGCCTCTGATGAAGCCATAGTGCCGATGGCTGCGACTGATGGTGGCGTCCAAACAAGCTTATTGCTAAGATTGTCTCTAATCTGAACCCATGGAAAGAAAGCACAGCCATAGCTTGAGTTCATAGATCTATTTTTAAGAGTCTGGGCAGCAGCGGACGGATCCGGAAGCCTATCAAGCTCTGGGCGTTTGTCCCATCCAGATGGGCAGTAGTCATCTTCTATATCGATTACTGCGAGGGCGTCGGCTCTTGCTTCACAGGTAGCAACCAGATGTCCCGTAAGCCCAGGTGTTGCAATACCAGGCATTGCCATAATATTACACTCTACAACCTCTGGATCGGCGACGATGTCAATTGCCTTCTTGACGGAATTGAATGCATATCCGGCGGCAGTATTCGTGTCACTAAACGGTTCGATCTGAGTTACATCGAGTCCATCGAATCCTCCGAAGAGTGGCATGGTGAACTTATCGAAGCCTGCGGAGAGAACCGTTGTATAATCTGCCCAGGGTCTACCGTTGATACTCGTCTCACCGTGGAGTGAGCCAATGGTGCCGTGAGTAGCATCTTTACCGAGGACGTCCTTCAGTTCACCAGCGGCGGGGATAGTTGAGGTGATAAAATCGAGTGAAAACAGCGCTCCCTGATCTGCCATTGTGTCAGCGGCGGCGATTTTCCTCACGATGTCTCCATAAGATGGATCATATATTTCACTGTCGTACTTATCCGTCTTTAGTCCGAAGAAAGCATCCTTGGGGGATGAAAGCCTCTTTGAACCAACTGTTGTTGTTCGAAGGAGGAGTGCTGGCATTGTGTGGGTATTGTTGACGGGGTGCTTTGGAAGCTGGAAAGCGAAAGGCAGCAAGTCTGCTGATGCTGCGCCGGATTCTACTTCTGTTGCGAGTTCTACCCGAATGTAGCGAGACTGGTTCTGGTACTGTCCTAGTTCTACATACCTTCTCTCACTCTCTACCCAACTCCTCTTCATGTCGCCGATTTGGTTGGCAATAAAAGATGGCGAGGAAGGATCCAAAGTCAGCCCAGAGTACCTCTCATATACCTTTGGCGAAGCATCAGTATCGGCGGCATCTCGGACGAGGACTGAGAAGGTTCCATACTTCGTAAAATCATTCTTCGGGGGTGAAATGTCTGCAATAGATATTTTAAAGTTCTTCTGCTCCCATTCACCAGAATATAGCGAGTGGATCTTAAACAGTTTTGTCAACATGTCTGGAGTGACATCTCCGGTTGTCGCCTGTGTCATCTGAGATAATACCCAGGGAGATTCAGGTGCGACAGCGTTGATGTTGAATGCGTGGCTGTTCGTTAGAACAGGGACTGCTGCGTGAGTGATGGTATCGCCTGCAAGACTGTGCTCTAGGGCTTGATCAAATGTTGCACCCAAGAAGTATTCCTCAGAGGAGTCAGTGAGGGTGTCGTTTGTCAGAGTCGGGTTTGTGTTTAAAACGTTTCTGATATATCTCTTTGATGATCTATCAAAGTTTACAACAAACTTCTTGGAGGCTGTGACACCTGCGTTGGTACCTTCTGTGTTAGCTATGGCTGGCAAATGAGTCCCACCATTGGCGGCGGTGACGGTTAGGGGGGAGTTAACTTCTGCCCCGGCCTCGTCGTTCACAAGAGTAAGAACTGTGCCAGCGGCTGAAGCTGTAACTAACAACCCTTCTGCCACCTGATTAATTGCTTCTGCGATCTTCTGTACGGCTGTTGAAGCAGATGTGACTCCTGCGAGCCCGACTGTCAAATCGCCGGCATTAAGGACGGGAGCAAGGGCAGTGGCAGAGAATTTAATAGCGACGGTTTGAGTGCCCTTGTCTTTGACATCAAAGGATCCGGCAGCGAGAGCCATGCTGGCGATGTCGATTCCGTCGAAATCGATAGATCCGGTACCTGTGGTGGCGGCTGCGGATGAGCCTGCTCCTGTCAGAGTAAGTGTGATATCGCCAGTGGCTCCGACTGATTGGGTGATATTGGTGACAGCAGCCTTGGTGTAAATTATTGCTGCGACGTGATCAGCGGCACCCTTGCCAACCTTGAGAGCATAGGCATTATTCATCGCCCAGCCTGCCTTATTGTTTGCATCGGCGTCAGGATGAGCCTCGCCGAGAAGTCTAACGAAAGTTACAGGAGAAGCGGACTTCAAGTATGCTTGGGCTGCAAAAGCTGCATACGTTGGACCCATTCGGTTGCCGTTGCGCCATGCATCAGATGCATCGCCGCCAGCTACGGGTTCACCGAAGATTTCAACAAATTCTGCAAAGGAGTTAACCTTTACAGGAACCATGCCTGGTCCTCTTTCTGCTCTACCAATAATTACTGGACCGGTTGCGTCTGGTAATCTTGGAAGTTGTGAATTATCTACCTCATTGACGAAAATGCCAGGGGATACAAATTTAAAACTCTTTACGGACATCTTTTACTTCTCCTTGAATAAAATGAAAATGATTTTATCTATGTTCTATCGTTTCAAACGATTGTTTTCTCTAATAAATAGTCATTAGAAGCCCCAAACTCATTTTTTGAATTTTATTTTTTATTTACTACTCTATGACATCCGGGGTGGTTCATAGTCTGGATTTAACACTGTGCGTTCTCTTGATACTTTAAATTCCACAGCGGACTCTCTTTTGGTATATCTAGGTGTTGCGGAATTAACTCCGTCTCCGATGAGTGGTGCAAGGA
>Ga0315331_10002283_pt1 | contig 14575 bp, 20 predicted proteins | sample M160m34915metaG_FD_203456 | JGI IMG/M metagenome (GOLD analysis project Ga0315331, IMG submission 203456) | Ammonia-oxidizing marine archaeal communities from Monterey Bay, California, United States - M1 60m 34915 | ecosystem: Environmental > Aquatic > Marine > Intertidal zone | place: USA...
TGATTTGATTGATAATCAACATGATCTAAAAAGTGCTTACGGCACATAACCTTATAAGCTACTACAGTGGTGTTGTCAACTATTTCGTCAGCACCATCAAATATGCGTTTGCCGTTTGTGTAAAGAGCGTTGTGTGTTGCAGGTTTTCCACACCAGCATCGCATGTTGTTGTTTAGTTGGTTGAAGCAATCTGCCAATTCTAACAATCTTTTAGAAGCAGGAAACATGGAGCCTTTGTATGTGGTTAACAGGCCGTAAGCATGTACTTCCACGCCCCGTACATCTGCAACATACGCTAATTCGTCAATTTGTGGTGTGCTTAAAAATTGCACTTCATCTAAAAATAAATACCTAATGTGGTGCCGTCGCTCGTTTTCTTCTTTTTCAAGTATGTCCATTATGCTTGAGTCATCATCAACATTTACGGCAATAGTGGCATTTCCAGACCTGTTACTACAAACGCACTTTCCTGATCTGTCATTTTTTGTAATAAGCAAAACTTCACCCGGAAATGCAGCATCAATGTTAAAATGGGTTTGCAGCAAATGCGTTGTTTTGCCAGAAGACATCGTTCCTACGTTAAAAACTATTTTACCCATATGTATTTATTATAAGATTATGATTGCTGTGCAGAGTTCCACAAACTAGACCTAGTGGGATTATTTACATGGCTCTCTGTAGCAGGGACATTGGCTTTGCCTTTTATGGTTGGTGCAGAAAATATTTTTTTAACATCCATTATTTTACCGCTTTTTGGATGGGCCATTTCTGTTAGTGCGTCATCAGACATGGGCTGATAAACAGTTACCGTTTCGTCTGTATCAATAAACTTATAGGTGTAATGGGGCATTGCTAAACCTCTGCGGTTAGAGCATTCCAAGTGTCTTTGTCAATCACGCCTGTTTCTGGCAAGCCATATGAAAATTGCAGTAGCTTAATACTGTTTTCCATTTCTTTATCAAAGTCACTTCCACTAAGTTTTAAAAACTCTTTTATTTCTGGAATTTTCTTTGATTTAGATCCTATTCTAAGTGGTCTGCCCGGATATTTACCAAGTACGGTTTCTTCCTCTACTTGATTTTCCTCTGGAGCAAACGCTTCATTCCATATTTCTGCCATGTCGTCAGGAAGTATTGAATAGTGGAACCAAGTTTCACACGAAGTTGTTGGCAATACACCCGTGGCTGGTTGCCACTCACCCCTGTTTAGACGAGCAATGTCTAAAGATCTTCCTTGTGTAGGGAAGTACCCTAGTTTTTGATCAACATTTAAATGAGGCAAATTCAAGAATAAAAAGTTTTCTAATATCGATTTAGCGTGTTTGTCTAGTTCTGCATGGTTATGACCAACAACATTTATCCAGTAACTTGTTGTATCTCGATTAGGGAGGTAAAGTGCATGCTCAGGATAGGCGCAAGCAGCTTTAGTTAAATCTGTATGATTGTACAAAACTTTATTTTCGGTGTCTAAGGTTGCATGAGGAGCGGCTTTGTTATTTTCATAAATTCTAAAAGCTTCTTCCGCAGTCGCACAACCTGTTAGGCCTATAATTAATTTATTATTTCCTTCGGACACCCGATCATAAACGTTTCCATTAGCTATAAACTTTAATGACTTATCAACTTGCTTTACGCCTGAAAATTGTAAAAACTTATTCATACTTGTTATTATACTGATATTCTCACCTTCCGCAAGTGTTGTCTTCAGTACAATATTTATGATCGTGCTATTTATTGTATTTAGGAGTATTCTTTGCGTATCAAAGGGGGTTTTTTTCGCAAGCTGTCCAAGGCATGTCTGGTTTGGTTCTTCATTGTGGCATTTGTCGCAGTTACCCCTGCTCATGCCACGAATCATCAAGTTACTGGATTATCAGATTGGTACTTTTATTTAGACCAAGAAACTGAAATAACTCTGTATGGAAACTCAGATGAGGCTTGTAGCGAAATTAACTGGGAGACAACAGGCACTGATCCGTACCTTTTTTTGTACGACTACGATGATAACGATACCTATTTGACTGAAGACGATGATGCAGGACACATTGAAAACAGTCAGTGTGTTAGTGCTAAAATTACTGGAACATATCCGGAGGGTATCTATAGAATAAGGGCTGGTTACTGGGACGAGGACTCTGGGTCTACGGTAAACGGAGGCACAGGCAACCCAGACTATGTTCAGGATTGGGGAGACTTAACATATACTCTTGCTAGCAATAATATACCGCTGTATGATGTTGCTCCATCAGTTGGGCCACCCATGAATTTAACTGTAACTGATAATGGCGACTCAATAACTCTAGACTGGGATGCACCTAACACGGGATACATTCCTGTTGAACGTTACGCAATATCTTGGAACATTCCGCCTAATGCTGGTTGGTCAATATCAACTGGAAACGTTGGAGATGCAGACGCTCTTAACACAGAAATAACTATTGCTTATTCAATATTTGCACAACATGGGGGGTTAGGGCAAACATTCCGATTTGACATTAGATCGGACAATGATACCTATGGATATTACTCAGGTTGGTCTAATGAAGTAACAATTCTCATTGGGGAGCCTGACACTGATGGTGATGGTGTCGTAGATAGTGCTGAAACTGAAGGCTGTGTTGACGATGTTGATTGTGACGATGACGGAACAGGTGACGCTACTGACCCAGATGACACTGACCCAGATGTTCCTGTTTTGACTGTAGACACAGATGGCGACGGTGTATTTGATGCAGAAGAAGACACTGGGTGTCAGAACAGTACAGACTGTGATAGCGACGGTACAGATGATGCTCAAGATCCTGACGATCTTGACCCAGACGTTCCTACATTAACTGTCGATACGGATGGCGATGGGGTTTTTGATGCGGAAGAAACTGAAGGTTGCGAGGACGACGAGGACTGTGATAATGATGGCACAAATGACGCAGAAGATCCAGACGACACAGACCCTGACGTACCAACACTAACAGTTGATACAGATGGAGACGGTGTTTTCGATGCAGAAGAAACCGAAGGTTGTGCTGATGATACTGACTGTGATGACGACGGAACAGATGACTTCCACGATGTAGACGATACAGATCCAGACATACCAACCCTTACCGTGGACACAGACGGAGATGGCGTGTTTGACGCTGAGGAAACTGAAGGCTGTGTAAATGATGAAGACTGTGACGATGATGGCACGGGAGACTTTGCGGACTCTGACGACACCAACCCAGACATTCCGGTATTAACAGTTGACACCGATAGTGATGGAGTGTTTGACGCTGAAGAGGAAGAAGGGTGTGAAGATAACTCTGATTGTGATGACGATGGTACAGGAGATGCGGAAGACCCTGACGACTTTGACCCAGATGTTCCGTTTTTAACAGTGGACACTGACGGTGATGGTGTTTTTGATCAAGAAGAAGAAAACGGAACAGACCTTTATACAGGAGAAGAAGTCCAATGTATGTATTTCGAAGACTGTGATAATGACGGAACAATGGACTTTGATGATCCCGAAGATCATGATCCAGACATTCCTGTTTGGACTATAGACGACGATGGTGACGGAGAGTTTAACCAAGGCGAAGAAGAAGGGTGTGAGTACACGGTTGACTGTGATAACGATGGAACAAACGACCTTGAAGACCCAGATGATTATGAACCCGATGTGCCCGTATGGACTATAGACAACGATGGTGATGGTGTTTTTGACAGGGGCGAAGAGGCAGGTTGCGTTTGGGATACGGACTGCGACGATGATGGGACGGGTGACTTTAATGATCCTGATGATTATGAGCCGGATGTTCCTGTATGGACAATCGACTCAGACGGTGACTTTGTTTTTGACAGGGGAGAAGAATTTGGTTGTGAGGAACTGGTAGACTGTGACTTTGATGGAACTTGGGACTTTGAAGACCCTGACGACTTTGACCCAGACTTACCTTTCCTAACAGTTGACTCCGATGGTGACCTTGTATTCGACCAAGAAGAGTTTGAACAATGTATTGAAAATCCTGACTGTGATTTTGATGGAATTGAAGACTTTGAAGATATTGACCCCCTTGATCCGGATGCGCCTTTCCTCACAGTTGACACTGATGGAGACGGAGTGTTTGATGCAGAAGAATGGTTCAACGACGAAGTGGACTGTTTGTGGGACCCAGACTGTGATGGAGACGGCTTTACAGACGACATTGACCCAGACCCGTTAGACCCGAACGTGCCCGTTGAGATGGTCACGGTAAATGGGGAGGAAGTTGAATTTACGTTTGTTGATGAAGACACAGGAGAGGAACTGTCAGTGGTAGAATTCTTTGAAGAGTTTGAAGTTGACGAAGAAGACCAAGAACTTGCCCTAGAGTTCAATGAACTTGGTATTGACATTGAAGATGTAAACCTTTCTGAAGTTGACGTTGCTGAAGAAAAAGTTATTGAAGATTTAGATGCAATCGACGAAGAGTTCGCTGAGGACTTTCTTGATATTGTAGACGGTGAGGTAACCGTAGAAGAAATTGAAAACGTATTGGAAAATGAAGAAGTGTTTGATCAAATAGTTGATGAAGGCGGAGCCGCCGTTCAAATATTAGTTCAAGCGGTTAACGAAGCAGACGATGATGTCAAAGCTCAATTTGAAGAAGAAGTAGATATTTTTGAAGACGAAGCTTTTAATGACTATGTTGCTGAAGGATCTGCCGTCGATACCGAGACTCGAAGGACGGTTGTGGCTGTTACGGCGGCTACGACTGCAGTGGCGGCAGCTTCAGCCGCAAGGCCTTCAGCATCTAGCACAGCCGGACCTTCCCCATCTGCCACTGGTGGTGGCGGAGGTTCCGCTGGTGCCACTTCAGGTAGCTCTGGTGGCGGTAGAGGATCGTCAAGAAACATTAGAAGAAGGTAGATAGAGGAAAGGAGGTTTCCATGATTAAAAGATTAATAAGAGAAATGTATTACACATCTTGGACCCTAGGTGGCACTGCGTTGGTTCTCATCACTTTGTCGTCTGCGACCCTGACACAAGGAATATATATATCTGTGGCTGCTTTTGTATTTCATATGCTTGGAGTTGCTATAGACTATAGATATGACAAACGGAATCAAAACAATGACTGAACAATCAGTTCATTTAGCTATCAATACCTTGGGAAGAATTTTTGCTGTTTTTGCGATGAACTCAATGGCAATTATTGGAGGGTCCAGTCTTATAGGTGGAATCGATCCGTGGAAAGCTGCATTTTTGGCAGGTGTGACTGCAACAGCTACAGTTGTTCAGAAACTTGCTGCAGCTTATGCTGACGATGGCAAAATTACTGCTGACGAAATCGATGCTGCTTTTAGACTTTCACAAGCAAAATCTTCTGAAAGTTAAGCTATACTTTGCATAAACGTTACTTTCGGGTACATATAGGCATGTGGTAGAATATTTATGTAGAGAACACTAGTGTTTTCTGCTTTAATATCCCCTAACTAGGAGAAATAATATGCCTGAAATTAACATGGACATCTTAAAGCAAGTTGGAGAGCGTGCGGCTATGACCTTCGCTCAAACATTTGCTGCGATGTTTGTAGTTACTGATCTAAGTTCAGCTAAAGGTGCTGCAACTGCTGCGATTGCTGCTGCATTATCTGTAGTTAAATCTTTTGTTGCAACTAAAGTTGGCGACAAAGATTCTGCATCGGTGATATAAATCATCGCTTGATCGTAGAATAGTAGATCAGTATAATAAATAAAAAGTTAGGGGAATTGGATTTTTCGCTCCTTTGTTGTATCCCTTACCGCTAACTAGAATGGTCCCCAGCCTTAATCGGCTGGGGATTTTTCTTTACTGCCTTGGAGAAACCATTCCTTTTCCGTGAACCACTCTTTTTGTAATTGATTTAACATCGGAAAGTTGGCAAGCCCGCATTGATATTATTGTTCGGCTGTTTCGATGTTCAGTGTTTTGATAGACAGCATCAATCTCTATTAAGCCATCGGGCCACTGAACTATTCTTTTGCACTTCCACCAGCCTCTACCTGCATGACGCTTGTTGGTGTTAACTTTAAAAACTCTGTTTCGTTCTAAAGGATATCTAAATCCTTTTACTTTAAGTTCATCTAAAATTATAGGTCGCTTTTCTTCGGGAAGGTGTTCCCACTCTTGCCTAACTTTTGATGATTTTTTCTTTCTGGTTATTTTTTTGTTTTTCATAGCATAATCCCTTAGTCGATATTACGAGATTACACTATATGTTACCAGATGTCAAATCGAGTCATATATCTTATTTGCTATTTCTTCTCTAATGTTCGGATTTTCATCAAGAAACGCTTTTGTATTTACCCTGCCTTGACCAATGTTTTCACCGTTGTACGCATACCATGCACCTTTTTTATCAAGTATTTCTAATGATGCACCGATATCAACAATGTCTCCAGTTCTGCTAATTCCTTCTCCGTATGTTATTTCAAACTCTGCTTGTCTAAATGGAGGGGCAACTTTGTTCTTTACAACTTTAACTCTTGTTTTATTTCCTGAAGCCTCACCATCTGCTTTAAGAGTTTCTATTCTGCGAATGTCTAGTCTTACTGAGGAATAAAATTTTAAGGCACGTCCACCTGTAGTGGTTTCTGGAGATCCAAACATAACCCCAATTTTTTCTCTAATTTGGTTTATCATTATAAGTATTGTTTTAGAGTTGTTCAGATTTGCAACTATTTTACGCATTGCCTGTGACATTAGTCTTGCGTGAAGACCCACGAAGCTATCGCCCATTTCGCCCTCGATTTCTTTTGCAGGTGTTAGTGCAGCAACTGAATCCACAACGATCACGTCAACTGCGCCAGACTGAATTAGTTTGTTGGTTACAGTTAAGGCTTGTTCTCCAGTATCTGGTTGACTTACTAGCAAGTTGTCTACATCGCATCCAATTGCTTTCGCATAAATGGGGTCTAAAGCGTGTTCTGCGTCAATAAACGCACAAGACCCTCCAAGTTTTTGGGCTTCAGCTACTACATGTAAAGCAAGCGTAGTCTTGCCAGAGGATTCTGGTCCGTATATTTCACATACTCGACCTTTAGGAAGGCCACCAACTCCGAGTGCAATATCAAGGGCAATTGATCCAGTAGATATTGTTTCTATTTCCATCGAGCTAGCATCGCCAAGCCGCATAACGGTTCCTGCGCCGAACTCTTTTTCTATTTGGCTTAGTGCGTCACTAAGTAATTTATCTTTATTCATAGCTTTATTGTATGGCTTCCCTTGCAATAGGTCAAGGGCTTAAATAGAATAAAATTATGGACAAAAAGGGACCAAGAAAAATTGTTACTGAAGCGGTGAAGATTGGGACCTACGGTAACACAAAATGGCATTTGCAATTAGAGTGTGGCCATTCTCTTGACACTCAACGCAAGCCTAAAATCAATGAAACAAGAATATCCTGCAAGGCTTGTCTAAACCCTGTTTCCAATGAAGTTGCTACAGTCCCAATAGGCTTGGCTGATGAGGTTGATCCCTTATCAGAACTAAAAATACGAGCAGCAATTGCATCATACTTTAATGTGCAGATAGAGCAGGTGGATTTCGCATGGGGCACTGCGACTGTTTTTTTAGATGCTCAACAGGTTAAAAGAATATCTAGTCAGTAACCTTACAGTCTATAAAGTTTTCCCTATGTCGCCGGTAGTAAAGCAACGGCTCTTCAACATGTGAGACTGTTGCACCTAGGTCTAACATTCTGTCCCATAGTGCCCAGTCCTCACAGGCAGCATTGCCTTCTGCGAAGTCCTTGTGACGTCTGTACCCCGCTTCTTGTCCAATAGAGGTTCTGTACATTATTGATCCATGGTGTCCATCCCATTGCCAGTAAATGTCTCCATCAAGGATGTTCTCCTCTTTTGCGTCTCTGTGTCCCATCTTGTGTTCCCCTGTCACCATCACATGGTAGGTAACAATATCAGTATCTTGTTTAAGTAGGGTTTCAACCGCATCTGACCTTAGCCAGTTGTCTGCCCCAAGAAACATTGTGTACTCTGTTTCTACTTTCATAAGCATGTCTTGGAAGTTATCAACGGTACCTAAGTTTTCTTCCCTTAGGGTGTATTTAACTTCTGGGTAAACTTTTAGAAGGTGTGTGCAGTCGCCAACGCCATCGTCCACGAAGAGTATCTTTTCTGGTTGGACCGTTTGAGAAAGCAGGCTTTCAATGCAGTGTGCTGCTAGGTGCCCATAATGGTATGATGCAACTACGACTGTTAACATGGTATTCTGCTTGCATCAATGTGTGGAACGAGTCGCCCATCTACTAAATAGTCAGGGTACTCTAGCACACTATCTGATTTGCAAAACCCGTTCATATAAGTCATACGTGATTGATTAGAGGTGTTTGCTTCGCTTCCATGGACAATTGTAACTGACCAAAGCATAACGTCGCCCTTGTGTGCTATATATTTAGTTCCAGACAGTTCTTTGCGTTCAAACTTTCTAAGATTTTCAGGAGTGTCAAAGTTTGCCCATTCATGTGACCCTTCAATAAATTCTACAGCTCCATTTTCTTCTGTAATGTCATCTATTGCTATAATTGTCTGCAGGTAGTCTGTTTCAACAGTGTCTTTAAATTGAGATCTTTCCCTGAAAATTGTGTCTCGATGCCAAGCAAATGTATCTATGTCTTCTGCTTCACGAAAGTAAACTTGGTTGTTTATTTGTCGAACGTTTGGACCTAAAAATGTACTTACAATGTGTAGCATTCTGGGGTCCGTTCGAATAACGTTTAAATAGTCGTTTGCTAAAGCAGGAAAAAATATTAAAGATTTTTTATTGTAGGCTTTTTCGCTTGGAATATGGGGATATCCTGCACTAGTTATGTCTTCATCTGTGACTGAGTATGCTGCAGCTTTCATTAGATCGCACTCTTGTTCTGTAAAAACTGCAGGAATGACTGCTATTCCCTTTTTTAAGAATACTGCTTTGCTAGATGAAAGGGACATAGTCACTATATATTTTGTATCTAGCATCAGGAGCAAACTCATCTTGTTCTCCCTGAGTAACTGAGTATGCTTTTTCGTAGCCTGCTTCTTTTACTAAGCTTATGACCCTGTCATCATATTCACCATATGGATATCTTAGGTACTTTGTGGGAAATGGTGCTGTTATTTCTTGGAGCACTTCTTTGTCGGAAAGCTCAGTCAAGTTCCTGTGCGACCAAGTGTGCCAGCCTATTTCAAAATTGTGTGTAAAGCACAACTGTTTGACTTGAAAAAGTGTGCAGAAAGTTTCTAATTTCGGGACGTTGTCTAAATCAAACTCGTTGTCCTTACCCATGTAGCCACCCATTACAAACATGATTCCTGACTTGCCTTCTAGGACGTCTTGGTTTTTGTATACGTTCCAGTACACACCATCAAAACCAATTGGTTCATTGCAAGCAAGAATCTGCTCACGGGTGTGGTAGTTTGAATGATCTTCATCTCCTATGCTGTGTGCTAGTCTCATGCGTACTCCCATACGTCAATTATGTGCGTATACTCTCTGTAGGGTATCTCGAAATGCCGTATCCTGCTACCGAATCCGTAGGGTTTAAGCCAGCCTTTTATTCCTGCAATCATAACTTTAGTCCCGTGCGTTTGAGAGGAAGCCCCATGGATTATGCGGTTTACAAGGGCATGATCATACTGTTCGTACAAGACCCCTGCCGCTATTACTAGGTCGTACTTCTGTGTTATTCGCTGGACTCTTTCTACGCTTTCGGGGAGTCGCCCTGCCGCCTCGTCGCTGAGTTCAAAGGCATGTTTCGTTTCGCTAGGTAGGTCCTTTGTTATCCACCCTTCGCCAGCACCGATGTCGAGCGCTTGTGCAAATGCGGGGCCGACGTCTTCAAGCACCGCCATGTAGAAGTTTTTTCGGTAGATGTCGTCTGAGTGTGTCTGGTATGCCCAAGGGTCTGGCGTGCTGTACCAGTTTTCGAGTTCTTCTTTTGTCTGCATGTGCTTTATTCTACATTCCTAGTTCGTTTTTGGCAAAGACTACCTACCCATTCGTGTGGTATTAGGCGATACCCTACGAACGGCACTAGGCTGGTCCTGTAATGATTTTAAGATCTACTTGCTCTTCGACTCCAACGCCACCTATTTTTTCAGTGACGCAACACTCCCCAGATATGGCTCTGGTAGCCCGTGTGTCGGAACCGCTTGGGCTCTTGCTAGTTCCGAACCTACTCCTCAAGTCCTAATGTTCTCCGTGCAGTGACTGGAGTGCTGCCTAGCACTGTTATCCAGTTTATCGTGCGATTCAAATCTTCACTCTTTGGGTAGGCGTGCCCGTTTATCTCACCAGTTGCGTAACGTGTTTCCCACCAGTGTCCAAGCAAGCCTTTATGTCATCGAGATTTCTCGGAAGGCTTTAAAATTTTTCTCCTGTCTTGTTGCCTGTTACTTTATAATCACAAGCGAACGATGTCAAGCCATATTTTCCATTTGTTTTCTTGACAAATTTTCCTTATCATACTGGTATGTTAAATTTAAAAATACCCTCTTGGTTTGAGGATGCGCCTTGTTCAGGGGAAAATGAATTGTTTTTTTCAAGTCATCCTACAGATAGAAAAAAAGCTTGCATGGTATGTGTTGATTCTTGTAAAAATGTTAATGATTGTTTACAGTTTGCTGTGTCGGAAAATCTTAAAATAGGAGTATGGGGTGGAAAGACGGGCCCACAGATAGAAAGATTGGTTAAGGCAGATGGGTAATAATGAAGAAGTAGATTTTTTAGATAATGATGTTTTAGCAGTCATGGACAGAAACGGTGTTAAAGTTACTTTTATTGTTTGTGATAACGATGCGCTTGGCCCTGAACACTACAGACTTTTGTTATGGGATAAAAGCGAAGTTTTGATTGGGATATCCTATCAGTATTTGCACCATCATTTCAATGACGTTATTATGAATGATGTTTTAGAAGTTATGAAGTCTACGATTGAAACAGATGTATGCCAAATTGAGGATATTGAGGATCACCCTGATTTTAGAGAGATAGCTATAGACGCCATGAGCGATAACTTATCTAAGATACTAAAGATCTTAATATCTTCGCCAAAAGGCAAGATAGAAAGTTTTAAATCGTCGTCAATCGATGAAAGCATTGCTGAAATTTTAGATTCTTGACTTTTTTCTAGAGGCACGGTACAATACTACTAATACTTACTATTTACTATGAGGTAAAATGAATAAAAAAGATGACGCTATTCCAGACTTGATAAGTGATATTTCCGGCAAGTTAGAAGATCTTGAGACTATCCTATTTGAAGAATCTGGGGCAGCAACGTTAAAAGACGTTGCTTTAGAAGACGAAGAGTTTTTGCAAAGAATTGTTGATTTGCACTCTTTAAAGAAAAAGATAACCTACATCTTTTCTGAGTATCAAGACATAGTATCGTCGCACGTGGGGTTGGTAACTCAACCCGTTCAAGTCAATGGTGCAACAGTTGAAATCAAGAATGGTTCTTCTAGAAAGACTTGGGCACATAAAGAATTAGCTGCAGATGTTAGTAAGAGAATCATGCAACGAAGCATCAACATCGATACGGGCGAAATTACTAAGTCTACTGAAGAAATGATGCAGGAATTGGTAAACTTTATGGGTGTTTCATATTGGAAAGTTACTGAATTGAAAAAGATTGCCATTGATGCAGATGAATACTGTGAAGTTAGCCCCCCAAAAAAGAGCGTAGTTATTAGGAGATCATCGTGAATATTTTAAGTGCTTTATCAGAACCTTTCCCAAGCGAAGTTGAAAAACAACTGAAAAAGGGAGGAGCTAGTTTAACTTATATACCTGTAAGTGAAGTCATAACACGTCTGAATAAGGTTTTAGGTGTGGATATGTGGTCATACGAGATTCTTAGCTGTTACAGAGACGAGTTAGACCCTGATTTTGTTGTGGCACACGTTCGCCTTAGCGCTACGTTTGTTCCTACAGATAACGCTCCTTCGATTATCATAACCAAAGATGGTATTGGTGGTCAAAAAATAAAACGCACAAAAAATGGGGGCATTCTAGACCTAGGTGATGAAATGAAAGGCGCAGTTTCAGATGCATTGAAGAAAGCTGCTCAGCATTTCGGGGTGGGGATTTACTTAGCTAGATCTGAAGAGTCAATGAACTTAGAAGCTTACGAAGAGCAAGCTCAAAATTCTATTTCAGATGAGCACTTTGAAAAGTTGCGAGAGCTACTTAATTCTCTTGAGCCTGATAAGAGATCAGAAGCTAAAGATTATTGGGACAAAATATCTAATAATCTTGAATTTGACCAAAGCAGCATAACTAATGCGTTGTTGTCAGAAATGTTGTCATTTGTAAAAGCTAATTTAAAGTAGGCGATATGCAAGACAGTTTACCGATGGAGTCAGTTCCATACAGCCTGCCAAGCTACTTGTCTCCAAGTTCAATAGGTACATTTAATCAATGTCCGATGAGATACAAGTATGCAAAGCTAGATAAAATACCTGAGCCGTCTACAGAGCCACAGATTCTAGGATCGTTTGTGCACGAGATACTAGAAGATTTATTTAAGTTAGATGCTAGTGAGCGTACTGAGCCGAATGCTAGGAAAATTGCTAAAGGGCTTTGGAATGATAAGTGGGCCGAAGAGTACCACGATTTAATTAAAAAAGATTCATCTGAAAATGAGTTTAGGTGGAAAGCTTGGTGGTGTGTTGAAAACTATTTTGCAATGGAAGATCCGACGGCCTTTGAAGCTGAAGGTATTGAGGCAAAAATGGATGGGGATATTAACGGTGTTCCTATCTATGGAATTATTGACAGATGGTCTTTGTCAGAGGACAACAAGTTAATAATTTCAGATTACAAAACAGGCAAGAAGCCAAGAAAGCAGTATGAGTGGGAAAAGAAAATGCAAATTTCAATTTATTGCATACTTTTAGAAAAAGAAACTGGTCTTAGTATTGACAGAGGTGAGTTGCTGTATTTGAAATCAGGAAGTTTTGCACGCTATGATATTTCTGACGATATGAAAGAGGCTGTAACAAAAGAAATTACGGAGACATGGAATCAACTGAAAGTTAGTTGTGAGTCTGGTGAGTTTGAAACTAGGACAGGACCTTTGTGTAATTGGTGCAACTATCAAAAGATATGCCCTGCTTGGAGAAAGTAATGATTTCAGAAGACCAATTTGCTTTGATGGTTTCGGAAGATATAAAAAATAAAGCAGATCAGACCACTAAAGATATTTTAAGATCAAAAGATAATCGTGATCGTTGGAGACAAGCTCTTATAAAGATTATATCTAATGTTGAAAAAAGAGTAGACTATCTAAGCAAAGAAGCTATGTCATTAAGGCATAATTATCCAAATTTTGAAGATGATCCTGCAGGGTCTATAGCCAAGACTATTGAAAAATCTGAAAGATTTAAGTTTCATGCTGAAAAAAAGTTAGCAGAAGTAGACAGATTAATTTTTTTAAAGGAAGAAAACCCTGACGCCAAATTATCTGGATTTTTAAAAGACGCTATTTTGATGCATAAACAACTTAAACAGAGTTACAAAAGGCCCGCAGATCATGCTGATGTTGCTTTATGGAACGCCATAGACGGTAAGTGGACATTCTGATGAAGGCGCTATGAAAGACTTTGAAATAATTGTGTCAGAAGATATAAAAAATAAATCTTCTGGAACAGATAAAGAATTTTTAAAATCTCACAAAGAGGAGTGGCGTAATGCCTTGTTAGTTATTGTAAAAACAGTATCTAACAAAGTTAAAGAGCTAGACAATGAAATAGACACTTTGCGCAGCACATACTCTGGTTTTGAAATTGATCCTGCGTCTGGACTAGACGAGCAACGGACAAAAGCAAATCGCTTTAGGTTCCATGCAGAAAAAAAGTTAGCAGAAGTTGATAGGTTGATTGGGCTGGGAACCGAAACTAACCAAGACAGTAAGTTGATTGATTTTTTGCGTGATGCAATTAGCGCACATAAAGTGTGGGTTCTTGAGAATGGTCATTCACCTCGTAAAGGCGATGAGTTGCTTTGGGAAGCACTTGATGGAAAGTTAAGTATTTAGTATGAAAATTGGTTTTGCGTCTAATGATTGGTCCAGAAGCGTAGCTAATATTCATGGGCATCCAGTTATGGGAGGTTCTGGGCATGTCAGAATCGGGCAATACTTGAAGTATCTTAGAAAGCAAGGCGTTGATGCTGAGTGTGGTATTTTAGCACAGAATAGTATGACTGGAACTTTTGGCGTACACTGTTGGAACGGTGTAGACCATTTTGATTGTGATGTTATTGTTATGCAGAGATACATGCACATGCAGGCTTTAACTGATTTAATACGTGCGAAATCCACAGGGCAAATAATTTTGCAAGACATTGACGATTGGTATTGGGGGTTAAGTCCATTGAATGCTGCTTATGATGCTTCCTTGCCTTCCAAAAACCCCGCAGAGAACACAGACTGGTATCGAGACATCATCAAAGCTAGCGATGGGGTAATAGCTTCTACTGATTTTCTTTATGAAAAAATGAAAATGTGGAATGAAAACACTTTGGTGCATAAGAACCACGTAGAAGCAAATAAGTATTCCCCAAGAGAGC
>Ga0315331_10002288_pt1 | contig 14554 bp, 10 predicted proteins | sample M160m34915metaG_FD_203456 | JGI IMG/M metagenome (GOLD analysis project Ga0315331, IMG submission 203456) | Ammonia-oxidizing marine archaeal communities from Monterey Bay, California, United States - M1 60m 34915 | ecosystem: Environmental > Aquatic > Marine > Intertidal zone | place: USA...
CGTGGCTAACGCAAGCAAACCAAAACAAACTGACAAAACAACATATCGTCTTTTTAAATTCATCGAAATACGCTTCCGTTCTTGTCCTAAAGTGATTAAATACGCAACCTTCTTTGATTATAATCAAATTGCACTTCCAATATCTCGTTATTATATATGGCCACACGTAAAAATCTCATGAAAACTCTGAGCAGTAAAACCTATCTTGCAAGCATGCTACTCGTAGCTATTTCCATCGGTTGTGGCGACGATAATATTGTTGCGCCAACTGCTATCGACGTTGCTGAAATCAAAGCGATCGAACAAGTCGTCGAAATTCCACTAACAACAATGGGGACTTGGGCGGATGTGGAAACTCTTATTAGAGAAAACCGCGGCAAAGTTATCGTCGTGGATATCTGGAGCACCTATTGTGCGCCGTGTCTGAAGGAGTTCCCTCAATTACTCGCACTGCAAAAACAACACGTTGATGAATTGCTGTGTGTCTCTTTCAACATCAATTACGCTGGGCTGCCGAATCAAACTGTCGAAACGGATCTGCCATACATTCATAAATTTCTAGCAAAACATGAATCCCAGGTAACCAATATTGTTTCGACGGAGACCGATGAACAAGTCTATGCGCAACTCAAGATGTACTCAATCCCAGCAATTCTAGTATTCGACAAGACGGGTCAGCGGATAGAGACTGTTATGGAAGAAGCAGCCTATGAAAAAAAAGTAGCTCCGTTGGTCGCAAAGTTAATTGGTTCGTAGCTGCAGGGGACACGTCCACGGTGAACAACATCTACACCAATTCATCAATTTTTCCGTATTGCGTGTGGTCGACTAGGTACCGCGGGCGCCCAGAAAGGTCGTTAATGGTAGCGGTTTCAGTATCGATTCCCAGATTGTGGTACAGCGTTGCAAACACTTCTTGAATATGCACAGGGCGTTCAATTGGTTCTTCGGCATATTTATTGGTCGCACCAATAACTTGCCCCGGTTGCACTCCGCCGCCAAACATCAGGGCAAAACTCGCTCGCGGCCAATGATCACGGCCCCCTTTGGCATTAACACGGGGTGTTCGTCCAAACTCGCCCCACACAACGACTGACACATCGCGATCCAATCCTCGATCGTAGATATCATCGATCAGTGCAGAAACGCCTTGATCAAAGAAAGGCAAATGATCGCGAGCATTTTCAAAATTCGTACCATGCGGTTGGCCGTGCCAGTCCCAGCGTCCATAGGCCACCGTGACGGTGCGAACCCCCGCCTCTACTAACCGCCGAGCCTTAATGAAATAGTCATTATGTAAACAAGCGCCGTCGCCGTAACCGGCGTATTCGTAGGATCCACCACCATAGCGTTCAACGAGCTTAGGATTTTCCTTAGTAATATCCAAAGCGTCGGCTAATTTACTTGATGTCAGAATTCCTAATGCCTGTTCAGTAAAAGCATCCACACCCTCGAGCTCGACGATTTTATCAACCTGCCGCTTCATTCGGTCAAGACCAGAGAGCAGGGCAGTACGGCTTTGGAATTGTGTGACATCAATGCCTTGCAAATCCAAGTTCGCCGCTCCGTCAGCGTTAGGAGTGAATGGAGAATGTGTCTTGCCTAAAAAACCAGCATCACCCGGGTTAGACCAACCGGATACTTTCATTTTTGGATTCAAGCTTATAAACGGAGGGATACCTCGTTTCGCTGTGCCGCGCATTTTTGAAATGACGCTACCCAGTGATGGCCAACCACCCACTGGTTGATTTTCGTTTAGCCGCCCCGTTAAGCACTGAAATGCATCGTGTCGATCCTTAGCACCATAGATTGACCGAATAAGCGAGTAGCGATGCATACGAGTGGCAAGTTGTGGTAAATGCTCACAAATCTGCACTCCAGGTAAATTTGTAGATATGGGTGAAAACTCACCTCGTATTTCACTTGGCGCATCTGGTTTTAGGTCAAACATGTCTTGGTGCGGCGGGCCACCTGCTAGAAAAATCATAATACAGGCTTTATGCCCCAAGCGATCACGGTTCTCACCTTGAGCCCGCAGCAACTCCGGCAGAGTCAGTCCGCCCATCGCCATACCGCCGGCGCGTAAAAAGCTGCGGCGATTTAGGCCATCACAGAACGGGGAAGACATGCGACCGACCATAAGGGGAACCTTCTTCAACAAGACCCAAATTCAAAACGTTTTACGTTCCTCATTATACCACAGCAAAAGATACAACGCTAAGTCAATTAACGCTCCTGCAATTCGTGATGAGTCGTATGATCAGGTATTAAAAAACCCCTTGACCGAACCAAACAGGTCTAATCAAGGGGTTTTGAAAATATGGTAATGGATAAAAATTAACTAGCTGTTAATTATTCTTCCATTCTTCACCAAGTGGTTGGCCATCTCGGCGGTCACCGAGACGGTTGTAGGTCACGTAGTCGATATTTTCGCTCAAGAATTGAACGCTACCGTCAACGAGGACGAACTGAGCTCCACCTTTGTGTTGCGATTTAAAAGCATTGGATGTTGACCAATTCTTAAAGTGCGAACAACTGCGTGGATTTAACGGTGGGTTGTGATTACCCCACGAAAAACCAGGGTCACCGATACCAACTACTGGGAAGTTAATCGGTCCCACTGTCATCACCCAAGTCGCGTTATAATGCAACCAACCGTTGTGATAATGGTCCGATTTATGTGGCAACATTTCACCTGCCATGATTACCTGGCTTTCACCATCGGTAACATCACGGAAGCGAGCAGCCCAAGGACCTCGCAAGAACACACCAGAAGCTCTAAATGCACGACCATCATTTCCATGATTAGGAGGTCCAGTTTGGAATATATTTCCCGGATAATTAGGACAAATATTATTCCATGAGTTACTGCGTTGTGCCCCCATGCTATAGCCGTAACAACTAACGGTTGCATCACGATCAAACCAACTTCGCTGAACATAAGGATCAACATTAGCCGAAGGGCAAATGAAAGTTGGAATCAACTCACTTCGCACAGCTTTTCCATTGGGTGAAATCGCCCAGTCCGTTTCAAATCGTGCCCAGTTGTTATAAGAACCACCAAATGGTGCAATGCTACGATTCTTACGACCAGAAATAGTCATATTCAACTGATGGTATAGTGGATCTTGTTCGATAAAGGGAAGCAACTTAGCGAATACTCCACCTTTACTACTCCCAACCCATGTCTGTCCATTGTTGGACGTACGACCCCAAAAGTGAATGCCATTATGTGGCAAAGCATTGTAGGTATTGTGATAAGTCCGCATAGCGAGCCCAATCTGCTTAAGATTGTTGCTACACGACATTTTTCGTGCTGCTTCACGAGCCGCAGATACTGCGGGCAACAACAACGCTACGAGAATACCGATGATCGCAATTACGACCAACAATTCCACGAGCGTGAAGGCATTTCGCCTTTTTAAACGTTTCATTACATAATCTCCAAAAAAAAATAAAACCGGTTACATGCCTTTTAGTGTCACTAAAACTAAACAAACATATAGTTATTTATATATGTAATCGACAAAAAAAGGAAGTATATTTGTTGATTTACGTTATTTATTACGGCTACCTGTCGCGATAATTCGTGGTTAATAATCAAGAAGTTCATACAGCTCGAACCTGTTTTTACAGGGGTTTCCACGCGAAACATACATTTCACGGGCAGTAGGATCCATTACGATAGAAAATACGGTACTCCAAAATCCATGCTGTGCATCAGCGTTTTTATGCCGACAAATCGATCGGGGATAATTTTCGTGATCTGCTAACACTGACTGGACCTGTTGAATGGTGTATTTGCTATCGGATGACACACCTGACAACAGCTGTGTCATCCGTTCCAATCTTGGTACAGACTGAATCAATTCCGGATATTCATCGTTGAGCGACGCACGATCAGCACACAAGCAATGGTTGGTGTGTATCAGCAACAATTCACCGTTCAACAATTTCACTTCATCAATATACCCTTCAACGTTCGCAGGCCCATCAGGAGTCGTCATCATAATATTCACGGGGATAGCGCGATGTGCTGATTTGAGCACATCAACCGCTGCTGCTAATGACGTTTGTTCGAACATCGTGCGCAACGAAAAATAATGTGGTACGCCAACATCACGCGCTGGTGCAGGAAGCGTATTTACGCAAGCCGCAAGGCCAGCGGTGTTCATACCAATATACGAGATAAGTCCTGCCTGGGTGACACTCATATAGGCCGGACTGGAAACGGGTTGGCGTGTTAACACGATGGTATAGCAATCCAACGCTGGATCCGCATCCCAATTCTGAGCTACCACACCTCTTCTTGTTTGCATGGCACTGGCGCCGATCGACAGAGCCGTGCATCCTTGGAGGGCATTTCCCCCTTGCGTCATTGCATCATTAAATTGATTGCGGACTTGCAACAGCATTAAGTTTTCGATCGAGACGGCACTAGCTTCAGCCACTCCATACAACTCCTGAACTAGGTGCGGCGCAAATTGGCTTACATGCGTTAGTGATTCATTACTTATACGAGCGGCCGTGTCGCGGTCAATTGCAACAGTCTTGTTAATAGCTGACAAAGCCTCCTCACAAAACCCACGTACCAGATCACCGACGGCATCTCCAATTTGGCGGCCCATCTCACGGGGTGTGCCACGAACCGTCATTTCTGGATAGCGTTTTGGAGTTGAATGTGAATCAGACATTGTTACACGACTCGCCACAAACGTCACTGGGTGATAATTGAGCTGTAATCCAACAGCGGTTAGCCACTAAAACCGATCAACTCTCTATTCGTTGATGCTGCCGCGCTACGATTATTGTAATCCTATTCTCTACGGCTTTACAATCAAAAAATGAGCGATATCAGACCTCAACAGCGGCACCTTGCCAGGTATCACGTTTTTCCATTTCGGCGGTAATCGCGTCCCGCACTGCCGGTTTGTCTTGACACCATTGAGGTGCTACGAAATAGTCTGCCGGCGCATCTCCACTGACGCGTTCTACCACCACCGACGACGGGGTCAACTCCAGAAATTCAACGACCGCTCGCACGTAGTTGTCTCGGTCCAGCATGGTAACTTCACCACGCTTCAACTGTTCGGCGAGTTCGGTATTTTTGACCGCGTATAGATTATGTATTTTAATCGCATCCACCTTGACTCGCGCCAACTCGCGAGCCGTTTCCAACATATGTTCATGACTTTCGCCGGGCAAACCTAAAATAACGTGAGCACAGATTTCAAAACCGCGTCCCTTACTGCGGTGCATTGCATCAAGGAACGCATCATGATGGTGACCACGATTCATCCAATCCAAGGATCGGTCATGCATCGTTTGCATACCATACTCGACACTCAAATAAGTCTTCTCAGCAACTTCATCAAGCAAGTCGAGTACATCATCAGCTACGCAATCTGGACGAGTTCCGATCGCCATGCCGACGACTTGAGGATGCGACAGCGGGGCCTCGTACAAGGGTCGTAGCTTTTCGACCGGAGCATACGTATTGGTGGCGGGTTGAAAATAGGCAATAAACTGGTTGACATTATAAAAATCCTGTAGACGCGTTATTCCAACTTCAAGTTGGTCCATAATGTCTTGCCGTGGAATCCGGCGACTTGGGCTAAAACTACGATTGTCACAGAATGTGCAACCGCCGGTGGTCACGGAGCCATCAACATTGGGACATGTAAAACCCGCGTCCAAGCTGACTTTCTGCACTCGCTCCCCAAACAAGCTCTTAAAATGGTAGTTCAATGTGTGATACCTGAGCCCAGCATCTCGCCAATTCGGCGTAGAGCGTTTACCAGTAATAGCGCTGTTCATAGAGCAATAAATCCGTATTTATTGGTGCTTTATTGAAAACAATTTTAATTGGGATTTGACGATTTGCCGCTGTGTCATAAAATATCAGGTGCAGTTAATAGTCATAACCACATTAACCGAACATTTGAAATATTGAAAGTGTTACTAACTGACTGTATTCGTCGATATAGTTCAGTGGCGACATGAAATATCCGATAATATTTCATACAATCCCCACCAAGCACCTCTCCACAACTGAATTAATAACACCTCAAAGCCAAATCAGTAACCTTACCATGAGTGAATACGGACACCTTGAACCAATCGGCGGCGGCGACTCTATTCCGCTGCTAGAAAAGACACTGCTCGTCGGACGGCGTGAAAGCTGCGACATCGTTTTGCGATTCAAGAACGTTTCAGCACACCATTGCCAGTTATATATCAACAAAGGTTACTGGTTCGCACGTGATTTAAATAGTCGCAATGGGACTCGAGTGGAAGGCATGCGTGTTAACACCAAACGACTTGATCCGGGGTGTAGTATTCAATTTGCCAAGCATATCTATACGGTAGATTACGATCCGGCTGATTTAGGTGCAAAAGGTCCACCTCCTGCTGACGATGATGCCGTGCGTACTGTTCTGGGTCGCAGTCTCTTAAGTCGCGCCGGTCTTGAGCGCCGCGAGCATTCCACCGACCACAAACGCCGCTACGACCCCACGAACAACGCCGCCGGTCAAATAGAAGACCCCAACAAGCCTCTATAAATTTCAAGGCGAAGTGTCACCATGCGTTCAGGACAAACTCCCAGATGACGTCGTGTTGCATTCAGTGTTGGAAAAGTAGAGTCGGTCCTAGGGGTATTCGATAACGTGAGTAGGAGTGGTGTAAGTCTTCGAAGGCTGGCACGCCCACAGCATTGATCACATTTCGGTTTCGCACCAACATACCGCGTTGCACCACCACGTCTGGATGAACCAGCGGTGAAAGGCCGTCAAAGCTAGCCGGATCACGAAAACGATCTCCATCGGCAACCACTGTCGACATCAGTAGAATGTAGGTGACGTTCTGCTTAAGCCGAACTGGCGTGGTCAGTTCGATATAGCGAAATGTGTTACGAAACTCGCCAGCGTCTTCGGGTGATATTTGACAGCGGGCGATCTCAACATGTCCGTCTGATTCGATGCGGAGAAGACGCAGAACGTGATTCGAAACAATGCGGCGTTTCTTGTTCTGCGTCGACGGTGTGGTAGGTTGGTCACGATTCAGTTCAGACGGGACCGATCGGGCATCGCGACTGGAAGCATCTTTATCAGGATCATCGAACATGCCTAGATGCGTGACTAACTTTTCACCGCTTCCCATTCGAAGCCGGAATTCAAACCCAATTTCTCCAGTCACGTCGTTACGGAGGTTATGCCAACCCGGATAAACTATCATGTCTGAACCAACCGCTAGGTTCAATTCTCGGGCATGGCCACGGTTGTGGATTTTCTGAAGGGTTGCTGCCAACTCACGGACTGCTTCATCAGGGGGGATTGTGGACGTATCACCATCTTCATAGGGATTCTCATTCAGGTTATAGAATACTGCCGGAATGGAATCACCTCGTGATCCCCCTGACCCCCATGGCATTGCCAGTCCGCCGCCGACGATGAGCTTAGATGCCCCCTGCCGGATTGCCAACGAGTCGTTGCGGTAGGGTGGTCCCAGATGGCAGAAGAACACGCGCGGACGCGTATCCGGTGCTTTGGCAGTTCCTGCCCAGTAGGCAAATACATCGTGACTGTCTTGCGCTTCCTCTGGGGCAAGTGCGTGTCCGACTATACGGGCGAGTGTCGCATATAGATCAGTCAACGAGACAATCGATTGGTTCAACTTTCCACCCTCAAGTACTGCAGGCCATGAAACGATAAAGGGAACTCTAATGCCACCTTCCCAGAGCTTTGCTTTTTTACCGCGCAAACCGCCGCTTTCCTGATTGCGTCCTAGGTTATCGCCGGTGTTGGGTCCGTTGTCACTCGTGAAAACAATAAGTGTGTTTTCAATCAACTTATGACCCTGCCAGCGAGGATCGTCAGTTACTTTGAGCTTCTCCAAAAGCTTGCCAAAAACAACATCGTTTTCCAGAACCATATCCTCTCTATCACCCGCCGGCACATTATCTGAGTAACGACTACTCCCTTTGATTGGCGTTTCACCGATTGCATCAGGAACTGCATAATCTCCGTCTGGATGCCGCTGGAAGTGATTGGCGTTAGGCACGTAGTATAGAAAAAAAGGTTCGTCAGATTTCGCTGCATGGCGATCGATAAACGCCTGCGCTTCACCTAGATAAAGTGCACCCAGATTGCGAAGATCCCAATCGGGCGCGGCGAGGATACGCCCCTCGCGTTTCTTCATGCCGATCATCTTCATGCGACTGCGATCGGTGAAGATGAACCGATCGTTGCGAATGAGGATGCGTGGCTCCGTGTCGAGCGGATCTTCAGTATTTCCTGGCACGCCAAAGTATTCATCGAAACCATGATGCGTCGGACCGTCGAGTAGCGGCTTTGTGAAGTCTACATCTTGAAAGTAAAACTCGTCGGCAGGATTGCCTTCACCGTCGTCGAATGACATGCCAACGTGGTACTTGCCAATGCCAGCTGTACGATAACCGTTCTCCTGTAGCATTTCCGGCATCGTTGTGAGCGCTCTTTGAATCATCGGAGTATTGGGTCCGTGAGGCAACCAGCCTTGATTCTTTAGGTAGGAGCGATGTGCAAATCGTCCAGTTAGCAACGAATAGCGAGTTGAACTGCACATCGATGCCGGTGCATAGCCATCCGTAAACACTATCGCTGTGCGAGCAAACATTTCAAGGTTTGGAGTGCGCAGCGTCTTTTCGATTGGCGTTGTTGTGGCACTGAGGCGTACTCCGAGATAGGCACTTGTGTCTCCCAGACCCATATCGTCAGCCATCATAATAATAATATTCGGCTTCGTTGGGCGTTCTGCTCCTGTCACCAACTCGCCGCGACATGACAACAGTACACACACCACTGCGAGAGCGACCACAATGGTCGGGACGGGTCGGTCAACTAGAAAAACATTCATATAGTTGCTTTCTATCTAAGCTACTTTTTCAACGAGGCAATAACTTTGCGAACCTCACTCGCTTGCTTGCCACCAATGTAGTCCCAGCAAGCCATCCCGTTTCCCACGAGTTCGAATTCGTTGAACTCCCAAACGACGTTGCGGTTTTTATCGAGTTCAAACACCTGTGGACTGTCTGGACCAGCGTGACAATTCCCAATGATCAAATGTCCATTGGGAAGTTCTTTCAGGCATGCAGTCCATTTCAGAACAATATTCGTTTTGGGCACCGTCTCTTTGATCTCCCAAACTACTTTTTTCTCGGGCGTAACTTCGACAACCGAATTTCCTGATCCTGAGCCAATCAGCGTGTTACCATTTTTCAGTCGGATTGCCCCAAAAACGCGAGTGTCGATTGGGTACTCCCAGACTATCTTTCCCGCAGGATTATATTCAGTCACCACCCCTGGCCGTTCAGCACAAACCAGATAGTTTCCGTTTTCTAGCACCTCTGCCTGCCGGGTTTTTTCACGACCGTCTTTACCCAGAGGTGTTTCACTGATCACCTTGCCTTTCTGGTCAACCGTGATAATTCTTCCAGTGCCAGACTCAGCGATCATCGTATTACCATTAGTCAAACGAGTGAATGCGTGAACTTCTGAACTCGTGTAACTCCAAACAACCGTTCCGTCTAGCTTCATCTCTTTAACAACATCCCAATCGTCGTGAAACAGCACGTTCCCATTCTCTAGCATTTGGATTTCATGATGCCCGCCGTGCCCTTTTTCCGGACCTGCCGTTTTGAATTGCCAGAGAACAGTCCCATCTTTTTCGCAAACAGCAATGACGTTCTTGCCATAAGAAGCACTAACCAATATTAAATCTTGTGCCTGGGATGACGATACCACAAAACTCGATATCAGCACCGCCATGGCAAGCGTATATTTTTTCATTTTAGTTTTCCTACTATGTTGTAAAATTCGTTGAATTAAATATTCGAGGTGTATTACACAATCACATCGGTTACTACGTTACCAACAATCCACGTCAAGCGAAATCCTCGCTCGCCTTGCCAAAACATCGATCGCATACTCAGCTATATAAGATGCAATGATGCCCTGGAATCCGGTTAAATCTCAAATTCTCATTTGGCTCCCGCTGATTTACGAGAGTCCAGATAAGCCTTAGCTGCGGTCGCCAGTTGAGTCAGCTTGGGATACGCCTGTTCCTCGTAGGTTTTAATGGCCTTGCCTGCATCAACGACCATTCTGTTTCTGTTCTGAAAAACAGGATCGTTGTTAAGCGATTTACGTATGGCGTTGCGTTTTTCAACAGCCGAGTCAACGCTTTTAAAAACATGGGGATAACGCGTTTCCAGTCTGATTTGTCGTTCGGTTGTTTCCGCGACGAGAATTGACAACTGCTTGTCGCCGGCGGATTCGAGTCGGGCGCGGACCTGGCCGAGTTCTGAAGTGAACCGCTGCTTTGGGATACCATCCGCCTTGAATCTGACGAGGTCGGGGCTAGTGGAGAGGACGTAAGCGTCTTCAGCACGGGAGGCTCTATGAACCTCCGTTTCCATCGCCTTGAAATCAGGATCGCTGGCCCTGAGGTGTTGTTTCTTCTTCGCGATGAGTTTACTAATTTGTTTGTGCGTGATGAAGGCCTCCGCATACTTCGCATGGAGAGCAGTTTGGAGATTGTCGTGTTTTTCTACAAGAGCACGATAAGCTTGATTTTCCAAAGTGAGGCGTGATTTAAGATTCATATACTCGAGTTTATAGCGCTCTGCAGGGTCACGCTTGACGGGATCGCGGTCAGCCTGGGCCACCACGAGTTTCTGGCGTGTCTCAGTCCAATCTTCGCGCTGACCGGTGGCTTTCCAGACACGAATGTTGTCGATCGAAGCACCTGGCAAATCAAATTGGAATGCGAAGTACTTGCGGGTGCGATCGATAATGGGGTGTTGGCCGATGACGAATTCGCTGTTACTCAAATGAGCGATAATTTCGTCGTTCCAGTATTCAACCGTTATGGTCTGCCACTGGTCTCTGCGAGATTTTCGGATGCAATCGCCAAGTTGAGCTGGGACAATCCCTGCGTTACGATCAATCGGCGTGTTGATCTGTAAGTGACCGGTATGGATCTGTGTGACGCTGTTATAACCACCGCCGCTACCTGTCACGAGACGTAGATCTGTCGTTTTCCCGGACAGCTTGAAGTCAAACTGAATAATCGTGTTATGAAAAGAAGGGTCTTTGAGGAAGACCCGTTTGGATTCGACTGGTTCGACATCAGTGCGCAACAGCGCGCCGTCACGCAATGCAAAATCGGCCTTGAAGCCCCAGCGATCACTGACGGTGTCAGGATTGAAGTTCTCGAAGAACATGAGTTCACCCGGAGTACACATCAAGGCATTAGGAGGATTGGGCATCTCGGCATTTGCCGTCACGGACGCCGCCACGGCACATATCAAAGAGGGGATGAAAGAGTATTCCATTGTGTGGTTTTCATATTGGTATGTTAGTTAACCTTAAAGGCGAATTGGCTTTTTCCCAAATTAAAAATCAGTTTCCGCTCGGATATTTGAAGTTGAGATTTTCAATGGTGCCGGAAAAGTAGTTCGGCGTCTTGTAGTTTCCGACAGGTTGGATCATGTCTGCGCCGATTTGAATAGAGTCGCCAGGTTCGTGGTGAATGATACCTACTGCTGCCTTCCCGACGAGCTTACCATTCATTTTTAGAAACAGTTCTCCATTGGAATTCCAGTTGGCCTCGAAACTCGCTGAATCAGTGATCATGTCTGAGGAACGGACTACAGTCCGTTTACTGTTTACGCACGCGGCAAAGCACAACTGATATTCATCGAGATAAACACTATAGCCAGCTCGGTTACCACCGTGAGCGAAGATAACCCCCGACGGCGAAGCGGGTCGGATCGTCCCCTTAATTTGCAGTGAGCGGCCTCCCGCTACCTTCGGTGCACGAAATGCGGGCAAGTCGAGCCATGATTTCCCGTCCAGATCAAGCGATATATTGTCGCCGTTAACACCGTGGTTCACAAATCGAAGAAGCTGGTTACTAGCAAGAATCGCAATCGTCGGTTCAGGTGCGGTGAGGGAAGCATTTTCATCAAACTCAAACCCAATATCGTCCGCTCTCTCAGAGATTTGTGCAGCCATCGCTGTGGCACGTTCTGGGTGCTCCGAGAGAAGATTGGTGGTCTCACTTTCATCCGTTTCGAGGTCAAACAGTTGGGCTTCACTTCCATCTGGATTAATCAGGAATTTCCAGCGACCATCTCTCAGCGCGAAAGTAGGACTCTGATGTTCAGGCTTACCGCCTTTAAGAATGGCATGAGGATGTCCGTATTGCCAGAACACAGGTTTTACGCGACGTGAGGACTTGCCAAGAAGAACATCGCCCCGATCCAGACCATCTAGTTCAGGCTCGACCGAAACTCCGGCGAATCGACAGATCGTCGGTGAAATATCAATCGCGCTCACAACACTGGTAGTGTCTTCTGTCCCAGCTGAAATAGTACCCGTCCAGCGTGCGATAAAGGGCATACGAATTCCACCTTCAAACAGTGACCACTTGCGACCCCGGTACGGACCAGTATATCCGGCCGGTGGACCGGTTTTGTATTTCCTTGGCCAATCGGTGGGTCCATTGTCGCTGGTAAAAAGGATCAGAGTGTTCTTTCCTAGGTCCAGCTCATCAATCGTCGCGATGACCCGTCCAATCTGCATGTCCATATATTCGAGGACAGCGAAGAAATCGCGAACATAAGGATCGTCGGAAACGGTCTTAAACTTGTCCGCACTACCTGGGCGAGGCACATGCGCGTCGTGTACGTCGTTGGGGAACAATCTTACGTAGAACGGTTCATCACGATGCCGCCGAATGAAATCAATCGTTCGATCGGTTTGAATCTGCATCCTCTCCCAACGCTCGCACGGAATGATCTCTCCATGGCCAAGAGCTTTCGCCCTTTCTACACCATTCCGGTTGGAAATCAATCGATCTCCCAGACCTTCAAAAGAGACCAGCGACTCGTCGAACCCGTAAGCCTGTGGCAAAGGAGCATCGTCCACATCACGCCCGCCTCCCATATGCCATTTACCAAAATGAGCGGTCGCGTAGCCGGCAGCTTTTAGCTTCTTTGCAGTCGTCGGGGCGGACGGATCGAGATAGTTAGCCATGCCACGATTCGCGTTGCCAGCACGAGAGTTTAGATACGAATGTATTTTCCAACGCCCTTGATATTGACCAGTGGTTAGGGCGACTCGTGAAGCGGAACAGATCGGTGAATTGACATAAAAATTGGTTAACTTAATGCCTTCTGCAGCAAGCTTGTCGATATAAGGTGTCTTAATGAGCGGATTACCAAAACAACTCGGATCCGCGAACCCCATATCATCGATGAAGATGACTAGGATGTTCGGCTTTTCATGGTTTGAATCTTCCGCAAAAGTCGATTTGAGGCCAGCAGAAGCAGCGATAAGAAAGAGGGTGGCCAAAGCGCATTTATTCATTGTGACATGTCTCGTATTTCTGTGATTGAGCTATTGTCAGTTTCGTCTAGTATACGCCGATAAACTAACCTGTGAAAGGAGACCCAGTGTCATGTCACTGTCACCTTGCTCTCACATCGGCGCTTGCAACTTCCTTACACCGCGGGCACAATAACAGCACCCCACAGACTGCTCCTTTGCAGAGGACTCTAATTGCAAGGGGTACCGCTATGCTCGCGAGGCTTAAAACACTGACGACCGTCGGTCTAAATGCTCACATCGTCGATGTTGAAGTCGACACGCTTTTAAATCCCAGCACCCCCAATCCCAGCCCAACGATCACTACTGTTGGACTTCCGGAAAAGGCTGTTCGTGAAAGTAGCCTGCGTGTTCGCCGAGCAATTAGTAATGCAGGATTTCGTGCCCCCTATGATCACATAACCATCAACTTAGCGCCCGCCGAACTCCCCAAACACGCCGCCTCGTTTGATCTACCCATCGCAGTTGGCATGCTCGCTAGCACCGACTCGCTCATCCATGATCGACTCCTAGAGTACGCAATTGTCGGCGAACTCTCCCTCGCCGGGGAAACGCGACCCGTACGGGGCGCATTGTCAATGGCGATTGCAACGGCAAAGGCTAATACTCTGCGAGGAATTATCGTTCCCTCGGAAAACGGTAACGAAGCATCTGTGGTTTCAGAAATTGAAGTTATCCCTGTGGATACATTACAGGAAACGGTCGCATTCCTCGATGGTAAGTTAGAAATCCCATCGCTAGAAACACTAACCAACTCAATGCTCCTAGCCAGTAATCATCAACTCGATTACGCCGACGTACGGGGCCAAGAAATGGCCAAGCGGGCCCTAGTAATCGCTGCAGCGGGTGCCCATAACATTCTTATGATCGGATCCCCAGGCGCCGGAAAAACAATGCTAGCAAAACGTTTGCCGACAATTTTGCCTCAACTCACGACCATGGAGTCGATTGAAGTCAGTCAGATATACAGTGTACTGGGACGCCTTCCAGAGGACACACCACTACTAACGCAGCGACCGTTTCGATCGCCTCACCATACGATTAGCCAAGCTGGCCTTGTGGGCGGCGGTAGCACACCATTACCAGGGGAAATATCAATGTCCCATAACGGGGTGCTGTTTCTC
>Ga0315331_10002290_pt1 | contig 14552 bp, 11 predicted proteins | sample M160m34915metaG_FD_203456 | JGI IMG/M metagenome (GOLD analysis project Ga0315331, IMG submission 203456) | Ammonia-oxidizing marine archaeal communities from Monterey Bay, California, United States - M1 60m 34915 | ecosystem: Environmental > Aquatic > Marine > Intertidal zone | place: USA...
ACACTGGATTAGGGCAAACGGAGTCTATGGATTCCATTAATCAAACCATTGAGGGTAAGAAACAAGGCTATTGGATTATTTATGGCAACATGAGAAACCTTCAAGAATATCTGTCTAATGAAGTTATTGAAGAAGGGCAATTCAAAAATAGCCGTAAAGAGGGTGTCTGGAGAAAGTATTTCCCTGGAGGTCAAATGAAAAGTGAGATAACTTATATTAATGGAAGACCTACTGGAGAATTTGAAACTTATTATCCAAACGGTCAATTAGAAGAAAAAGGAAACTGGAAGGGCAGGGTTTATACTGGATCTTTTGAAAGGTATTATGAAGATGGCACGCTTTCTCAAAAGAAAAATTTCAATGAAAAAGGAAAAACAGAAGGTGTAGTTGAATACTATCACACTAACGGTCAATTGGAGCTATCATTTACCACCAATAATGGTAAAGAAGCTGGTACAGCATCAAGGTTTTGGCCCAATGGTGATTTAAAAGAAGAAATCAAGTTTGATGAAAAAGGTGAAGGTGTCAGCTCTGGCATTGTGGAAAGAGTTAATCCTGAAGTTGAGTTACCTATTTTTGAAAAAGAAAGAGAAGGTATAGCTGCATTGGGTGAAATTAATCCAGGTGCTGAGTTAGAATTAGATGCTCCTAAAGCTCTTAAAGATGGGTATCATAAAACGTACAATGAAAATAAAGATATTCTAATGGATGGTGAGTTTCTTGGTGGTAAACTTTGGGATGGAAAACATTATATCTATGATGAAAATGGATTGTTAGAAAAAATTGAAGTATACAAAGAAGGTAAATTTGCCGGAACAGGAGTTCAATAGTTTTCTCTCTAAACTAGATTCTTAATTTCAACATACATTTCTTTAGCTTTATTGTAATCGGCATTTTTTGCATTTTTAACTGCATAAACCATCCCTTTTATTTTTTTACTTAAAATCATCCATCGGTAATTTAACATGGCTAATAATGGTAAGCTTATTGTATAGGCTAAACTGACCTCAATTCCAAATACTCCAAATACCACTATTGATTGTAAAGACCAAAATAAAATAAACAAGATTACCCCCAATGACATTTTAATTGAACTGTGAAAATGTTCATCTTTAATTTTTTTCTTTACAATAAGTTCAGGAATTTTGTAAGGCATGTAATTACTTAATAACCCAACAATATGAATTGGAAATAATATTGTTAAAAGAGTAATTGAAATGAACAATAAAGGGTAGCTGTTATTTTTATGTAAATGCACAGGCCTCATGTTATTTAATTCTAAAAAAGAGCAAATAAAGCTTGAATAATCTTTAAGCTTTTCAAACACCTTAGTATTGGTTTTCTCTATTTTTTCAATTGAAGCAACAAGAATCTGCTGGTTTTTTAAACTGCTTTTTAATGTAGTTGAATTAATCTCATTATTTAGAATCCATATTAAATTGGTATACGTTGAGTAATTTTCAGATTGTATGTTAACAATAAGGTCTTCCATTTTAGTTTTAACATCTGCCATTAATTTGTTTATAGTAGAATTGGCGTCAGTTTTAAAATTAGAATAGTAATCTTGAAGGTTAATCGGCTTGTCGATATTAATTAATAAATCGGCCCCCATTTTTGTATGATTACTATAATCTAATCCAATAGGAACAATATAATATGGTTTTTTAAAGGAGTTTTTTTCAGCTGCACCAAGTCCAATTCTTGCAATTCCCTTTTTAATAGGCCGTAATTTTTTTTGATTGTTGTGGTTTCCTTCAGGAAAGATGAGAACATAACCGTTGTTGTCCAAAATCTCATGACACTGATTAAAAGTGGCTTCATTTTTAACTATCGTATTAACACCATCTCGCTGCCTGAAAATGGGAAGAATATAAATACTTTTTAATATTTTACTTGCTAATTTATTTTTAAAGATATCTGCTCTTGCCAAATAGTATGCGTTCTGATTTAATTGACATGAAAGAACTATTGGATCCATAAAAGCATTTTGATGATTTATGGCAAATAAGATTCCAGCATTTTTTGGAATATTTTCTAGCCCTTCGACTTCATATTTTTTATAAAAAGTTCTAACGCCAGTTCTTACAATTCCATAGCCAAGTTTATAATTTAATGACCAATTTTTAAACCAATAACTAAAATTCATCACCTAAGAGTTGCGTTAAATTGTTTTGCGAAGTTTGATTGAATAGTTTGCATTACAGCGTCAATCTCTTTCTCAGTTAAAGTTTGTTCTTTGTGTTGAAGCTCAAATCTTAGCGCATAAGATTTTTTATCATCCCCTGTACCTTTTCCTTTATAAATGTCAAAAAGATGAACATCTTTAAGTATCGACTTATTTGATTTAAATGCAGTATTTTTTAAATCTTCAAAGGAAACAGAATTGTCTATTAAAAGAGATAAATCTCTATGCACTTTAGGGTATTTAACAATGGGTTTGAATTTTATGTCTTTTTCAGCTATTTTATTGAATAATTTGTCCCAATATATGTTAGCTATATATACAGCACCTTTAATTCCGATAGTTGTTTTTAGCTGAGTAGAAACCATACCCAATTCAATTACCAATTCTTTTTCAATTGAAATGGACATCCCTTCTTCAAAAATGGTATTGTTCGAAGTTGAATATTGTGCTCTTTTCTTAAGTCCAAGTGTTTCTAAAACATGAGAAATTATTCCATTAAGTTGAAAATAAGATACTGAAGCTTTAGAGTTGAACCAATGTTCTTCGTTTTGTAATCCAGCTAATGCTAGAACTAGGTTGTCTTGTTCAAGAAATTTAGCATCAATGTTTTTATAAGATTTACCAAATTCAAATATTCTTACGTTTTGCTCACCATTTTTATGATTGAAATTAATAACCTCTAAGGCATTAAAAATCAAAGATTGCCTCATTACCGCTGTGTCTCCGCTTAATGGATTAAGAAGCTCTACGTGCTCATCTTCATTAAAGGCAGAAGGAGCCCCATTAACAACATAATTTTTTGAGGTTAACGAATTTGACAATATTTCTGTAAGACCTAAATGTACTAACGAATTGCTGATTTTATTTTTGATGAAATGCCCGTTTAATTCATTGTTGAAATTTATAGAGCTGTTCATTTTATTTGGCTCATCGACAGAGTTGAAGCCATAAATTCTTAAAATTTCTTCAGCAATATCCACTTCTCTTTCAATGTCAACCCTGTATGAAGGAACTTGAACTGTCGCGATTGAATCAGATTGAGCGATTATTTTTATTTCAAGATAATTTAAGATTCGTAACATTTCATTGCTAGGCAATGAAGTACCGCAGATGCTATTTATTTTAGAAAAAGAGATGTCAAACACCTTTTCTTGAATTGGCTCTGGATAATGATCTATTATTGAAGAAGCAATTTCACCACCAGCTATTTCAAGTATTAAATCTACTGCTTTTTGAAGAGCTAGAAGAGTTATTTCTGGATCAACCCCTCTCTCAAATCTAAAAGAGGCGTCTGTGTTTAAACCGTGTCTTTTGGCAGATTTTCTAATAGTATGTGGGTTGAAATAAGCACTTTCAATAAAAACAGAAGATGTTTTTTCAGTTACACCAGATTCTAATCCTCCAAAAACACCAGCAATACACATGGAGTTATTTGCATTACAAATCATTAAATCATTTTCATCTAGAGTTCTTTTGGTACCATCTAGTGTGGTAAATGAACTATTATGAGTAGCTTTTTTTACTATTATTTTATTTCCCTCAATTTGAGATAAGTCAAAAGCATGTAAAGGATGGCCAATATCATGAAGAACATAGTTTGTTATATCAACTACGTTGTTAATGGGGTTAAGACCAATTGATTTTAGTTTATTCTTCAACCATTGTGGGCTTTCATCAATTTTAATACCTGTAATTAATTGACCAGAATATCTTAGGCAATCATTGGTTGATTGAACTTCAATAATAAAATTGGAATTTTTTTTCTGAAAATGTTCAGAATTAAACGGTTTCAACACTAAAGATTCTGGAACAATCTTTTTAAATTTTAATGCAACTAGAAGATCTCGAGCAACTCCAAAATGCCCCATAGCATCAGCTCTATTAGGAGTTAGTCCAATTTCAAAAACAGCATCATTTTCAATTTTAAAATAATCTTTTGCAAGAACACCAACATTTATGTTTTCTTCTAAGACTAAAATACCATCATGATCAGATCCTAAGCCTATTTCATCTTCGGCACAAATCATTCCATAAGAAACTTCACCCCTTATTTTAGCTTTTTTAATTTTAAAAGGATCTCCATTTACGGGATGAATTGTTGTGCCAGGAAGTGCAACTACAACCTTTTGACCTTTTTTAACATTAGGTGCGCCACAAATTATTTGATAAGGTTCCTGCTCACCAACATTTACAGAAGTAATTTTTAAACGGTCAGCATTAGGGTGTTGACTTACAGATTTTACTTCTCCAATTACCAATCCTTCTAATCCTCCATCAATAGAAGAATAAGAGAATTGTTTTTCAACTTCTAACCCAATATCAGTTAGTAGTTTGGACACTTCACTCGCAGGAAGATCAATAGGAATTATGCTTTTTAACCAATTATAAGAAATTTTCATATTTATTAAAGGTAATTATATGAGGCACAAAAATAATGTTTTATGTTTTAGGGAATTAAAAATTCAATAAGTTCAATAAGAAAATAAAATATTTTTATATTTGCCGACCAAAATGATGGTGCCTTAGCTCAGTTGGTAGAGCAATGGACTGAAAATCCATGTGTCCCTGGTTCGATTCCTGGAGGCACCACATTACAAAAAAAAGGGAGCTTTTGCTCCCTTTTTTTATGGAGTAAAAATCTTTTTATTGCTTGTTCCTTTAGAATCAACTATTGATAAAATATAAAACTTCTTGCTTAAAACAGGAATTATTAATTCGCTAAAGCAGCTATTATTTGTGTATAAAATTTTGCCTTCTAAATTAAAAAGAGTGACTTTTTTTTCAGCTGAGCTGTTAAATAACAATAAAATGGTGTTTTTATTTTGAATAATTTGGTAGGTATCATGTTCTTTTATTCCAACGTTGGAAATGTCTATGGTTTGAAATAGCGTATCAGATCCGCAATTTCCATGTGCAATTAATTGAACAGTGTAGCTGCCATTAGCAGTATAATTGTGAGTAGGATTCATGTCAGTTGAAGAGTTGCCATCTCCAAAATCCCAAACAGCGGACAAGGCGTTTTGTCCAGTATTTGTAAATGAAGCGTTAGTTCCAATAATTTGATAACTAAATGATGCTGCAACTTCATTAGCTCCAATTCTCCAGTTGTCTAAACTATCTAGAACAATTAATGCAGCAGATTCTTGTAGCAAAAGAGCATCCGAACAACTAATTGATGAGCAATAAGATGATCCAACAGCAGATTTTTTATATATACTTGAATAGTGAACGCATGCAGCTAAATAGCTGCCGTAAATACTTGGATGACTGCCATCTGAACTATAAAGCGATATTGAGGGGTATTGGTCTCTTACATATTTCCATGCCGCACCAACAGGGCTTACTGAACATTGGTTGTCTATACTCATTTCGATATAGCTCTCTCTTAATCTTGATTGCATTCCATCATATGTACATAGTGGCGGGTAATTAGCACAATTACTTTGATCTCCATTTTCTCTTCCCCATGTCATAAAAAAAAGAGGTTCTGCGCATGAATTTGCAGATTTAATTGAATCTACCAGAATACTGGCAAAAGGATAGCAATCATTAGCAACTTGACTTGGTGGAAAAGAGGGGATTTGAGATTGTTCTTGCAGTACAACATAATCCCAATTAGAAGCTGTAATTTTTGACAAAGTTGTTGTGTTTGTTGAGTGTTGCTCAAAAGTATATCCTCCAGGAGTATTAGAGTCCCAATTAAGCGTATCATTGAATGAAAGAGCAATATTTGCAGTTAGTTGAGGTAAAGAATTCGAATAGGTGTAACTATTCCCTAGAAAAAGTACATTTTTTGTTTGTCCAAAAAAAGAAAAAGAGATTAACGATAGTAAGAAAAATATATAGCGCATAAGATTTTATTTAAAAACGAGCGTTTTAATTTAAGTTGCTTCAAAACAAAAATAATCTTATAAGATTATACACACTTAATTACAAGTATTGATTTGTTATTTTTGTATTAGTATGAAAAAAGCATTTACTCAAAATAGCAGATTATTAATAATCTTTTACATGCTTATTGGATACATCATTTTACAGTTTATTTGGTGGGGCTATCACATAATAAATTTAACAAAGCAATTAAATAATGATCAAGAGTACTTGTATAGAAGAATTTGGATGATTTCTGGCGAAGCTTTTGTTTTTATCATTGTCATTACTATTGGAGCATTATATGTTGTGCGTTCATATAGAAAAGAAATAAAATTATCACAACGTCAAAAAAACTTCACACTTTCGGTGACTCACGAATTAAAAACACCTTTGGCATCGAGTAAATTGTTTTTAGAAACGCTATTAAATAGAGAATTGCCTGAAGAAAAAAAGATTGAGCTGCTAAAAAAAGTTTACTTAGATCAAGAAAGGCTTCAGACTTTAGTTGATAATATTTTAATGGCAAGTAATGTTTCTAAAAACGATTTAGAGCTAATTCTTGAAGATGTCTATTTGTTTGACTTGATAAATAGAGTGAAAAATGACTTCCCAAATACACACAACGTAATCAATCAAGTTGATCAAGAATGGGTCATTAAGGCAGATGAATTTTATTTTATCTCCGTTATTCAAAATTTATTTTCTAATGCACAAAAATACTCCCCAAAGGGAACTACTATTTTGTGGAAATCTTTCATAATTAACGGTAAAAAATACTTTTCTATTAAAGATCAGGGACCGGGGATTCCGTTTAAAGAACAACGAAAAGTTTTTGATATGTTTTATCGTTTAGACAATGAAGACACAAGGTCTTCTAAAGGAACAGGTCTGGGATTATATTTGGTAGATAATATTTTGAAACTACATAATAGTGAAATTAGCGTATCTGATAAAGAAGGTGGGTGTGAGTTAATAATAAAATTAAGTTAAAAGATGTTGACAAATAAAGTAGTATTAATGATACTAGACGGTTGGGGGATTGGCAAAAAAGATCATTCCGATGGTGTTCATTTAGCTAAAACTCCAATGTATGACTCATTACTTTCTAATTACCCAAATGCTACGTTAGTTACATACGGGGAGGATGTAGGATTGCCAAAAGGTCAAATGGGAAATTCTGAAGTTGGCCACATGAATATTGGAGCAGGTAGAATTGTCTATCAAGACTTGTTGAAAATTGACAACGCGATAAAAGATCAAACTTTTTTTAATGAAAAAGAACTTCTTGAAACCGTTAAATACGCTAAAAGAGAAAATAAAAAGCTTCATTTAATGGGCTTAGTCTCTAAGGGTGGGGTACACTCCTCATTTAATCATTTGATTGCTTTGTGTAAATTCATAGAACATAACAACATTGAAAACTGTTATATCCATGCATTTACTGATGGTAGAGATTGTAATCCAACATCTGGACTTTCTTATTTAAAAGAGCTAGAGAAAACTATTCTAGATACAAAAATTAAGATAGCAACTGTTATAGGAAGGTATTACGCAATGGATAGAGATAACAGATGGGAAAGAATAAAAATAGCGTATGATTTGCTTGTTAACGGAGTAGGCAAAAAATGTAATAGTGCATCTGATGCCATTTCGGATAGTCATAATAAAAACATTACAGATGAATTTATTTTACCAGCAATTATTGACAAAAATGGAACAATTCAAGATGGCGATGCAGTAATTTGTTTCAATTTTAGGACTGATAGGTGTCGTGAAATAACTCAGGTATTAACTCAAATTAATCTTCCTGAGCACAACATGCAAAAAAAGAACTTGTATTATGTTACAATGACAAATTATGATAAAACGTTTAAAAACATTAAAGTTATTTACAACAAAGAAAATTTAGCAAAGACCCTAGGTGAGGTGATTTCTGAAAACAAGCTAAAACAACTTAGGCTTGCAGAGACAGAAAAATACCCTCATGTTACTTATTTTTTTAATGGTGGAAAAGAAGCTCCCTTTTTTAATGAAGGCCGTATAATGAAGAAATCACCCAGTGTAAAGACTTATGATTTAAAACCTGAAATGAGTGCTTATCAGCTAACTGAAGCTATTTGTACAGCCATAAAAAAAAATGATAATGATTTCATTTGTTTAAATTATGCCAATCCGGATATGGTTGGTCATACTGGAAACACAAAAGCTATAGTTAAAGCGTGTGAAACCGTTGATAATTGTCTTAAAGAAGTTATTCCTTTGGGTTTAGAAAATGGATATTCTTTTATAATTATTGCTGATCATGGAAATGCAGACTTTATGATTAATAATGACGGGACTCCTAATACTGCTCATTCACTTAACCTTGTACCAGTAATAGTAATTGATGATAATGTTAAAAAGGTGCTAGATGGAAAACTTGCAGATATAGCACCTTCAGTTTTAGAATTAATGAAAATTGAAAAACCAAAACAAATGACCGGTAAGGCACTTTTTTTAATTCAAGAACTATCTAATTAAATGAACATATCCAGATAAAGTTGTTTTCAGCTCTTCTTTTTCTGAATCCTCATATTCATATTTTCCAGAATTGGTTTCAATAATGTATAGATAAACACCTTCTTTTAATTCTTTACCTGACTTGTAATGTGTGCCATCCCAGTCATTGTTGTAGTTGATTTGTTCATAAACAATCTTTCCCCATCTATTAAATACTTTTAACGTTACGTTTTCATATTGTTCAATGTTGATTGGAATGAAAAAGTCATTGCTTCCATCTGAATTAGGAGTAAAAACATTTATTTCTTCAATTGGACATTGTACCCAGACTGTTGAAGTTCCAATTTCAGGATCTCCACATCCGTCACTAACTGTTAAGCTATAGTCTTGAGTTATAAGTGGAGATATTGAAATAACATTGGAAGAAGTGTCTCCAGTAGACCAGCTATATGAGAATGGCTCAATACCCCCACTCCAAACAGCTTCTAAAGAGTATGGGCCATCAATTTCAGGACAAATATTTAAACTGTCTGGCATTTCAACAGAAAGAGGTGTATAGTCATTTAGATATAAAGTTGCTGAAATCGTATCAACTTGCCCCATACATTGAATGTAAAAAATATTAATTGTAATTGTTTCTTCTAATTCTGTAACTCCATCCACAATTGGAAAAATAAAAAGTGTGTCTTGTTGAACACCAATTGGCAATACTAAACTATCAGCAATAGGTGCATAATCAAACCCATTGCTTGCAGTTCCACCGATGTCAAATTGAATCGTGAAATCTGTAGTCGTATCTGCTCTGGAGAAAACAAAAAAGGCATGATTACAACCTTCATATAATAAGGTGTCTAAAGCAGATAAAGCCCCCCCATTAGCAATACCAGCATCTATGTTAATTCCAGACGATGAAAAGCTTCCTTCTTCGATGAAAACTCCTGAATCAAAAGCACTGTCACCTCCATCTCCTATTGCAAGTTTTATATGATAAGTTTCTCCACAAACTACAGCAGCTTTGGCTTCTAAAACTACTGTGCTACCATCATATTCATAGGTATTACTTGAATTTCCAGTATAAAATATGTTATAGGATGCCCAGTTTGGATCAATATTACTACAATTAGAAGCCGTTCCAGAAGATCCAGCAACTCCTGGATTTACAGTATTGATTGAAACCCCGGTAGTGGTGTAGATGCTTGGGTTGTTAGGATCGGGAATCAATGCGATATTTTGAGCCACATAATTTATACCATTAGGATTTAGCCCAGATAAGAAAAACCCAAATGCATCATTTACACTTCCACAAACATATTCTGGATATTCTTCTGATGCGAAAACATAATTAAATGAAATGGTGTCTCCTTCTGGAACAAAGTCAAATTCAATGACACACTCATCATATATCTGATTAGGTGTTATGCTCTGAAGATCTGAATCATTTCCTTGTTGGCCGGTTCCACCTATAGAATTTCCGTTTGAAGTGTTTAGTAAAGCAGCCATTGACACATCACCAGACCCCATAATAAAACCACTTGGAAGGCCGATGTTACTATTTGCATCAATAAAAGAGCCCACTTGACTATTGTTAATTGCAGCAGACCCACCATTAAACTGTACATTAGAAATAGTTACACCACCTCCTAAAAGCACATTTTGAATGTACTGCTCTACTGTCATAGTATTAATTGAGACAGTCATTTGGCCATAAAAACATTGGGTTAATGCAAATAAAGCAGTCAAAAAAGTAGATTTAGCTAAGTTCATTTGTATAATTTTTCTTGATAGACAATGTTTGGTTCACAATGGTTGCTTAGATGAAAATTTGTTGGTGTTTTAATCTGATGATTATAGTTATATTTGAAGCGCTAAAAAAATAAATAGATGTCAAAAATAAATAATTTCATAGATCAAAACAAAGATAGGTTTTTACAGGAATTAATTGAGCTTTTAAAAATTCCATCGGTAAGTGCAGATTCTAAATTTTCTGTAAATGTTAGAGAAGCCGCAAATTACATACACAAAAAACTAATTTCAGCAGGAGCTGAAAACTGTGAGATTTTTGAAACTAAAGGCCATCCCATTGTCTATGGTGAAAAAATCATTAATGAAAGCTTTCCAACTGTATTAGTTTATGGACATTATGATGTTCAACCGGCAGATCCTTATGAACTTTGGGATTCAAATCCGTTTGAGCCAGTAATCAAAAACACTACAATTCATCCAGATGGAGCAATTTTTGCTCGTGGCGCATGTGATGACAAGGGTCAAATGTACATGCATTTAAAAGCATTTGAGACCATGATGGAGACCAATGAGCTTTTATGTAATGTGAAGTTTATGATTGAAGGTGAAGAAGAGGTTGGTTCAGAAAATCTTGAAACATTTATTAGAGCAAATAAAGAGATGTTAAAAGCAGATGTAGTGTTAGTTTCTGATACTGGAATAATATCAAATGATACTCCATCTATTTGTGTAGGGCTAAGAGGATTAAGCTATGTTGAAGTTGAGGTTGTCGGACCCAATAGAGATCTCCATTCTGGTCTTTATGGTGGAGCTGTTGCCAACCCAATTAATATTTTAACTAAAATGATTGCTTCTTTACATGATGAAAATGCACAAATAAATATTCCAGGATTTTACGATAATGTAGAAATTGTTTCAGAACAAGAAAGAAAAGAAATGGCAAAAGCACCATTTGATTTAGACGCTTATCAGCAAGATTTAGATATTAAATCTGTTTTTGGGGAAAAAGGATACACAACGAATGAAAGAAATTCAATAAGACCTACTCTTGATGTAAACGGTATATGGGGAGGCTATATTGGTGAAGGAGCAAAAACTGTTTTACCTTCAAAAGCACATGCTAAAATATCCATGCGACTAGTTCCTCATCAAAGTTCAAAAAGAATAACACAACTTTTCCAAGACCATTTTAATAAAATCGCACCTGAATATGTTAAGGTTAATGTAACCCCACATCATGGCGGTGAAGGGGTTGTAGTTCCCACTAATTTTAATGGATTTCTAGCCGCTAGTAAAGCAATGGAAGATAGTTTTGGTAAGAAACCAATTCCAGTAAGAAGTGGTGGATCTATTCCAATAGTTCCATTGTTTGAAGAAGTTTTAGGACTAAAAACTATTTTATTGGGTTTTGGTCTTGATTCTGATGTTATTCATTCTCCAAATGAACATTATGGGTTATTTAATTTTTACAAGGGCATTGAGACAATTCCTTTGTTTTACAAATACTTTAATGAGCTTAATAAACGTTAGAAAAGAATGAGGTATTTCTTTTTTATAAGCGTTTTTATACTTTTAAATGCGTGCTCTTCTTTTAAAGAAGTTGAATTTAAAGGTGTTGAAAAGGTTAGCTTTGGAAAACAAGATCAAAGTAATATCCCTCTTATTTTTGATGTAAGAATAAACAATCCAAATCAATTCAATATTATTTTAAAAAAAGGGAATGTTGATGTTTTTTTAAATGATCAGTTTATTGGCAAATCGTTATTGTCTAAAAAGATTGTAGTTCAAAAAAAGACAGACCAAGCTTATCCTTTAGAAATTAAAACCTCATTTTCAGCTTTATCCAAAGCAGCTCTTTCATCTCTAGGAATTTTATTAGGTAAAAAGTTAGTTCTTAAAATTGACGGAAAAGTTGTTGTAAGAGCATTGATCATTAGAAAAAAAATAGATATTTCTTTTAAAGAAGAAATAAGGCCTTCAATTCTGTTGAACAAATAGAACGTATTTACTTTACGTAGTTAATGTTGAATTTAGTGATGTAATCATTAATATTTAGCAATGAAGTCTATTCAAATACATCCAGAAAATACATTTAAAATAAATTATATCGTTCATGAAAAAAATGATTCTTGTCTATTAATTAGTGGAATTTTAAGGAAAAATAATAAAGAATATTTTTCAAACATCCCTATCGAATGCAATCAATTTGCAAAAATCATCACAAAAGTCTTTCCTAATACGGGTTTTTTAGACTCTCTCACAATGGCACTGTTTAACAATGACCAACCCATAAACGAAGTTTCGCCTAAAAGAATAATTAATCAAGATTTATTTATTGATTTAGCATTGATCGTGAAACCCATGGAAACATATAGAAAATCAGCATAATAACTTAAAAACATACAATAATGAGAAATATAAAATTTAATAATCAGGAAAAAAATCGATTACCTAAGCTAGGAATTATAACATCAATAGATGAATTGTCTTCTCACGATTTTATCTACATTAAGAACAAGATAAAATCGGGTGATGAAATTACTTTTGTAGAAGACGCATCTAGATTGTGGGATAAAAAAGCAATTGCGGTTTATTTTAAAGGGTATAAATTGGGATATCTTTCAAATGGAATTAGAGCCATGATGAAAAGAGCTTTTTTAAACAAAAGTTATTCTCGAGGAATTATTCAATTTAATTCTAAAACTAAAGTAAGTTGTTTTAATGCAGTAGATTTATTTATTGAAATTCACTAGCTTATTTAGAGATCCATAAAGAAGGATTTTCTGTAGTTAACCCAGCAGAAGTTATTTTCCAAATTTCAAAATGAGCTTCAGAAACATTCCCGTCTTCATTTTCTAGTAATTGACCTAAGAGTTGTTTTGTTTTAATTTGAGCTCCTTTTTTAACATAAACTTCTTTTAAATTTGAATAAACCGTTCTATAATCTCCGTGGCTAATCATAACGACTTTACCAGCTCCAGGAATAATTAAAACACTAGTTACTTTTCCTTGAAAAACAGCTCTTATTTTGGCTTTTTTTTCTGTCGTAATGTCAATTCCGTTGTTGTCTACAGTAGCGGTAGATACAATATCATGCCTATGCTTTCCATATTTCCCTGTAATTTCTCCTTTTGTTACAGGCCAAGGTAGCTTTCCTTTATTTGAAGTAAAAGTTTTTGATAGGGCACTTCCTTCAGGTGTAAGAGTGAATTTGTTATCTGATTTTTTTATTGTTGCAGCGATTTCTATTTCAATTGCTTTTCTTATTGCTAATGCTATTTTTCTCTTCTTTTTTTGTTGAGCATTGAGTAAAGATTTGTATTTATTTTCATTTGCTTTTAGCTTTGAATATGTTTCTTGCTGTTTAATTTTATCTTCAAGATAAGCTTCTTTTTCTGTTTTTTGAACCAAAGAGATTTGTTGTTTGGCATTTATTTTTCCTTGAAGGAATTGAATCTTTTCCTCTAATTTATTTTGATTAACAGCTATTTGATTTATTTGCTCTTGCCTGTAATCTTTATAATGTTGGATGTATTTCATTCTATGAAATGCTTCACTAAAGGTTTTTGCAGAAATTATGTATAAATATTTAAAATCAGTATTTCTATTTTTAAAAGCATGAATAATCATTTTTTTATATTCTTCTCTTAAGTTATTGATAGTATTCTCAATACTTAAAATTTGCTTTTTAGTATCTGAAACTTCAGTGTCAAGTTTTCTTATTTGATAATTATAATGTGAAACTAATTCTTCCCTATATGCAATTTGATGCTGAATAATACCTAGCTCCGTTAACGAGAGTTGTTCAGAGTTTCGAGTTAACTTAATAAGATTTTTTGTGTTTAAAATCTTTTGCTGTAATTCTCTTTCTTTTTTCTTTAACTGATCGCTTTTTTTCTGAGAAAAAGCAGAAAAAGAAACTGTAAATAATATTAAAAATAGCAGTGAAATCGACTTATTCATTACCAGGTAATTTTATTGGAGTATAATTTGAAGAGTAATTGAAAGGAAATGAAAAGTTAGAATTAAATTTAAAATTTGGATTGAAATCTAAGGAAATACTAATGGTGTCTTCCTTGTTAACAAAGGACAATTCTGATTTTAATGGAAATAAGTTACTGTTAAATGATTTCCAATCGTCAAATCTAGCCACCAATGTTCTCTTATTTTGAAGATCATTAATCTCAATTTTTGAACATTTAAAATTTACTGGGTCAATCCAATACCTGAATAAAATCATATCTTCATTTTC
>Ga0315331_10002291_pt1 | contig 14540 bp, 14 predicted proteins | sample M160m34915metaG_FD_203456 | JGI IMG/M metagenome (GOLD analysis project Ga0315331, IMG submission 203456) | Ammonia-oxidizing marine archaeal communities from Monterey Bay, California, United States - M1 60m 34915 | ecosystem: Environmental > Aquatic > Marine > Intertidal zone | place: USA...
CCACCGCCGAGGGCGAATCCGTTGACGGCCGCGAGCACCGGCTTCTTGCAGTTCTCGATCCGCGACATGAGCGCCTGGCCCTTGCGCGCGTTGTCCTTGCCGTCGAGCACCCCCTGCTTGGCGAGCACGGTGATGTCGGCGCCGGCGACGAAGGCCTTGTCGCCCTTGCCGGTGACAATGATCGCGCCGACGGCGTCGTCGCCTTCGAGGTCGACGATCACGCCATCGAGCTGCTCGATGGTCAAGTTATCCAGCGCGTTCAGTTTGCTCGGTCGATTGACCGCGACGATCGCCAAATGGCCATCACGCTCGACCTCGACGCCCTGCAGCGAAGACTCAGCCATCGTTCTGCGCACCCTCTGCACCGTCTGCGGGCGCACGCTCCTGGCGCGGGCGCAGTTCAACACCCTTGATCTCGACCCGCTCTTGAGGCGAGCTCTTCTCACCACCAGGGCCAAAGTCACACTCGATGCTGGCAATCGAATCGAGCACATCGAGGCCTTCTTCAATCTTGCCGAAGACGGTGTAGCTGCGATCGAGGAACGCCGCATCGCCGTGCACGATAAAGAACTGCGAACCCGCCGAGTTCGGATCCTGAGCGCGCGCCATCGACAAGATGCCACGCTCGTGGTGGATGTCGCTAAACTCTGCTGGCAGGTTGTAGCCAGGACCACCCGTTCCTGGCTGGCCGGTTGCACCTTCCTTGCTGTTAGGGCAACCCGTTTGGATCATGAAATTACGCACGATCCGGTGGAATGAGATGCCGTTGTAGAAGCCGTCTTGGGCGAGCTTTAAAAAGCTCGCGACATGCTGCGGCGCCTGTTCGGAGAAAAACGTCACAACCATCGTGCCCTTGTCAGTGACGAGGGCAGCCTCGATGGTCGCGTGATCAGTCGATTCGAGGTCCATGAGTGTGCATCGTGCCCTCTCAGCCTCGCGGGCGCGAGAGCTACTGCTTCTTCTTCGGCAACACAACGGCCGCCTGCAGGACCACCGGCTCGACCGGAGCCGAGTTTGTCGCCCCACCGAGGCGCACGTGGGCAATGCGATCGAGCGTGTCCATGCCCTTCACAACGTTCCCAAACGCCGAATAGAGGCCGTCTAAGTGCGCTGAGTCCTTATGCACAATGAAGAATCCCGAGCTGGCCGTATCGTTACCGTCACCGCGAGCCATCGACAGGGTGCCGCGTAAATGACGTAGGCCGCTGGTTTCGAGCTTCAGCTGATAACCCGCCCCACCGGACCCCCATTTCTCGCGCAGGCTGTCATCCTTCGTGAACGGGCAACCGCCCTGGATCATGAAGTTCTTGATGACACGGTGGAACTTCGTCTTGTCGTAGAAACCCTGCAGGCACAGCTTGACGAAGTTCTCGACGTGTCTCGGGGCTTTATCGTGACGGAAAGCCAAGTGGATATCCCCGTAGTTGGTAACGAGCATCACCTCGGTCTTGTTGAGGTCCAGCTCCTCTAACTTGATGTTCTTGGTGCTCGGAGCGACCTTAAAAGTGCAGTCGACACCAATCAGACCTTTCCAACCAACTGCGACCGTGACGACTTCTCCGATCTCGGGATTGGTCAAGAACAAAGCGACCGGGAACTTCAACAGACGCTGGATCTGCGTCCCGGCAAGCAATTGCACCGGACCACCCTTACCAGCCTCGACAACCGGCTTATGCGGTTGGCCATCGGTGCGCACCGTAAGATTCGCACCAGAAAGCAACTGAGACGGCACGGTGCAGTTCTCCGTGACCTGGATCTGCAATCGCAAAGACATGTCACCTTGAGCCGCCACAATCGAAGGCGCGGACAAGGTTAAACGGACGCCAGAGATTTCCTGGGCAGCACACACTGCGGTGACGCAGGAGGCCAAAACAAGGGCGAGCAAGTTCTTCATTCTAGGTTCATCTAGTTCGGGAGATCCGGAACGTAATGCACTTACACCAACTTCCTAGCACGGAAGGTCCAACGAGGCCGCTACTGATCAAATGCACTGGGCTGACGCGACGCCGCCACCAACTGCCCAACCATACCTTCACGGTAAAATTTGAGCTTCAGATCGCGATCAAACCACAGCACGCAACCCGGCAAATCGATGCCAGTCCAATCGATTTCAAGGCTGACCGACACGCCACGCAAGACAGTCGACGCCTTGGCGCCCCAACCAGCCTCATTGCTCCAATACCAAATCAAAGCCATGCCAGACGCACGATCCGCATCAACCTGATATTCACGAACATCGAGCGGCGCACCCAGCGCAGCAAGACAACTGGTCAGATCATCTTGCCCCGGCACCAATGCCCGGAGGACCTCACGATCGATTGGCTCGTTGACGCTAACGCGACTGTATTCCGCGGTGATACACCCTGTGCACATCAACGCCAGCCAGCAAGCCCATCCCTTCACTTCGCGACCCCTGGGCGACTGGCATCCCGCGCATCATTATCCGCGACTTCGTGCACATCTTCCCAGGGCATCGCATATTGCGTGCGATGCGTGCCATACGTGGCTCCGTAGTGGCTTAACTTGTTGGCCTCATCGAAGAACACCCACAGTCGATCCTGGCGGGTATCTTGGTTGCCCAAGTTCAGCAGGAACGTGAAGAACGCCGCATTCTTGGTCGAACTGGCCTCATACAAGTAGGCCGTACGGCGGCCGAGCTGCACCACTTGATTGGGGCCCCCGAGCAATTCGACGACTTGACGCGCCGTGGTTGAACCAGGCTGCAACTGCTCAATCAGCGTTGCCGAAAGCGGCTCGTTAACATCCTGACGCGCAAACACACAACCAGCGGCAGGGAGAAGAGCGAACAGCAACAGCGATGGAATAACTCTCATATCAGTGATCGATTGGCAGCCGAACAAACCAAGCCATGAGCTTGACGAAGACTTCGAGATGGAAGTCCAACAACGAGCAATTAACGCTCGAACTCCATTGCCATACCCATGCCACCACTCATGCAAAGTGAAGCCAAGCCGCGTTTGTGCCCCCGACGAGCGAGCTCATGCACCAACGTCACGACAATACGAGCACCAGTGGCTCCAATCGGATGACCAAGAGCAATCGCACCACCGTTCACATTTAGCTTGTCTCGACTGATCGGAAGATCATGCAAACACGCCAACACCTGTGCAGCAAACGCCTCATTGAGCTCGAACAGATCGTAATCATCAAGCGTTCGCCCGGTACGATCACACAACTTCTTAACCGCGGGAACGGGCCCAATCCCCATGATGCGCGGTGAAACTCCAGCAGTTGCCGAAGCACCGAGCCACGCGAGCGGCGTCAAACCGCGGCGAGTAACTTCGCTCTCCGGCATCAACACGAGTGCGGCACCACCATCAGTGATGCCCGAACTGTTGCCTGCGTGCACGGAACCATTTTCAGGACGGAACACTGGACGCAACTTCTGCAGGTCCTTGAGCGTCACTCCAGGTCGCACGTGCTCGTCCGTGTCGACGACAACCTCCTTCTTACGCTGCTTGACTGTGAGCTTCGCGATCTCATCTACAAAGCGCCCATCCTTCTGCGCCGCCTCACCACGACGGTGCGACTCAAGCGCGTATTCATCCTGCGCTTCACGCGTCAGCTTATAATCATCACACAGGTATTCGGCCGTCATGCCCATTGGCGCATTCAAGATCCCGCAGGTGAAGCCATCCTTATAATTGCCGTCCTGTACTTCCCGATGACCAAGGCGGTAACCCTGGCGGAAGTCTGGCAGCAAGAACGGGATGTTGGTCATGCTCTCCATCCCCCCAGCAACCACGATCTTCTGCCCATCAAGCAGGATCGCGGCCCGGGCGAGATCGATGGCCTTGAGACTACTGCCACACGCCTTGTTGATTGTGGTCGCCACAGAGCGCTCGCCACACCCAGCCTTTATTGCCACCTGCCGGGCCGGATTGGGTCCCGATCCGAGCTGGCGGGCCTGGCCCATGTACAATTCATCAACATCAGCGCCATCGACGCCGGCCTTCGAAAGGGCTGCGGATACAGCAGCAGCGCCGAGATCGACCGCTGACATCGGGGATAGAGAACCAAGAAACTTGCCGATCGGAGTTCTTACGGCGCTAACAATCGCAATGCGTTCCATCACGGGCAGTGTCGGCCGCAACCGCCCCAGGAGCAAGACGCATACTCACTCTTCATTAGCATCCCGCCAAGCGCCGATGAATGCGGGGGATGACCGGCAAGTTCCGCAGACCAGAAAACGCCACGACATTTCGGGCCGCCATTTCTCAATGGCAGCTCGCGGCACGCACCGAGGTCAAGCGGTATTCCTCGCTGCCGTCATCGATGTTCGGCACCTGCGATCCGACACTAGAGGCCAGGCTAGCCGAATCGGTAGAGGCCATGATGCACTGCCTACATCAGCCCGAGGCGGCAGCCCTAGCAAAAAGCCAGTCCAGCGAGGACATCGAGATGCGCGTCGAAACGGTCGCGCCAGAGGAAATCGCCAAACTACCCCAACAACTTCACGGCGAAGACCCCCCGATCGATCTCGATAGCGGCGTGTCAGCAGAATATCTAAGCCTGCTCATCGACGCCTGCACCACTGGCGACGACGCGACTCAAGAAGCCTCCCGCGCGCTTCTGCAAGAAGACTTCGCCGTCGCCACAAATTCCAACCTCCACGAAGCGACTAAGGCACTGGTGGAATGCCTTCAGGAGTTGGATGAAGAGGATCGTGAAGATGCAGGCGACGACACTCACGATCGCCTCAACGAACTATGCAGCGCAATCGCTGCGTCAGTCATCATAGAAGGCCACGCCGCGAATCATCCGGAGGACGAGTCACAATGAGCGCCGAGTCAGTAAGCACACTGCAACGCAGTGCGGTCATTGACTTCGCCCATGCGCTAGTCAATGCCGTGCTCAACCGACTGCTACATGCACGCGACAGCCGCTTCGTCGGCGATGCGATGCAAGAGGTCGTCACAACGCTCACAGCAGCCAAGAACTTAGGCGTCGCGCAACCGCTACAGCTACAGATAGACGGCCGCAGAATCTGGCATGACGGACAAGCACTCGAAGGCCCGAGCTTGCAGGCGCGATCGCTACTTGAGCGCTGCTCAGATCGAAACATCGCAATGTTGTCGTTCCGCGAGGGTCTCAGCCAAGCTGAGACAAACCGCCTGTTCGACCTATTGCTGCTACCTGAGAATGTCGAGGCACTCGATCGCAACCATCGTGAAGCAACACTGATCGCATTTGGTATCCAACACGTTCGCGTCACCTTGCAGAACCCGGCAGACCCCGACAACCGCCGCGTCGCTCTCGACAACCAAGGCCGAGCTCTCGATCATTACCAAAATCTCGCTGCGGCCTTACAACAGAACCATCGCCTCGCGCAGAGCGACCACGAACTAGCCTCCGATGTAACAGCGACAGCCGTCGAACGCGCAGTCAATGACTTCGACGAGCCAAGTATGCTGCTCTCGTTATCGATGCAGGATGATGTCGATCGCTTCACAGTCGGCCACTCTGTCCGCGTGGCATTGCTAGCACTACAGGTCGCGCGCGCTGTGGGCGCCAGTCGTGAACAGCTTGTGCATATCGGCAGCGCGGCGCTGATGCACGACATTGGCAAGTCCAAGGTCCCGCAAGAGATTCTCTTCAAGCAAGGTCGCCTCACGGAAGATGAATGGCAATGGATGGCACAACACCCTCGGCTCGGCGCGCAAATCCTGATCGAGCAACACGAAGCCGTTGATCCACGCACGATCGGAGCTGCATTCTGCCACCACATGGGTGCCGATGGCGGAGGCTACCCCGAAGCGCTAATGCCAACCGCACCTAGCGCAACCAGCAGACTGATCCGCGTCTGCGATGTATTCGAAGCACTAACCGCAGTGCGCCCCTACAAACGCGCACTAACGCCCATTGAAGCGTTCGCGATCATGTTCCGTAACGCCGAAGACTTCGACCAACATTGGCTCAAGCGGTTCGCCAAGACACTCGGGCTGTTCCCGACCGGCACCCACGTACAGATGCGTGACGGCGCCAAAGCCCTAGTCGTCAAACAAACCGCGGACGTCCGCCATCCCATCGTCACGCTGCTCACAGGCCCCGGGGGAGAGGCTCTCTCAAGCGGCCAACCAGACACCATAGAGACAGGCCTGCCGAGCGAGGGGACAACACCGCTCATCGCCGGTATTAGCACCCACGATCGCTACCTGCCAGTCCCTGATTTCGATCCAGAGGACCCTGCAGAGGTTGGGCCGATGGCACACGACGCGTGCTTATCGCAGCATCCGCACGATCATTCGCACTAGATCTGGTCATGACGCCAATAACCGCGTTCGATGTAACCATGCGCACGTTTGCTCTCGCCTGCTTCGCCCTCGCTTCGACGGCCATGCTGCTTCCAGGCCAACGGAACCTACAGATGGCGCAACCAAACGACACTATGGTTCGCGACCTGCGGCAACGGATGCAGCAAGACCCACAGTATAAAGGCACGACAACTCTAGTGCTGACCGTCGACCACGGCCGCGGCCGCACACCACGTAACTGGACCGATCACGGCAGGGACGTCGCCGGGTCCGAAGAAATCTGGATGGCTGTCATGGGACCAGACACCAAAGCACTCGGCATTCGAAAAAATGTGCACGCCACGCAATCAATGATTGCCAGCACCGTCGCCGCACTACTCGGCGAGGACTTTCAAAAAAGAATCCCCAACGCGGCGGCACCGCTGCCGGGAGTGATCAAATGAGCGGCCTACCAGCCAGACCTGTTCTTTGGCGCGCCCCACCTACCGGGCGGGTTCTCGCATTCGCACCACACCCCGATGACGAAGTAGCAGGCCCTGGGGGCATCCTCGGACGCCACCAGCAACAAGGCGATCACGTGCGTGTCATCGTCACTACCGATGGGACCAACGGTGATCCGGAAGGCCACTCGGACCCAGCAGAGGTCGGCGCATTGCGGCGTCAAGAGTCGCGCGCCGGACTCGCCATCCTCGGCATCGACGATGTGCACTACTGGGGATTCCCTGATGGCCACACACTCAGCGAGAACGATCTACAACGAGCAACGGCGTTAGCCGCCGCCGCGATTTCCGAGTTCGCCCCGGACGTTGTCTACATGCCCTGGGAGCAAGACGGCCACCCCGACCACCACGCGCTGTTTGTTGTCGTGACCCGCGCCCTTGAGCAGCTCAACAGTGACTGCCTCGCACTTGGCTACGAAGTGTGGAACGCGATGATTCCCGACGTCATCGTCGACACCACACAAACCGCCGAACGGAAGCGGCAGGCGATGCTCGCGCACAAGAGCCAGATTCAGTACGTGCAATTCGACCGCTGCCTAGCAGGCCTCAGCGCTTACCGCGCCATGGTGCACATGCGCGGCCAGGGCGACGGAGAAGCCCTTTGCCTAATCCGTGGCAAACTGCCGGCCGAGCTCGCAGATCCGGACGCTTAGTTGCTTGCCTATGGCGCACTTGCGACGGCCAATGGGCGACTCTCACTGAACGATGATGAGTTCCGCGTCTGACGCCGTGAAACCTTGCGGGCCACAGGGATCCAAGGCAACACATTGGATCGCAAATGCAAAGCCACTGATACCCGGTGGTATCGCCAGATTAAGATCGGTCATACCGAGCGAGTTCGACATAGCACTCACCGCAACCAAGTTGACTGGCGCAACCCAGATGCCGACTCCCAGCACAGACAACGGGGCAGGTAACGTACCGCCGGAAGCGCCCCACAACGTCAGCGTATTGGCCGGAACACGCGTGCATACGATGCGGTAGTCATTGTAATTCACAACCGACGGCCCACTCATCGACAGGCGCAGGTCACCTTCACAGCCAGGCGTGCTAGATCCAGCCGGAATACCAAATCCAAGAATCGGCTGAGCCAACGTCAATGGGTTTGCTGCGAACGTCACCTGGCCCGAACTCGTCGCGTGCTCTGCGCCACTGGAATCGAGGAAGTCGTTGTTAAGATTCCACGTCGACACGTAACCGGGTATCGACGTCAACTCCATATTCATCGTCTGCTGAATGTCTTCGGCACTACGCGCGAACGGCCATAGACGAACTTCGTCGAGGCCTCCGTTCCAGACTTCGATGGGGGTAGCGACATCAGAACCCTTTCCGATGCGGAACACGTCAGCTACATCACGGATAGGCAAGCCATTCCCAGCGGCGAAGGCAACTTGCACACCATTGATATACAACGCGATCGTCGAGCCGTCATATGTGCCCGCAACATGGGTCCAGTTGAGAAACTCCCCTACTTGGAACAAGTAATTGACCGTCAAGTTGCCTGTGGCGGTCGCAACGCGCCAACGCAATTCACGCTGGTTGCTGTTGTCAGCATCAACCCGCAACATGATGTTCTCACCGCTCGGACCAATGCCTTGACGCACGATCGTCGGGAAACGCCAACCCGTTGGCAGCGTTGACTCATCGTATGTGAACCAAGCCTCTACAGTGATGCCACTGTGTGGCACGACCTGATCCGAATACGGCACTTCGATGTAACCATCGACGTTAGGGTCAAACACAACGCCCGTGTTTTGCGCTGGCAAACCTACCGACAACGCCAACAAGCAGAAGGCCACAAAGCAAATTCGCATCATCGTTCAAGATCTATGTGTTTGGACGGCTCGTCCAAATCATAGCGCTTCCCAGCAAGCAAGAGAGCCGCAACCTGCATCAGGACCAATGCAGCGCATGCCGCCAATGCGTAATGCCAGAATTGACCCCATAGCAGTGCGGTAAACGCCCACGCATCACTAGCAGTGCGCGTTGCCAGCAGACCGATATTGGCAAGCACGGACTGTGATACCTCGGTGAAATGTCGACCTCCCTGCTCACTGGCAATCGGATGCAGCCAGATGTAGCAACCGACCTGCAACGCAACAATCGCCGCCAACTTGCCGCGACCACCAGGACCTGCAACGAGAGCGACCAAACCAAGCAACACCGGCGGAAAAACCAACGGAGCGAATCGCATCACGTCGTAGGCAAGCAACATCAACGCCAACAAACTCGGGAAGTAGAGCCATGGCCACCACCTGCCCCCCATGCCCGAAGGCCGCGCCAATTCACCACAACGATTGGCAAAGAACATTCCGATCAACAGTGGGCCGAACTCAACAACGACAACAAACCCCCAGAGCATCCAGATCGCTGGCAATCCCCACGGCACCCAAATCGCATTCTCAAAGTAGTACGAAGAGTCGTATGGCCCGGTGAGATTGAACACTTTGAGCACAACACGGAAGGCTCCGTAAACGCCGACGCTTACGCCCCAGAAACCGACTTCGGCCCAAAATCGCCCACCGTTCTTAAGGCGCAGGTAAATGAGCCACGGCGTGAAGAAAAACACCAACTCGTGACTGAACGCAGTCAACACCACCAATGGCCAGAACACCTTGGCGCGGTTTGCGAAATGCACGAGCAAGACCAGCAACAGCAGATTCAGTGTGTCCGAGAAACACATCATCGGCTTGTAGACCAATACTGCTCCGCTAGCTGCGGTCGCGCTGGCCACCAAAAAAGCCGACCCAACGGAACCAGTGCGACTCCGCGCAAACCAAAACACAACCGCTAGCAGCGCGCCATTGCAGACACTCGAGAAAGCTACAGGCCCCACTCCAACGAACGCAAAAAGCCAGGCAAGTATGGGCCACAGAATGCGCTGCGGAAACTCACCGGCGAAAGCGAATGGGTCCTGCGCCATGGCTGCGAAGCGCTCACCGTGGCCAGGAAATGGCTCAGCAGCTGGCGCCACGATCAAGTTGCTCAACAGCAACAAGCCACAACCGACGGTAGCGGCGACCAGCCACTCCCCCGCGATTGACGCACGGATACGACCAGCCTGCGATCCTCGATGCTCGGTGGTTACCATGTTTCGTTACTCAGGCACGACGCGCGCTAGATGCACTACCGCCTAGCAGCATACTCACCCAGGGCCGTTGAGACCACGCGATGTCCGCAGGTGATCGTGTTCGTGGTTCCAACCCCAAGCAAGAGTCAGATTCGCACTAGTGAGGCCTAGTCGCTACGCTGCGACCTCGAGCATGACCAGACGAACGGCCGCAGCCCTGATAATCACCCGTGGCCAAGGCCGCGATCTCACCGTCTATCTTGCGGAAAGAGCCGCTGAGCTGCGGTTCTTTGGTGGCTACTGGGCCATGCCCGGCGGCACCATTGCCACCGAAGACCTCGCGGCCAATACGGCGACAGACAACGCTGTACTGGACGAAGCCAATGCGCTGCAGGCCTGTGCCGACCGCGAATTGTTCGAAGAGCTTGGGTTGATGCGCCGGGACCTACCAGACGGACGCAGTGAACCAGCCGCGTTGCGGTTGCACCGACAGAGTTTGCTGGAGTTCGAGGCCAAGATGGCCCAGAGGAAGGGTCAGGATATCGCCGGCCTAACGTCACCGTGGCCTGACATCATCTCAAACACCAACGCACCCGAGGCTCTCCGCAGCCTTTGTCGCATTGAAACTCCTGCATTTGCACCGGTCCGCTACGACACCGTGTTCTTTCACGTGCCGATCGAACAGTGCGCCTCGGGAACAGGAATCGATGATGCAGGAAATCTGGCTCCCGAAATCTGTCCAGGGGAGCTTGTCAACGGCCGCTTCTGGTCCCCGCAAGATGCCCTCACCGCATGGCGAGCAGGCGAACTGCTCTTGGTCCCGCCGGTAGTGATCATGCTTGAGCATCTCGCGGCGACGGACAACTTCGAACAGTTCGCGCGGGAAATCGAAACCACCACTGTCGGCTACAGAGATGGCGACCTGCACCAAGTGCGGTTTTCACCAGGCATCGTGCTAGCGCCATTGCGCACGCCGACCCTGCCACCGGCGACCACGACCAACTGCTACATCGTAGGAAACGAAGAACTGTGGGTTGTCGACCCAGGCTCACCCGACCCCACAGAGCAACAGCGACTACTGAACTTACTAGACATGATGACTAGCGGTGGCCCCAAGCTGAAGGGTGTGCTGCTTACCCATCATCATCCGGATCACGTCGGTGGCGTCCTCAGTCTGTGCCAAGCACGCGGCCTCAAGGTATTCGGGCACGCCAACACGCTCGAACGCATCGATCCAGACATCCCTCGCGGCAAAGCCATTGCAGACGGCGAGAGTATCGCTCTCGGCAACTCACCCGATGGACAACCCGGCTGGGAGCTCACTGCCATCTTCACACCCGGACACGACCAAGGACACTTGTGCTTCCGAGAGTCGCGCTATAACGCCACCCTGGTCGGAGACATGGTCTCGACAATCAGTTCGATCATCATCGATCCACCTGAGGGCCACCTAGCGACCTACCTGCAGAGCCTCGATCGCATCTCACAACTGGAGATCAGCACGTTGTATCCAGCTCACGGGCCGGCTGTTCGCAACGGCCAACGATTGGTGCAGAAGTACATCCGCCACCGACGCCAACGCGAATCGGCACTCTTGAAGGCACTGACCGAAAGCCCGGGAACAGTCGAAGAACTACTACCCAAGGTCTACTGGGACGCCGACCCGCGTCTTTTCCCGTTCGCGGCCAGATCACTGCTAGCTGGCCTTCAAAAACTCGAAGAAGAGGGCCGCGCACGCGATAGCGATGGTTGCTGGCTATTGGCTACGGAGCAATCCCCTGAGCAATAACGCCCCCGCCGAACCCGTATCAGGGAGCAGCAGCCATGGCCTCAGCCATGCGCGCATTGGGGCGATCGGGGCGTTGACCTTCATGCTGATGGTTCCGGAGACCTTACCGGTCCCCGTGCTGAAAGGCCTAGTCGTGGAGCGGTTCCAGGTTTCAGCGTCGATAGCGACTCTGTTCATGGTCGCCAACATGATCGGCGCACTGATCGCCACCCCATTCGTTGGCCTCTACGTCGACCGCACCGGCAAGCGCCGCAAGCTGTGTTATTGCGCACTCTTGCTGGACGCAATCCTGATGCAGTCGATGTCGCATGCAACCGACTACACCACGTTCTTGGCCTTGCGAATGCTCGAAGGCGCTGTGCACATCGGAGCTCTGACACTGCTAATGAGCCTCGTTGCTGACACCGCACAGAAACGAAGAGGCCGCGCGCTAGGCGCAGTCGGTGCGGGCTTAACCCTCGGCGTTGCTACTGGCGCGGCGATCGGCGGCATGCTCGGCAAGACCCAGCCAGAGATGACGCTGCATTGGGCCTCCTATCTACTGCTAGGAGCAGCTATCGCCGCATTCTGGCTGTTACCCAACGATACCCGCAGCAAGAAAGACCACAGCTATCGCAAGATGCTTCAAGCAGTGCGACATGAACCGGGATTACGCGCGCCGTTGCTGCTCGCGTTCCTTGACCGCTTCACGGTCGGCTTCTTCACCGCAGGCTTCCCACTGCTACTTGCTTCGGTGCACGACATCGACGCTCCGACAATCGGCAAGTTACTTGGCGCGTTCTTGTTCCCGTTTGCGCTGCTCTCATACCCATGCGGGCGACTTGCAGAACGCTGGTCGCGCATGCGCCTCGTCGCGATCGGCAGCCTAGTCTATGGGCTAGCAGTCGCAATGGTCGGCATTGCACCAGTCAGCAGCATGTGGATCATCATGCCAATCTGTGGCATTTCATCCGCAGTCATGTTCATCCCCACCTTGCTGTGGTTGCTGGACAGGACTCCCGGCATTGGCCGCAGCACAGCAATCGCCGCGTTCCACACCGCAGGCTCACTGGGATTCCTTGTCGGCCCACTAGTCTGCGGAAAGCTGGTCGCCATGGGCGCAGACAGCACATCATCGGACCCAACAGGCGAAGGCTACGCCTTGGCATTCGCTGTCGCTGGCAGCGTCGAGATCCTCGGCGCAATCCTCGTCGTCGCGATAAGCATTCGCCGCCGACCCGCCGCCTGACGAACCTTTGGCTTGCTCCCGATAGCTAGACCGCCGCGCCGGGCTTACCGCAGCACTTCTTATATTTCTTACCGCTACCGCACGGGCACTTTTCGTTCGGCTTGATCTTGCGATCGAGATTCTTAAACGGACGCGGCTTCACTTCGACGCCATCGACAAAGTACCAGACACCGTCTTCCTTCCGGAAGCTCGCGACTTCGTGGTGCTCGATGTCTTCGCCAGCAAGCGTATAGAAGGCCTTAAAGTCAACGAAGCCCTCGGTGTCGCCTTCCTTACCGTCCTGCAGGCCAACGATCTCCATCTTGTGCCATTCCGCGCGGCTCGACCACTCCTCAGTAGCCTTACGGTCCATATGAGCGCGCCCATCAGGCGACTGGCTCTCGACAATCCAATCGATATGGCCAAGAGCGTAGGCAGTGTAGCGCGAACGCATCAATTGCTCGGCGGTCTCCGCCTGTCGCTCCTGCTTAATCAGGGGTTCACAACATTCAGCGTAGGTCTGACCACTCGTGCACGGGCAATTCATCGTCGGCACGGTATCGAATCCACCGGAGCCACTCAAAGAGAACCGCTACAAGGGCAACGATTCCGGCAACTAAACAGTCCCCGACAGGGCTAGGAGCCGACGAGGTCCACGACCAGATCGAGCGTGCGGGCCGTCGCCCCCTGATTCGCGGTGATCACCTCGCGAGCACGCTCCCCGAGCCGGCGGCATTCTTTTTCGTTGCCTAACAGCTGCTCCAATGCGACCTCGAAACCAGCCCGATCGAGGACCTGGCTCACGGCATCGGCCGCCAGCAGCAATTCGACGTCCCGACGGAAGTTTGCGGTATGCGGCCCAAATAACGTTGCTCGACCAAGAGCAGCTGGCTCGAGCATGTTTTGGCCGCCGTGCGGGACCAAACTGCCCCCCACAAAGGCTACGTCACAAGCGGCATAGAACCGTTGCAACTGGCCAATGGTGTCAACAACCACCACCGCGTCATCACAAAGCGGCGGCAAAGTCTCGGCAGCATCCGTCCAACGAACGATCGGCACGCCTTTCTGCTTCACCATTTCACAGATCGCCACCGCACGTTCCGGGTGGCGTGGCACCAACACAACTCGCACCCCACATGACAAACGGCTGCGAATCGACTGCACCACATCGAGCACAATCGACTCTTCATCATCATGAGTCGAACCGGCAACCAAAACCCTCTCGCCGGCAGGTGATAGCCACGGGCGAAGCCGAGCAGCGGCTTCGGCATGCTGCCCCATATCAACGCTGTCGTATTTCATATTGCCAGTGACGAACACCCTGGCAGAGTCAACGCCGAGATCCAACAGACGCCGCTGATAAGCACGGTCCTGCACACAATACTTACTGATAAAATCCAGTTGCGGCAGCAAGCCCCGAGCCATGCGGTAGCCCTTAAAGGTGCGCTCACTGATGCGGCCATTGATGACCGCGACCGGGATGTTTCGCTTGCGCGCAGCCTGCAGGAAGTTCGGCCAGATCTCGAGCTCCATCAACAGCACGCACTGAGGCCGCAACCGCGACAGCGCCCTGCCAGGAAAGTTGGCTAGATCTAGCGGGTAGGTCACCACCGGTAAGTTTGGATACTCCTGGCAAGCGACCAATCGACCGTTCGGAGTCGTCGTCGAGATAACCAAATCGAGGTCAGGCCGCATCTCC
>Ga0315331_10002296_pt1 | contig 14525 bp, 26 predicted proteins | sample M160m34915metaG_FD_203456 | JGI IMG/M metagenome (GOLD analysis project Ga0315331, IMG submission 203456) | Ammonia-oxidizing marine archaeal communities from Monterey Bay, California, United States - M1 60m 34915 | ecosystem: Environmental > Aquatic > Marine > Intertidal zone | place: USA...
GTCGAGAGAGATCAGCGCTCCGCCGGAATTGCCCGGGTTGATGGCAGCATCCGTCTGGATAAAGAAACCGAAATCGCTGACGCCGCGCGCCGTTCTCGCCAAGGCGGAAACGATCCCGCTGGTGACGGTCTGTCCCACGCCAAACGGATTTCCGATGGCAAGCACCAGGTCGCCGACCTCGAGCGTGTCGGAATCCCGCAATTTCAGGAACGGAAGTTTCTCTCCCGCCGCCTTGATCCGCAATATAGCAAGATCGGTGCGGTCATCGCGAGTCACGACCTCGGCTTCGAATTCGCGGCGATCGGTCAGCACAACCGTGATCTCGTCCGCTTTGTCGATCACATGATGGTTGGTGACGATCAGTCCGTCGGCGCTGACGATAACGCCGGATCCGAGGGAATTCTGCACGCGTTTTTTCGTCTGTCCGCCGGGCGCGAACTGATTGCCGAAAAACCGCCGGAAGAACGGATCGTTGAAAAGCGGCGATATGCGCCGGGCCCTGACAACGCGTTTTGTGTAGATGTTCACAACCGCGGGCGCAGCCGCCCGGACAAGCGGCGCAAAGGATAATTTGACCTCAGCCTGCGATACCGGGACACGTTTGGTCTCCGCACCCGACACACCGTTTACGGAAAGCAGAACGCCCGTCAGGGCTGCAGCGCAGATCAGTCGAAATCTCATCGAAACCATGACGTCAGTTTAACATCTCTCTAAACAGCATGCTCAAACGAAAAAGGGGCGGCCCAAAAGGCCACCCCTGAATCTCGGTAAGGAACCGTCAATCAGGCGACGGATTCCATTTCGTCTTCTTCTTCGCGAATTTCGACCGGCCCTGAATCAAGGCCCTTGGCATCGACATCGCGGTCAACCAGTTCGAGGATTGCCATCGGCGCGGAATCGCCGTACCGGAAACCGGCCTTGATCACCCGCGTATATCCGCCCGGACGATCGCGGTAACGATCGGCAAGAGCCGTGAACAATTTGTCCGCGAGCGCTTTGTCGCCGTGAAGACGCGAAATAGCAATGCGGCGCGCATGAAGGTCGCCGCGCTTACCAAGCGTGATAAGGCGATCCACGATTGCGCGCATCTCTTTCGCCTTGGGCAGCGTGGTTTTGATCTGCTCATGCTTGATAATAGCCGCGGCCATATTGGCGAACAGGGCCTTGCGGTGAGAGCTGGTTCTGTTGAGCTTTCTGCCGCTCATACGATGGCGCATTGTACTTTCCTTCTCTTCCTGTCCGTGCGGCTCAATAAGGCTCTTCGAGACGCTTGGCCATATCCTCGATATTCTCGGGCGGCCATTCGGTAATTTCCATCCCAAGATTGAGACCCATCGTGGTGAGGACCTCTTTGATCTCGTTCAGCGATTTGCGGCCGAAATTCGGTGTCCGCAGCATTTCCTGTTCGGTCTTCTGAACCAGGTCGCCGATATAGATGATGTTGTCGTTCTTCAGACAGTTTGCCGAACGAACCGACAATTCGAGCTCGTCGACCTTGCGCAGAAGGTTCCGGTTGAACGCCGGCTCCGCTGCTTCGACGGTTTCCGGAGTGGCGCGAGGCTCTTCGAAGTTGATGAACATCTGGAGCTGGTCCTGCAGGATACGGGCGGCAAGTGCCACCGCATCTTCCGGCGAAATCGTGCCGTCGGTTTCAACTTCCATAATCAACTTGTCATAGTCCGTACGCTGTCCGACACGGGCATTTTCCACGCGATAGGCCACACGGCGCACCGGGCTGAACACCGCGTCGACCGGCACGAGGCCGATCGGCGAATCTTCGGCACGGTTATCGGCGGCGGGAACGTAGCCCTTGCCGGTATCGACGGTCATTTCTATCGAAATCTTGGCACCGTCGTCGAGCGTGCAGATCACAACGTCGGGATCAATGATCTCGATGTCATGCGTCGCTTCGATCATGCCGGCGGTGATTTCGCCGGGGCCAGTCGCCGTCAACGTAATCCGCTTGGGTCCTTCGCCATGCATGCGCAGCGCGAGAGACTTGATGTTGAGAACGATGTCGGTGACGTCTTCACGCACGCCGGGAATCGACGAGAATTCATGCAGAACGCCGTCAATCTGGACCGCGGTGACCGCCGCGCCCTGAAGGGACGACAGCAGAATGCGCCTGATCGAATTGCCGAGCGTCGTCGCGAAACCGCGTTCCAGCGGCTCCGCGGTAATCGTCGCGAACCGGGCGGGTTCTTCACCCGCGTCGATATCAAGTTTCGAAGGTTTGATTAGTTCCTGCCAATTCCTGTGAATGACCGTCATACCGTTATCCTTCAGCGGCGCCTGCCGCATTGTGTTTATTTCCGTAGCCCGGCGATCAGCGGCAATTAAGCCGCTGGCCGGCGATCAGCCCTAGACGCGCCGGCGTTTGCGCGGACGGCAGCCATTATGCGGGATCGGCGTCACGTCGCGAATTGCCGTGATCGTGAAACCGACAGCCTGAAGCGCACGAAGCGCAGATTCACGTCCCGAACCCGGGCCCTTCACTTCAACCTCGAGCGTTTTCACGCCATGGTCCTGAGCCTTGCGTCCGGCATCTTCCGCCGCCATCTGCGCCGCATAGGGTGTGGATTTCCGCGAACCCTTGAAGCCCTGAGACCCGGCCGAGGACCAGGCAATGGAATTGCCCTGGGCATCGGTGATCGTGATCATCGTGTTGTTAAAGGTCGCATTCACATGCGCAACACCGGAGGTGATGTTTTTACGCTCGCGCTTGCGCACGCGGGCTGTTGCTTGTCTCGCCATAATCTTTTCCTTTTACCCGGCTAGTTTTTCTTGCCGGTGATGGGGCGGGCTTTCCCCTTGCGCGTCCGCGCATTCGTATGGGTCCGCTGGCCGCGAACCGGAAGGCCACGACGATGGCGCAGGCCACGATAGCAGCCCAGATCCATCAGGCGTTTGATATTCATCGCTGTTTCGCGACGAAGATCGCCTTCGATCATGAAATCACGGTCAAGAACGTCGCGAATCCGCGACAATTCATCATCACCGAGATCGTTTGCGCGGATTTCGCCGGAAACGTTTGCCGCCTCGCAGATCTTGACTGCAGAAGTCCGGCCAACGCCGTAAATGTAGGTGAGCGCGATTGCCACCGGTTTGTTAGGCAGGTTTACACCCGATATGCGTGCCACGACGCCTTCTCCTTAGCGTTCAAGTCTTTGAAAAATATATATAAAGTTCCCGGTCGTCGCGTTCGACCGAAGGGCCGCGAGTATAGGGGCAAAAAGCATCAAGTCAACCATCAGCCTGCCCCCAGAACTACTTCGATTTGACGACTTACTTCATCGATCTCAGCCATGCCGTCGACGCCAGTAAGGACGCCCTTTCCGTCATAATACGGCAACAGCGGGGCGGTCTGCGCATGATACGCTTCGAGCCGTGAGGATACTGTTTCCGCGTTATCGTCTTTACGCCGGCTGAATTCGGTCGATCCGCAACTGTCGCAGACCCCGTCCTTCGCCGGTTTTTGAAATTCGTCGTGATAGCCGGCACCGCACTTCGCGCAGCTATACCGCCCGGTGATGCGTTCCACGAGGGCAGCATCGTCGACTTTCATCTCGATGACATGATCGAGCGCCACATCCATTTCCGCGAGCATGACGTCGAGCGCTTCGGCCTGCGCGGTTGTGCGCGGGAAGCCGTCGAGAATAAAGCCGCTCGTGCAATCGGGCTGCTGAATCCGGTCCTTAATCATGGCGATCATGATATCGTCCGACACCAGTTCACCGCGTTCCATAATCGCCTTGGCCTGCTGGCCGACCTCGCTGCCCGATGCGACAGCCGCGCGCAGCATGTCCCCGGTCGACAACTGAATCAGACCATAGCCGTCTTCCAGCCGCTTCGCCTGGGTGCCTTTACCGGCACCGGGCGGTCCAAGAAGGATCAGCTTCATCCTCGGCGCCCCTTCAGACGGGATTTCTTGACGAGGCCTTCGTATTGATGGGCGATCAAGTGCGATTGCACCTGTGCCACGGTATCCATTGTCACCGTCACCACGATAAGCAGACTGGTGCCACCGAAATAGAACGGCACCCCGTACTGGGATATCAGGATTTCCGGCATGATACTGATGGCGGTCAGGTAAGCCGCACCGACGACGGTCAGACGCGTAAGGATGAAATCCAGATATTCGGCCGTATTCTTGCCGGGACGGATGCCGGGCACGAACCCGCCGTATTTCTTCAGGTTATCCGCGGTTTCCGTCGGATTGAACACGACAGACGTGTAGAAGAACGCGAAGAAGATAATCATTGCCGCATAGAGCAGCAGATACATAGGCTGGCCGCGGCCGAGGCTGGCCGTAATCACGCCCAGCCATTCGGGGCCGGAATTCGCCGAGAAATTGGCGATCGTGATCGGCAGCAGAAGCAGCGAGCTTGCAAAAATCGGCGGAATAACGCCGGCCGTGTTGACCTTCAGCGGAATGTGCGAATTCTCGCCGCCGAACATCTTGTTGCCCTGCTGTCGCTTCGGATACTGCACCAGCACCCGTCGCTGCGCGCGTTCGACATAGACGATGAAGGTGATGACGGCGACCGCCATGACCAGCAGGAACATGATGAACAGGGCGGACAATGCGCCGGTCCGGCCGAGTTCGAGCGTGCCGACCAGGGAGGCCGGCATTTCGGCGACAATACCGGCGAAAATGATCAAGGAGATCCCGTTGCCGACGCCGCGGGCGGTGATCTGCTCGCCCAGCCACATCAAGAACATGGTGCCGCCGACCAGCGTAATAACCGTGGTCGCCCGGAAGAATGCGCCGGGCTCGCCAACGGCGGCGCCCTGCGATCCGGTCATGCCTTCAAGGCCAACCGCGATGCCATAGGCCTGTAATGTCGCCAGGATGACGGTGCCGTAACGGGTATATTGATTGAGCTTCTCGCGGCCGACTTCGCCCTCTTTCTTCAAGCCTTCGAAGTGAGGGTGAATCGCCTGGAGGAGCTGCATGATAATCGATGCCGAAATATACGGCATGATATTCAGCGCGAAGATCGTCATACGACCGAATGCGCCGCCGGCGAACATATCGAACATCCCCAGAATACCGCCAGCCTGTTGCTGAAAGATATCCTGCAGAATCGACGGATCGATGCCGGGCAGCGGAATCCACGTGCCCAGTCGATAGACGATGAGCGCACCCAGTGTAAACCAGATGCGCTTCTTTAGTTCGGTCGCCTTCGCAAAATTCGAAAAGTTAATTTGCGAGGCAAGTTGTTCGGCGGCTGACGCCATAGACTATTCCTTATCCGACTCCTGGACGTCGCCCCCGTCTTTGCCCTTCGAAGCCGCCTTGTTGGCCGTGCCCCTTTTGGACTTTTTCGAATCTGCCGCGCGTACTTTCGCCTTGGCGGTCACTATGACGCTGCCGCCGGCCTTTTCGATCGCGGCGATTGCGCCCTTGGACGCGCCCGTGAGCTCTACCGTCAATTTGGCGCTGATTTCGCCCTTTGCAAGGAGCCGCACACCATCTCGCGCAGATTTGATCACGCCGGCTTCAACCAGGGCTGCTTCGGTGACGGGCTTGCCAGCATCAAGCTTGCCGGCATCGATGGCCTGTTGCAGACGACCGACATTCACCACCCGGTAATTTTTCCGGAAAATGTTGGTGAAGCCGCCCTTCGGCAAACGCCGATACAAGGGCATCTGGCCGCCTTCAAAACCCAGGAGCGAAACGCCACTACGGGATTTCTGTCCCTTGTGACCACGAGCCGCAGTTTTACCTGTGCCGGAGCCGATACCGCGGCCGACCCGTTTACGGGGGGCGCGCGCACCGGCGTTATCGGAAATTTCATTCAATCGCATTTATCAAACTCCTGCAGGCACACCCGAAGGCTCTGCCGCTGTGCCGCTTTCCCGTTCCTAGTCTTCGACGCGGACGAGATGCTTTACCTTGTTGATCATGCCCCGAACCGAAGGCGTGTCTTCAAGCTCATTCGTGCGGTGCATCTTGTTCAGGCCCAAACCGACCAGCGTCGCACGTTGATCGCGCGGGCGTCCGATCGGGCTTCCGGTCTGTGTAACCCGGACTGTTTTTTTACCGTCTGCCATTTAGGCCTCCACCTGCTCCTCGCCGCGGCGGCTGACGATATCGCCGACCTTCCGGCCACGCCGGGACGCCACCATGCGGGGCGACTGAAGGTTCGATAGAGCGTCAAATGTCGCTTTGATCATATTGTGCGGGTTCTGCGTGCCGATCGATTTTGCGACGACATCCTGCAGGCCCAGTGTTTCGAAAATAGCGCGCATCGGGCCGCCGGCGATAATACCGGTACCGGGAGGCGCCGCGCGAAGCACAACCTTGCCGGCGCCGTAGCGACCGAGCACATCGTGGTGCAGCGTGCGACCTTCGCGCAGCGGCACGCGGATCATGTTCTTCTTCGCTTTTTCAGTGCCCTTGCGGATCGCTTCCGGCACTTCACGCGCCTTGCCCGACCCAAAGCCTACGCGGCCTTTCTGGTCGCCGACCACAACGAGGGCGGCAAAGCCGAAACGACGGCCGCCCTTAACAACTTTCGCGACGCGATTGATACTGACGAGCTTGTCAATAATATCGCTCTGTTCCTGGCGGTCAGGCCTGTTGTCGCGTCTCGGATTCCGTGCCATGCGTCTCTCTCCTAGAATTCCAGCCCGCCTTCGCGGGCTGCATCGGCCAACGCTTTTACGCGACCGTGATAGAGATAGGGTCCGCGATCGAACACTACCGATTTGATACCTTTTTCAGCAGCCCGCTTTGCAACGAGCTTGCCGATTTCCGAAGCAACGGACTGATTCGAGCCGCTCTTCACGTCTTTTTCGATGCTCGACGCCGCTGCAACGGTCGCACCCGTCGCATCGTCGATAACCTGAGCATAGATATACTTGTTCGACCGGAATACGGACAGACGCGGACGCCCGTTCGCACTGCGCTTCACCTGCATGCGCACACGCGCGCGGCGGCGGCGCTCCAATTTTGCTGTATCGGCCATGACTACTTCTTCTTACCTTCTTTGCGGATGATGATTTCATCCGCGTAACGAACGCCCTTGCCCTTATAGGGTTCCGGCTTGCGATAGCTCCGGATTTCGGCCGCAACCTGTCCGACAACCTGGTTGTTGGCGCCGGAGATAATGACCTCCGTCTGGCTCGGGGCATCGATCTTGATGCCTTCCGGAATCGGATAACGAATTTCGTGGCTGTGCCCGAGCTGAAGAACAAGAACCTTGCCCTGAACCTGCACGCGATAACCGACGCCGGTAATCAGCAGCCTCTTGGAGAACCCTTCCGATACGCCGACGACGATATTCTGCAGCAGACTGCGGGTCGTACCCCACATCGTCTTTGCACGTTTGCTGTCATTCAAAGGCTTCACCCACACGAGATTCTCCTCGCGCGAGATTTCAACCTCGTCAACAACCTTCATGGACAGTTCGCCCATCTTGCCTTTGGCATTGATCGCTCCAGTGACGATCTCAAGATCGACACCACTGGGAACCTCAACCGGTACCATTCCGACGCGTGACATTGTTTTGCTCCTGCGTCCCTAAAAGACTTCGCAAATGACCTCGCCACCGACATTGGCAACGCGGGCTTCATTATCAGACATCACACCCTGGGGCGTGGACAGGATCGATATACCCAATCCGTTATAAACGGACGGCAGATCCTTGATCTTCGAGTAAACTCGGCGGCCCGGTTTGGACACCCGCTGAATGTGGCGGATAACCGGCGAACCGTCATGATATTTCAGTTCAACCCGAAGCTGGTTCAGGCCGTCACGAAATTCTTCGGTTTCATAACCACGGATATACCCTTCCCGTTTCAGCACTTCGAGCACATTGGCACGAAACTTTGAACTGGGAGCTGTCACGGCGCTCTTGTTTGCCCGCTGTCCATTACGGATACGGGTCAAGAGATCGCCGACGGGATCAGTCATAGTCATCGGTGTTTCCCCTTACCAGCTCGACTTGACCATGCCGGGGATATGCCCGGCAGAAGCCAAGTCGCGCAGCGCGATTCGAGACATCTTAAACTTCTTGTATACGCCGCGCGGACGTCCGGTGATTTCGCACCGGCTCTGCACCCGGCCCTTAGAAGCATTCCGCGGAATTTTCGACAGTTTCAGACGCGCCTGAAACTGTTCTTCCATCGGAAGATCACGGTTATTCGCGATTGCCTTCAGGCGCTCGCGCTTAGCGTTGTATTTCTTAGCCATGCGGCGACGTTTTTCGTTACGTTCTATGGCGCTTTTCTTTGCCATGCGTTCCTCCCAATCCCGTCAGTTCGTAAACGGGAAATTGAAACCCTTGAGTAAGGCACGTGCCTGCTCATTATCGGGTGCCGTCGTACAAACGACGATGTCCATGCCCCGAAATTCATCGACCTTGTCGTAATCGATTTCCGGAAAAATGATCTGCTCAGTGATACCGGTGGCGTAATTGCCACGCCCGTCGAAACTTTTGGGCGAAAGCCCGCGGAAATCCCGGACACGCGGCAGAGCAATATTTACCAAGCGGTCGACGAATTCGTACATCCGCTCGCGACGCAGCGTTACCTTCACGCCAATCGGCATGCCTTCGCGAAGCTTGAACGTCGCCACAGATTTGCGCGACCGTACGATCACCGGTTTCTGGCCGGCGATCACCGTCATATCGCTCGCAGCATGGTCGACCTTCTTGGAGTCGCTGACGGCTTCGCCAACACCCATGTTCAGGACGACCTTGTCCAACCGCGGTATTTGCATCGGGTTTGAATACCCAAACTGTTCCTGCATGGAGCCGCGGATTTCCGATTCATAGAGTTCTTGTAGACGCGTTGCCATCATCGGCTCCTTAATCGATCACTTCGCCGGACCGCTTGGCATAGCGAACCTTGCGGCCGTCTTCGAGGGTCCGAAAACCGGTCTTCGTTGCCTCCCCGCCTTCGGGGTCAATCAAAGCGACGTTCGAGACGTGAATTGATGCTTCCATATCGACGATACCGCCCTGCTGGGTCTGGGACTGCCGCTGGTGACGCTTCACCATGTGCACGCCCTGGACCAGAACGCGATTCTGATCGCCCATAACCCTGAGCACGTTGCCTTTTTTACCTTTGTCGCGACCGGAGATAACAATTACCTCGTCGCCTTTTCTAATTCGCGCAGCCATTTACTTGCTCCGGTTTCCCACCCTAAAGAACTTCAGGTGCGAGAGAAATAATCTTCATGTACCGCCGGGCGCGCAATTCACGCGTTACCGGTCCAAAAATACGTGTGCCGATCGGCTCATTCGCCGGGTTCAGCAGTACCGCCGCGTTGCGATCGAAACGAATGGTCGTTCCGTCGGCCCGGCGAATTTCCTTCGATGTCCGGACGATGACGGCACGGTGCACATCGCCCTTCTTCACACGACCGCGCGGAATAGCTTCCTTTACGGAAACCACGATCACGTCACCGACGGTCGCCCAGCGCCTTTTAGAACCACCGAGAATCCGGATGCACTGAACGCGGCGTGCGCCGGAGTTGTCGGCTACCTCGAGGTTGGATTCGGGGATAATCATTGATGTTGTCCTTGTACCTCAGCACTTCACGCGTCGTCGAAGATGACTTCCCAAGTCTTCGACTTGGAAATTGGCTTGCATTCGCGGATACGGACGATATCGCCCGACTTGCACTTATTTTTCGGATCATGCGCCGCAAACTTTTTCGAGCGACGGATAATCTTTTTATAGAGCGGATGCTGGACCTGGCGTTCGACACGCACGGTGACGGTCTTGTCGGCCTTGTCGGAAACAACCGTTCCTTGGAGAATTCTTTTTGGCATTTCTCTACCGTTCCTTAGGACGCATCGGCGGCAGCATGCTGACGCTCGGTAATAACCGTTTTAATCCGCGCAATATCCTTGCGCACTACGCCGACACGGCTGGTCGCTTCGAGCTGGCCGGACGCTTTCTGAAAGCGCAAGTTCAACTGTTCGCGTTTGAGGTTCTGAAGTTCTTCCTTCAGTTCGTCATCGGATTTCTGACGAAGATCTACTGCTTCGGCCATAATCTAATTCCCTCCACCAACGAGGCGGGTCACAATCTTCGTCTGGACCGGCAGCTTTGCGGCCGCAAGTTCCAGCGCCACTTTGGCGATATCGCTCGGCACGCCGTCGATCTCGAACATGATCCGTCCGGGCTTCACCTTCGCGGCCCAGTATTCCACCGAGCCCTTACCCTTGCCCTGACGTACTTCGGCAGGCTTCTGCGTGACCGGCACATCCGGGAAAATCCGGATCCATACACGGCCCGAACGACGCATGTGGCGTGTGATTGCGCGACGGGACGCTTCGATCTGACGCGCCGTAACACGGCCCGGCGTGAGCGCCTTCAGCCCGAACGAGCCGAATGTCAGCGTCGTAGCGCCTTTTGCGTTCCCCTTGATCCGGCCCTTGAAGGCCTTGCGGAACTTAGTTTTCTTTGGTGCCAGCATCTTACTGTTCCTGTTTCCCGATAATCACCGGCTGACCTGCTGTTCCTGCAGGCGCTTGTCCTGAGCCATCGGGTCGTGGGCAAGGATTTCTCCTTTGAATATCCAGACCTTTACGCCGCAGGCGCCATAGGTCGTCCGTCCGGTCGCGATACCGTAATCCACATCCGCACGAAGCGTGTGAAGCGGCACGCGGCCTTCGCGGTACCATTCGGTCCGCGCAATTTCAGCACCGCCGAGACGGCCCGCGCAGTTGATCCTGATACCTTCGGCACCGAGACGCATTGCCGACTGAACGGCGCGCTTCATGGCACGGCGGAAAGCAACGCGGCGTTCGAGCTGCTGGGCGATGTTTTCGGCGACTAGCTTGGCATCGATTTCCGGCTTGCGGATCTCAACGATATTCAGGTGAACTTCGCTGTTCGTCAGACGCGACACATCCTGGCGAAGCTTTTCGATATCGGCGCCTTTTTTGCCGATAACAACGCCCGGACGGGCCGAATGGATCGTCACGCGCGCCTTTTTGGCGGGACGTTCGATCACCACGCGGCTGATACCGGCCTGCGCCAGACGATCGAACAGAAATTCGCGCAGCTTGATATCTTCGTGGAGTAGACCTGAATAGTTTTCGTCATTCGCGTACCAGCGCGAATCCCAGGTCCGATTGATACCGAGGCGAAGCCCGATCGGATTTACTTTCTGGCCCATCAGGCTTCCTCTTCCACTTCACGTACAACAACCGTGAGATTGCTGAACGGCTTCTGGATTTTACCGACACGACCGCGGGCGCGGGCGCGAAAGCGTTTCATGACAAATGCCTTGCCGACACTGGCTTCCGACACGACCAGGCGGTCGACGTCGAGCTGGTGATTGTTTTCCGCATTCGCGATAGCGGCCTGCAGAACCGTACGCACGGTCACCGCGATACGCTTGCGCGAAAAGCTCAATTCGGCGAGGGCGCGTTCCGCCGACAAACCGCGGATCGACTGCGCCACCAGATTCAATTTCTGGGGGCTGACTCGGATCGTTTTGGCGAACGCCTTTGCTTCGTTATCCCCAAGCCGGCGCGGAGTTGCAGATTTGCTCATATCAGCCCCGCTTCGATTTCTTGTCCGACGCATGACCGAAATAGGTCCGCGTGGCGGCAAATTCGCCGAATTTGTGACCGACCATGTTCTCGGTGACGAGCACCGGGATATGCTTCTGGCCATTGTGAACGCCGAACGTAAGCCCGACGAACTGCGGCAATACCGTGGAACGCCGCGACCAGATCTTGATCACATCGTTCCGCCCGGACGCGCGGGTCTCCTCTGCTTTTTTGAGGAGATATCCGTCAACAAACGGGCCTTTCCAAACTGAACGCGCCATAATCGTTACCTCTTCCTACTTCTTCCGCCGGCGGCGCATGATAAGATCGTCCGACTTTTTCTTCCGCCGTGTACGCGCACCCTTTGTCGGTTTGCCCCAGGGCGAAACCGGGTGACGACCACCGGAAGTCCGGCCTTCGCCGCCGCCATGCGGATGATCCACCGGATTCATCGCAACGCCGCGAACCTTAGGCCGTTTTCCAAGCCACCGGCTGCGGCCGGCTTTGGACATGTTGGTGTTCTTGTTATCGGAATTCGAAACCGCACCGACGGTCGCCATGCATTTCGCAGGCACCATGCGCAGTTCACCGGACGTCAGCCGAAGCTGCGCGTAACCGGAATCCTTACCGATAAGCTGGACATACGTTCCGGCGGCGCGCGCCATCTGGCCGCCACGACCGGGACGCATCTCCACATTGTGGATGATGGTGCCGACCGGCATGTTTTCCATCGGCATTGCGTTACCGGGCTTGATATCGGCACGGTTGGCGGAAATGACCTTGTCGCCTTCCTGAAGACGCTGCGGCGCCAGGATATAGACCAGCTCGCCGTCGTCATATTTCAGCAGTGCGATAAAGGCGGACCGGTTCGGATCGTATTCAATCCGCTCGACCGTCGCCGAAACGTCGAATTTCGTGCGCTTGAAATCGATGACGCGATACAGGCGTTTGTGCCCGCCACCGCGACGACGCGACGTGATACGGCCGTTATTGTTGCGGCCACCGCTTTTGGTCAGGCCCTCGGTGAGGGTCTTGATCGGACGGCCTTTCCACAGCTCGGATTTGTCGACAAGGACAAGTCCGCGCATCGCCGGGGTATTCGGTTTGTATTTTTTGAGCGCCATTGGTTCAGATCCCCGTCGTCACGTCGATGTTGCTGCCTTCTTCGAGGGTCACGACCGCCTTCTTATAGTCGGGCCGCTTACCGGTCATGCCGCGGAAGCGCTTGGTCTTACCCTGCTGACGGATCGTGTTCACGGCTTTCACTTTGACCTTGAACAGTTCTTCGACAGCGGCACGAATGGCAGGCTTGTTCGCATCAAGCGGCACCATAAAGGTGACCTGGTTGTGCTCCGATCCCATCGTGGCTTTTTCCGTGATCACCGGCGACAGGATCACATCACAGGCGGATGCCGGTGTGATGGTGACCGGGTTGTGATACTTCCAGCTCATGAAAGACGCTCCTGCAGGTGCTCGGCGGCCGATTTCGTCAGCACGAGCACGTCCCGGCGAATAATGTCATAGACGTTGGCACCCTGCTGCGGCAGAACATCGACATTCATGATGTTTGCTGCGGCGCGTGCGAGATTGTCGTCGACCTCGGCGCCGGTCACGATCAGCGCATTGGACCAGCCAAGTGCCGACAGTTTCGCCGACAGGTCTTTCGTCTTTCCGCCATCGAGCGTCGCATCCTCAAGGATGATCAGCTTGCCCGCGGCCTGCTTGCTCGACAGCGCCGAGCGCAAAGCCAGCTTGCGGACTTTCTTGGGCAGTTTGTGCGAATGATCGCGCACAACCGGGCCAAAGATCGTCGCGCCGCCACGGAACTGGGCTGCCCGCAGCGTACCCGCACGCGCACGGCCGGTACCCTTCTGATTCCAAGGCTTCGCCGTGGTCCCCCGAATTTCGCTGACGGTTTTCGTCTTGTGATTTCCGCCCCGACGCTTGGCAAGTTGGTAATTGACCATACGGGCAATGATGTCCTTGCGCACTTCAGCGCCGAAGACACCATCAGCCAGGTCAACTGAACCGGCTTTTTTGTTGTCGAGGGTGAGAACGTCGCACTTCATGGCGCGCTATTCCTTCTTCTCATCGTTGTCACCCGCGGTGTCGGGTGCTTCCGGCGCCGCTTCGTCTGCGGGGACGGCTTCTTCTGCTGCGCTCGCCGCGCCGGCACGAAGGCCTGCGGGGAACGGCGCGTCTTCGGGGCGCTCGGATTTTACCGCATCGAAAATTTCGACCCAGCCGCCCTTGTGCCCGGGAACCGCACCGCTGACCAAGATAAGGCCTTGGTCAACATCGGTACGGACGATCGACAGGTTCTGAACGGTAACCCGTTCGGCGCCCATGTGACCGGCCATCTTCTTGCCTTTGAAGACCTTGCCCGGATCCTGACTGTTACCGGTCGAACCATGGCTACGATGACTGATCGAAACGCCATGCGAGGCTTCCAGTCCGCCGAAGTTATGGCGTTTCATAGCGCCGGCGAAACCTTTACCGATCGACGTGCCGGCCACATCCACGGCCTGACCGGGCACGAAGTGATCGACAGTGATTTCATCACCAACATTGAGCATCGCGTCTTCGCTGACGCGGAACTCGACCAGGCGGCGTTTCGGCTCAACCTTGGCTTTCGCATAATGTCCGCGCATCGGCTTGGACACGTTCTTGGCCTTGGCCGTACCCGACCCGACCTGAACCGCGAAATAACCGTTTTTGTCAGCGGTACGAACATCGACGACCTGACAGGTATCGACTTTGAGTACCGTGACGGGCACATGCTCCCCGCCGTCCGTAAAGACGCGGGTCATACCCAGTTTCTGTGCGACTAGTCCCGAACGCATTGTTCTGTCCCTAGAGCTTGATCTCGACGTCGACACCGGAGGCAAGGTCGAGCTTCATAAGCGCGTCCACCGTCTGCGGGGTCGGGTCGATAATGTCGAGCAGCCGCTTATGCGTGCGAATCTCAAACTGCTCACGTGATTTCTTGTCGACATGCGGCGACCG
>Ga0315331_10002298_pt1 | contig 14524 bp, 14 predicted proteins | sample M160m34915metaG_FD_203456 | JGI IMG/M metagenome (GOLD analysis project Ga0315331, IMG submission 203456) | Ammonia-oxidizing marine archaeal communities from Monterey Bay, California, United States - M1 60m 34915 | ecosystem: Environmental > Aquatic > Marine > Intertidal zone | place: USA...
AAGACCCTTATGGCAGAAGAATTTCAACAGTTATTGTAAAAGATGGAAAAGATAAAAACTTAATGGTGAATTCATTTTTAGTTGGTGAGGGATATGCAACAGTATATTATTCAAAAGATCGTCTATTCCAAATACTTAATGCAGGTAAAGAAGAAAATATGGCAAAAGTAGAAGGACTAGCCAAAAAATATAATAAAGGACTTTGGGGCAAGTGTTTTAAATCCTAACTAAATAAACATAATGATAGATAGTGATATAAAAAAGGTGTACTAAAAGGTGTACTAACCATTAATTCGTATTTAAAATTGGTGCGGATGAAGGGAGTCGAACCCCCACGCCTTGCGGCACATGCTCCTAAGGCATGCGTGTCTACCATTTCACCACATCCGCATATATATAATTATAAATTATTCTTGATTTCTTGGAAATCAGGTAATATACCAGGATTCTCTGCTACCCATTTGTAAACAATTTCTCCTGATTTATCTGCTATAAAAACAGCTCTATTTGAAGAAACATATCCTTCCATTCCTGCTAAACCATGGAATACTACATCAAATAACTTTATACATTCCTTTTTATAATCACTTAATAAATCAAATTTTATGTTATTTGCTTCTGCCCAACCACCTAGTGCAAAGGGAGTATCAACAGAAATACCAACAACATTTACATTCAAATTATTGAATTCATCTAAATCATTTTGAAAAGTACAAAGTTCTTCAGTGCAACCACCTGTAAATGCAGCAGGGAAAAAAGCAATTATAGTCTTTTTACCTTCGTAACTTTTTAAGTTTATAGGGTTTCTATCTAAGTCAAGTAAACTTATATCAGGGATTTTCAATTTGTTCTCCTTTTTTATAAATACTTAACCTTTAGTTTGTTAAGAATGCGACATGTCATGAGCGCAACACATAGGAGATTTTATCTTGCCACATCCATCAGGACATTGAGCAACTCCAACCGTGCTACCATCATCTTTTGTTAATGTCTCATGCACAAGTGCTTTGCCACAACTTCCACATGTTAAACCTTTAACAGTCATTCCACACCCTTGGTCACAAGAGTAAGTAGTCATATTTTCGCCTCCGAAATAATTATTAATTATAATAATAACAAAAATTTATATTTAGATAGGATTATTGATGTTGAATATAGGAAAGTTTAAAATTAATTTAGTAAATGATTTAATTGGTGTAAAAAGAGACCCTTCAGTAGTTTATCCCAACATTGAGGATAGTGATTGGAATAGGTATAAATTATTTGCACAAAATCCTGACGGAACAATTCAATCAACATGGCGAGGATATCTTCTTCAAACAGATGATAAAAACATTCTTATTGATACAGGTATGGGACCAGGTCCTTATGATCATGTTGATTTTTCTGGTCAATACTTAAATAATCTTGAAAAATTAGGTGTTTCAGTTGAAGATATTGATATTGTCTTTATATCCCACACTCATGGAGATCACATAGGGTGGAATATTACATGGAATGAAAATATACCTGAATTAACATTTCCAAATGCAAAATATTTAGTTTCTAAATTTGATTTTGATTATTATAGCGAGAATCTAAATGATGATTTTCAAAAACAAATTATTCCACTAGAAGAACTAGGAGCACTTGAGCTTATTGAAGGAAGAAATGAGATTGCAAAGAATGTATTCACCTTACCTACAAATGGGCATACTCCTGGTCATCAATGTCTCTACTTAGAAACTAACCAAAAGGAAAAAATTATTTTAACAGGAGACTTGTTTCATAATGAAGCACAGATAAATGAACAATATTGGTGCCCAATTTTTGACTGGAATACAGTTATGAGTACAATTTCTCGAGTAGGACTTTTAAATAGTGCCTATAAAAACGGATGGATTATTTGTACAGGACACTTGTCAGACGATAAAGCTATAGGCAGAATTAAATCTGATGAAAAGGGGTTTTACTGGGATCCTATATAGAAGTATCAGCTCTGTATTCATGCCACTTAAATATGTATTCAAATTCTTTTGATATTTTAAGTACCTCTATTTCGTTGCCCATTTTACCTACAATTTGTAATCCTATAGGCATATTTCTATCATCAAATCCTACAGGAATTGTAGCAGCTGGATTTCCAGTAAGATTAAAATAATAAGTGAATGGAGTAAAGTCCCATAGTTTGTCATTAACTTTCTTAGAATTGATTTCTTCTGGTGGATTATCTACTTCAAAGGAAGTTGTTGCCATTGTAGGAGTTATCAAAAAATCATAGTTTTTAAAGAAATTATTCATATAATCTCTGTAATATCCTATTTTGTTATAACACTCAAATAACCTACTCCCTGAAACTTTTTTACCATGTTCCCAATTTCTAACTAGATAATCTGTTGCTTTTGACTTGATTTCTGGATTGTCTATCAATTCTGGATCACTTGCATATCCTTTTGTGCAAAACCAATCAAAGAAAACATCATATATTTCTTCTATGGACTCAGGGTAAAAATTTATTTCATCTATCTGGGGATTGAATTCCTTTTGGTATTTTAATACTGAAGATTGAACAACTTGAGATATTTTAGTTTCAAGATTTGCTCCACCAATTGTCTTGCTATAACCAATCTTAAACTTTTTATTATTACTTTCTATTTTAGAAATCAATGGATTTTCATTGATTGTTATATATTCTCCTTCAGTAGAAAATCCTGATAAAGCTTGTAGCAATATTGCTGAATCTTCAACAAATCTGGTTATTGGTCCGGATAGAGCATTGTTTACAACATTATACTTAACAGTTCCATTTACAATTCTAGGTATCCTTCCTTGAGTAGGTTTTATACCATATACTCCACAAAAAGATGCAGGAATTCTTATTGATCCCCCACCATCTCCTCCTTGACTAACAGAAGTAATTCCAGCAGCAACTGATGCAGCAGATCCTCCACTTGATCCACCTGATGTTTTATTTTCTCCCCAAGGATTATAAGTAGATCCGAAAACTCTATTGTCCGCAGTAGCTGCTTGTCCATACTCTGGAGTGTTTGTCTTTCCGATTATAATTCCATCATTTTGTTTCACTCTTCTAACAACCATAGAGTCTTCATTTGGTATACCATCTCTGGGAATTGATCCAAATGTACATCTGACTCCCATCATTGGTTCTACATCTTTTATTGGTATTGGAATACCACTTAATAACTTTAAATCTTCTCCATTTAAAATTTTCTTCTCAAGTTGTTTTGCTTTATCTAATGCATGATCATTTGTAATCGTTACAAATGCATTCAATTTACTGTTCAGTTCTTCTATATTTTCAAGCGTTTCTTTTATGACTTCCACGGGAGAAACCTCTTTTGATTTATAGAGACTTTGTAATTCTTTTATAGATTTATATCCAAAATTATTTTTATTCATATTTCTTACTTTTTTTTATAAGTACTGTATACTGTTTTTCTATATATATTACTAAAAATTCAATAAAGGAGATAATTATGGCACATAAAGTAGTTATTACAGCAAGTTCAGCAGGTAGAAGTGGACCTCCTCAGGCAATGCTTGATGTATTTGAGGAAGCAGGAATAGATGTTTCAGTAGTTGCTTGTGCTAATGAAAATGACCTTGTAAATGCTGGGAAAGATGCAGATGTATTGTTAGTAGGAACAGTTCCTCATACTACAAGAAGCGTTATGGAGAAATTGCCAAATTTAAAAATGATTGGAAGATCTGGTGTAGGAGTTGATTCTATTGATCTAGACGCAGCTACAGAATTAGGTATATGTGTATGTAATACACCAGGGATCAATACATCAGAAGTCGCAGATCATGCTATGGCTATGTTGCTTACGATTACTCGTCAAGTACCAGAACTAAACAAGCATACCAAAGAAGGTGCTTGGTCTGATGATCCTAGCAAACTTATAGCAGCTAGAAACAGATTAAGAAGAATCGCAGGAACAACTGTTGGAATTTATGGGTTTGGAAATATTGGAAGAGCATTTGCAAACAGAATTAAAGGATTTGGGCCTGAAAGAATAATTGCTCATGATCCTTATATACCTCAGTCTGTTGCTGATTTGTATGGAGTTAAATTAGTATCTTTTGAAGAGTTAGTCACTGAAAGTGATATTATTACTGTTCATTCTCCAGCAACTGCGGAAAATAACCATGCCTTTAATTTAGATGCATTTTCTAAAATGAAAGAAAACGCAATATTTATTAATTGCGCGAGAGGTCCTATAGTAAATGAATCAGATTTAGCACATGCATTGAATAATAATATTATCTATTCCGCTGGTATTGATGTAACTGAAATTGAACCACTTGATGCCGAGTCACCATTGTTGAAAACTGAAAATCTGTTTATAACACCTCATTATGCAGGAGGGTCAAATTTTACTGCAGAAGAAGGCTCAAGAAGATGGGCTCAAAATGCGGTAAACATTTTAACTGGACAGAAATTATGGGGATTAGCAAATCCAGATGTAAAGAGAATTATTACTATAATGAGAACAAAAGGTTCAAACAAATGGGATAATATACCAGATCCAGTAACTGATTTTGACTTTATGTAATATTTTTGTTTTTCATCTCTAATTATGTTGAAAATTTAGTAAATTAAATATATTTTTAAGAAATTAATAGAGAATTAAATTAACAGGGGTTTATATGACAACAGATAAAGCACTTATTGCTCACTTGTACAGAAGAGCTGGTTTTGGTATCACGCATGACCTATTAGATGAACTATCAAAAAAGGATTATGATTCAATAGTTGATGATCTAGTAGATATAGATAAAATTGAAGACTTGTCTGATGAGGACATTCTATCAAGATATTACCCCCAGTTACAATCTACAGATAATTTTGGACTGGATAATACTAAGTGGTTTTATAGAATGATAAATTCAAAAAAACCACTACAAGAAAAAATGACTCTTTTTTGGCACCATGTATTTGCTACAGGCTGGACAAAAAGTGAACAAGGTCCAACTATGATTGATCATATTGCAATGCTAAGAAAAAATTGTTTATTAAACTTAAGAATACTTCTTACTGATTTAGCATCAGATCCTGCAATGATTTTTTGGTTAGATAATTGTGAAAATCACGGAAAAAACATTAATGAGAATTTTGGTAGGGAATTATTAGAATTATTCTCAATGGGTATCGGTAACTATTCTGAAGATGACATAAAAGAAGCTTCTAGAGCATTTACTGGTTGGACATTTGAACAGCCAATCCCTCTTTATCCTTACGGACATTTCAAATCTCAATTTATTTTTGATGAGAAAGATCATGACTTTGGAGAAAAAGAATTTTTAGGAAACAAAGGGAATTTTAACGGAGAAGATATAGTTGAAATTATTGTAAAAACAGAAGCTTGCGCTAAGTTTATTTCCCGTCATTTATATAACTTTTTTGTAGCTGATGAACCACAAATTCCTGCATGGAGTATTGAACCTCCTAAAGATCAAGAAGCTATGAAAATATTAGTTTCAACATTTATGGACTCTGATGCTGACATGAAAGAAGTCATGCGTTCTTTATTTAAATCAGAATTCTTTAAAAATTCAATGTTTAAACGAGTTAAATGCCCAGCTGAATTTATTGCTGGTGCTTTAAAAATGACATCGGAAATCGGGCCGAAGGATGACAGACTAGCTTCACTTCATGGCTTAAGTACTGTTATGGGACAAACTTTACTTGATCCTCCTACAGTTGAAGGCTGGCATACAGGTAAAGAATGGATAGATGGGGGTTCTCTAACTGAAAGAATCAATTATGCTGTAGGGCTTGTTACAGATATGAATAATTCTGGTTCTAAATATTTAGTGGATAGCCTTGTTAATGGTGATCAAGAACTGTCAGCTGAGCAATTGGTAAATAATGTATTGCAAAAAGCAGGACATTTGGAAGTAAGTGAACAAACATTTGATCAACTTTTAGAAATCGCATCTAAGGGGCCTTCAGTAGGAAATAATAAAGATACAGAAGAAATAAGAGATAAAGTAATTCAACTATATACTCTTTTAGTTTCTTCACCAGAATTTCAATTAGCATAAGGAGTTAATTATGGTTGCAGAAAAACAAACTAAAAAAGATCCTGTATTAGTAGTTGTTCAATTATCGGGTGGTAATGACTTCTTAAACACAGTGATTCCATTTACGAATGGCATTTACTATGATGTTAGAAATTATGTAGGACATAAAGAAGGAGATTCTTTACCCTTCACTGATGAACTAGCTTTTCATCCAAATGCTGAACCTTTTAGAGAAATATTCAAAGAAGGTAAGATGGCAATTGTACAAGGAATTGGATACGAAAACTCTTCACGGTCTCATTTTAGAGCAATGGATATATGGCATACATGTGAGCCAAATACAGTGGCTACTGAAGGGTGGCTAGCTAAGGTTATTAGAGAGTTAGACCCTAATTCTTCCAATCCATTGACAGCTGTTAGTTTTGGGAAAGGATTGCCTAGAGCTTTAGCTGCACCTGGAGTTATTGCTACTAGTGTTGATAATTTAGATAACTATGGACTTATGACTTCAATTGAAGATAACACACAAAGAATGGCTAATCTTGAAGTCTTTTCAAGAATGTATACTCCTGCAGATGAATGGATGGGTGGAAGACATGAATCTGGAGTAGTTATGAATTATTTAGCAAATACAGGTTCGGGAGTTCTTCAAGGAGCAGATATGCTTAAGGATGTCCCTTCAAAATATAAATCATCTGTTGAATATGCAGATAATTCAATAGCAAAAGCTTTAAGAGATGTTGTTAGAGTTCATACTGCAGGCCTTGGAACAAGAGTATTTTATACCCAGCATGGAGGATATGATCATCATGCACAAGAAATGCCAGCTCATGATCGATTAATGGGTGAATTATCACAAGGAATAAAAGATTTCTTAGCAGACTTAGAAGAACATGACGCATCTGATGAAATTGTAATATTAGTTTTCTCTGAATTTGGCAGAAGAATGAAAGATAATGGATCGGGTACGGATCATGGATCTGGTGGAGGAGCATTCATTATTGGAAACAGAGTTAATGGAGGACTTTATTCTGAATATCCTTCTATAGACCCAAGTGAATGGTTAAATGGTGAAGATTTAAAGCATACATTCGACTACAGAGGTGTATATGGAACATTATTAGAACAACATTTAGGCCTTGACCCTACAGAAATTGTCCTTGGAAATTTTGAACAATTGAATCCATTTAAATAAAGAGGTAATCATGACACAACAGAAAGAAAGAACAAACCAACCACCATACGCGATTATACGTGGTGGGTATAAATATAAAGAAACTTTAGGCATGAGACGGGTTACAACATACTGTATGGATATGGTTGAAACTAAAGAGGTTCTTTATGTTCTTATTAGAGCTGATGGTGTAGGCGGAAATATAAGAAGAATTAACTGGAAAGATGAAGATCTTGATGTATTTGGGAATTTCAAATGGCCTGTACAAATGATTCAAGATAATGATGGAAAGTTATATGTTAGTGACGAAGGAGAACATTGTGTTCACGCTCTTTTTGATGATGGTGAAAAAGGATATGTTGCTATAGGGCAGACAGCAGAAGTACAAGAGTCATCTACTAAAGCTACAAAAATAGGTGAATACGGATCAGGTGATGGTCAATTAGATTCACCATCTGGAATAGCATTTGATCTTGATGGCAATTTATTGGTTGTAGATACAGGTAATAATAGAGTTCAAAAATTTACAAAAGAAGGAAAATTTATTGAAACGCTTATTTCTGATCAAGGAGATAATGCTCTTAATATGCCTTGGGGCATAGCGGTTAGCTATAACGGTGACATATTAGTATCTGATTGGAGAAACAACAGAATAAATACATATGATTCTAGTGGAAAGTATCTTAATTCTTTTGGAGATATTCCAAAATCATTAGGACAAGACCATATTCAACTAAGTGGCCCTGCAGGATTATCCATAGATGAAGATGGAGATATTTATGTAGCAGACAGAGATAACAATAGAGTTGTAATTTATGATAAAAATGGAAAATATGTAACTCAGTTTACCGGTGATGCAACTTTATCAAAAAGTGGTAAAACTTATATAATGTCGAGTCCTAGAGTTCTTCGTTTGAGGGAAATGTCAAATAGAGAAGTTTGGAGAAAGCTTAGAGCTCCTGCTTCAGTTAGAACATATGGAAAACTTATATACATACCAGATTTTGGGTGTCATCGACTTCAAGTTTATGAAAAAGAAAGCTATCCATTAAGCAAAGATGAGATATTTGAACAACCTAATCATCCTACGCTTTATAATGTTTAGGTATAAGTTGTGCCTATAGTATTCGGTTTTTCTAATCATAGAAAAAATTGTTTAGAAAATGAAATATCTAAATTCTCTAATGATTCTAAGCAATTGGGTGCTAAATCATTAGCTGTATTTGGAGATTTTTCATTAAGTAAAATTTCTCCTGATACTTCATTAGACTTGCTGATAATTCAGGAAACTGATGAAAAATTTATTAATCGTGATGAATTTTGGATTACTCACTTAAGACCTTCTGTTCATATACGATTTTTTGTTTACACTCCTGAAGAATATAAACAGCTTTCAACCAATAATTATGTTATAAATAATATAAAAAATTCTATGGAAATTATTTTCCAAGATGATGACAAGGTATTAGGCTAATGCTTGAAAGAAATATAAAAGAATCAAAAAGATGGAAAGATCAAAGTGAATACGATTTTCAATTAGCTAGTAATTTATCTGATACAGACTACTCTGTTTCTTGTTTTTTATTCCAACAAGCTGCTGAAAAAGCTATCGTTTCGTATCTAATACATAAAGGCACAGATAAAGTTTGGGGCTCATCAATATCTGATTTAGCTGAAGATTGTTTAGCTATAGATCCTACTTTTGACTTTTTAAAATCATATGGGCCTATATTAGACAAGTATTTATTTTCAACAAGGTATCCTACATTTTCAATATCAGGTTCACCTTTTCAAATATTTGATAAATCTGATAGTGAAAAAGCTAAAGAACTATCAAGTGAAGTAATTAAGTTTTGTGAAGAAAAAATAAAGGATTTGTAATGATTGATAAAGTTGTTTTACTTGATAAGGCCATTACTTTGGCTGAAGTGTACGGAAATAATTTAGAAACAGTTGTATATACACAAGGCTGCGGTTTATCAGCACGCCTTAGACTTGAAAAAATTGGATATAATACTGAAGGAAAATCCTTTGCTAGTAAAACATATGAACATTTAGTTGATTCTAGAATTGATAATGAATCTGTTAATTGGCGTAATGATAATAGAGCAGGTTTAATTTGGTTAGATGATTTATATGAACTAACTAGTGATAAAAATATTATAAAGCCTATTATTGATCAAGCAGATTTATTCCTTCATAATTCAATATTAGATCCAAATATTCAGGTTGAAGATCAATTTTTTGTTTCAGCAATAATGGGTAGAGCTTATAAATATACTGAAGATTTAAGATATATAGATTTTATGGTTGATCATGTGCTTAATTCTCCACTAATGAGAAATGATGGTATTTATATACATTCTAAAATAGCAGAATATCCATGGGGTAGAGGCAACGGTTTTGCTGCGTATGGAGGCATTGAAGCTATTATTTATACACCAAATGATTATTATAGAAAAAATGAGTTAGTTAAGATGCACAAAACCCATATTGATGCACTTATTAATTTACAAACAAAAAATGGTGCATGGAGACAAGTTATTGATAATGAAAATTCTTATGAAGAATTGACTGTAACATGCATGATCGGATATGCATTGGCAAATGGGATTAAACTTGGAATTTTATCTGATAAATATATGAGTGCTTTAGAAAAAGCTTGGCAATTTGTTGATTCTAGAATTGAGGATACAGGAATAGTTCATGATTCATGTACAGGAACAGGATCTTTAGATTCTCTAAATGCATATTTAATTAGAAAAAGAGAAAATGGTTTCGATAATAGAGGAGGATCATTATCAGCTTGGTTCTTAGTTGATTTGTATAAACTTCTTGGTTAATCATGAAAAATATATATGACAAAATAATTATTGGTTCAGGATCTGCTGGATCTATACTTGCAAATAGACTATCTGAAGATTCAAATATTAATGTTTTACTGATTGAAGCAGGTAATGATTATAGTAATCTCGAATCTATCCCTGAAAATGTATATTATGGACATAGAAATGTTTCATCATTACCATCTTTAGAATCCGACCCTAGCAATTGGGCATATAGAGCAGAAAGCACCAAAGATGGTCCTGAGATTCCTATTCCAAGAGGGAAAATCATAGGAGGCTCATCTTCTATAAATGCTCAGATTTTGTTAAGAGGAATAAGAGAAGATTATGACAGGTGGGCAGAGTTTGGAAATGAAAAATGGTCTTTTGATCAAGTTTTACCTTATTTTATTAAATTAGAAAATGATCTAGATTACCCAAATGATAAATATCATGGCAATGAAGGATATATAAAAGTAAAAAGAGTTCCTGAAAAAGATTGGGATCCTATTCATAAAGCTTTTTATAATTCGTGTATTGAAAATGGATTCCCTGCTTGTCCTGATCATAATAAACCTGATTCTACAGGTGTTGGTGCACTTGGATTTAATCAAATTGATGGAATAAGGCAAAGTACTGCAATAACTTACTTGATGGATGCACGGTATAGACCAAATCTAAATATTAAATCTAATTGTTATGTTAGAAAAATCATTTTAGATAAAAATAAAGCTATTGGTGTAGAGATTATTTCAAACTCTAATTTATTTGAAATTTATGCAGATCAAATAATTCTATCCGCAGGAGCTATTGAATCTCCAAAGCTTCTAATGAATTCAGGAATAGGAGATTCTAATAAATTAAATAAACACGGAATAAAAACTGAATGTGAATTACCTGGTGTAGGACAAAATTTAAGAGACCATCCAATGACATTCATAACTTGGAAATCTAAAATTGATTACAGTGCTCCTATAAATAACTATTCTAGAGTAGCCATGGCTCTAAGATATACTTCACATGATTCAAATTGGAAAAATGACATGATTGTATACATGGATTCTAGTGATGATAAAACTACTTTTTATCCCCTTGCTCCTAATGGAATACGTGCAAATCTAACTTTAAATTTGGAAGAAAGTTCTGGAGAAGTTTCATTAAATGATAAAGATCCAAATTTATATCCTAAGTTAAACTACAACTATCTAGATACAGATAATGATATGAATAGATTTGTTGAAGGTGTAAAGATTCTTGAAAAAATCGGGAATAATAAAGAATTTCAAAAATATGCAGACGAAATGATACTTCCTGACACAAATACAAGAAAAGATGATAAACTACTGAAAAAATGGTTGCATGGAAAGATGGTTACAGGGCACCATAGTAGTGGAACCTGTAAAATGGGCTCAGATCCATTGGCAGTAGTTGATCAAACTGGTTCAGTAATAGGTGTTGATAATTTGAAAATAGTAGATGCATCAATTATGCCAGATTGTATTCGAGCAAACACAAATGCGACAGTTATGTTGATGGCGGAAAGAATAATAGATTTATGGTAAGGGAGTTATGTTATGAGTAAAATGTCCGGAGGAGATGCTCTTATAAGTTCATTAGAACGCGAAGGAGTTGAAGTTATATTTGGATTACCTGGTGTCCAAATGTATGGGGTGGTAGATGCATTAAGAAGAAATAAAAATATTAAGATGATCGTCCCTAGGCATGAACAGGCAACTTCTTATATGGCAGATGGTTATGCTAGAGCAAGTAGAGGTATAGGAGTAGCCATGGTTGTTCCAGGACCTGGGCTATATAATGCTGCAGCAGGCTTATCAACTGCGTATTCTTCTAATTCTAGGGTGTTAATGATTGCGGGTCAGATACCGAGAGCAACAATTGGTAAAGACATGGGTGGTCTTCATGAAGTAAATGATCAGCTAGAAACCATAAAACCTGTAACTAAATTTCAAAAGAGATTGCTAAGACCTCATGAAATACCTGAAGGTGTATCAGAAGCTTTCAGCCAATTAAAAAATGGTAGGCCTAGACCGGTTGAAATTGAAATGCCTCCAGAAACTATGGTTGAATCAGAAGATGTTCAATTACTAGAAGCATCTGTTTTTGAAAGAGACCAACCTGCTGACAATTCTATCTCAGAGGCTGTAAAAATGATTCTTGAAGCAAAGAAACCTGTAATATATGCAGGTACAGGAGTTATAAGATCTGAAGCAGAGGAAGAATTAAGACAACTAACAGAATTAACAAATATACCAGTTGTTACTAGTGCAGCTGCTAAAGGAGTTATATCTGACGAACATCCTAACTCATTAGGTTCAGGCCTAACAGGAGAAGGACAAATAAAAAATTACTTAGAAAATAGTGATCTAATTATAATACTTGGTTCTAGATTTGCTATTAGATATCCTGCAGCAGAAAATACGAAGAAAATTCAAGTTGAAATAGATAAAAGTGAAATTGGAAAATTTCACAAAGATGTTCTTCCTGTTATAGGAGATGCGAAAGTTTCAATAAATAAAATTTCAAATGCTATCAAATCAATGGGGGGAACAAAATTACAATCACCAGCTGAAGAAATAAAGAAAATCAGAGCTATTTTAGATTCAGGTGAAGAAGGGTTGCATCCTCAACATGAAATATTAAACTCACTAAGAGATGGAATGCCAAGAGAAACTATATCAGTTTGGGATATGACCCAAATGGGTTATTATTCAAGAGCTGCATTTAAAACATTTAATACATCTACGTACTTTGATTCTGGTTATTCAGGAAATCTTGGTTGGGCATTCCCAACAGCTATAGGTGCAAAGGTTGCTAAACCTGATACTCCTGTTGTCTCTGTTTCAGGTGATGGAGGTTTCATGTATAACGTACAAGAATTATCTACAGCAGTTAAGTATGGAATAAATATTGTTGCAGTAGTATTTAATGACGGATTTTATGGCAATGTTAGAAGAGATCTTGAACTTGATTGGGGTGGTGATTATGAAACAAGTTTTGTAAATCCTGATTTTGCTAAGATGGCTGAAACATATGGCGCTAAAGGAATTACTGTAGATGATCCTACAAAAGTAAATGAAGCGATTGAAGAAGGAATAGCTTCAAACAAACCTACTCTTATAGATGTTAATATGGTTGATACTAATGAAGTTCCAAGACCATTTGCAGGTAGAGCTCCTTGGACCTTGCCTCATGATGAATTACTTGACTAGAAGACATTATTAAATATTTATTAAACATTGTTAGCGTATAATTATTTTTATACTTAACTATTTCATAAATATATGAATATTAGAAACTTCAGCATTATTGCCCATATTGATCATGGTAAATCTACTCTAGCAGATAGATTTATTGAGTTAACAAATACAATTTCTTCTAGAAACTTAAAAGATCAAGTTCTTGATACTATGGACCTCGAGAGAGAGCGCGGTATAACGATTAAGGCCCAGACTATACAGTTAAATTATAGACTTAAAAATCAAGATTACATATTAAATTTAATAGACACACCAGGACATGTAGACTTTACATATGAAGTGTCTAGATCATTAGCAGCTTGTGAAGGAGCTCTTCTTCTAATTGATGCTACTCAGGGTGTCCAAGCACAAACAATATCAACTGTTTACCAGGCAATGGATCAGGAATTGCTAATAATTCCAGTAATTAATAAAATAGATTCTCCATTAGCAGAACCTGAAAAAATAATTAATGAAGTGACAGAAATCTTGGGTTTTGACGAGTCAGAGATATTAAAAGTGTCAGCCAAAGATGGAACTGGTGTAGATCTTTTGCTTGAAAAAATAATTGAAAAAATCCCCGCACCAAAAGAATCAAATAATAATGAAGGTCTAAAAGCTTTAATTTTTGATTCAATTTATGATTCATTCAAGGGTGCAATTGCATATGTTAAAGTATTTAACGGAAAAATTACTAAGGGGCAAAAATTATATTTTTATAATTCAGAAACAGAGCTTGAAGCTATAGATATTGGATTTTTGAAACCTAATCAAGTTTCCTCAAAATCACTTGAAACAGGATTTGTAGGATATGTAGAAACCGGAATTAAAAACTTAAAAGATATTAAAGTTGGTGACACAATTTTTGATGTTGATCATAAAGATACAGAACCTCTCATTGGATATAAAGAATCTTCCCCAACTGTATATACAGGTTTATATCCAGTTGATTCAGATAGGTATCAAGAATTAAGAGACGCACTAGATAAATTATATTTAAATGATCCTAGTCTAGTATATGAACCTGAAACTTCTGCAGCTCTTGGATTTGGATTTAGATGTGGATTTTTAGGGATGCTACACATGGAGATAATTCAAGAAAGATTAGAAAGAGAATATGATTTAGAGCTTATTACCACAGCACCAAGTGTTACTCATAGTGTGTATATGAAAAATGGAGAACTTAATAAAATCCAAAATCCTTCAGAGTGGCCAGAAACACAATTCATTGATTATATTAC
>Ga0315331_10002301_pt1 | contig 14513 bp, 11 predicted proteins | sample M160m34915metaG_FD_203456 | JGI IMG/M metagenome (GOLD analysis project Ga0315331, IMG submission 203456) | Ammonia-oxidizing marine archaeal communities from Monterey Bay, California, United States - M1 60m 34915 | ecosystem: Environmental > Aquatic > Marine > Intertidal zone | place: USA...
TCTTTCAGCCGCCGTTAACATGCCAGAAAAGCCTATGTCCATACCTTGAACTCCATATGGGAGATTAATGAAATTTGCATTAATATCATTTTCCAATTCGAATTTTTTTGCTAAAATTTCTATTTCCGGACCACCTGGAAAAGGTATCCCTTGAGTCCTGCCGAATTTATCTAACATATTGCCTATGCCAATATCTAGGGTTTCACCCATCACTCTATATTTATTTCTAGAACTTGCTATCACTTGGGTATTTCCTCCACTGACATATAATAAAACTGGATCTTTACAACCAGTCTGATTCTTACCAATTTCAATATGTGCTATACAATGATTAACTCCTATTAATGGAACTTTCCATACTTCAGAGAGAGTCCTAGCAATGCTTGCACCAATCCTCAAACATGGCCCTAATCCAGGACCTTGGCTGAATGCAACTGCTTCTACTTCATTTTCTATAAACATCTCAGAAGATATCGCTTTCTTAAGTAATTCAGAAGCCATTGAACTATGATGGTCAGCAGCTTCTCTAGGATGAATTCCTCCTTCTTCTGGCCTAAATAGATTGGAATATGACTGAGATGGATTACCTTCCATATCGACCATCCCAAAAGATAAGGTATGAGCGGTACTTTCTATGCCCAAGACAACCCCTGTCATACTCTCCGGCAGGGGTATGCCTTTGAAGTATAACTGCTCCCACAAGTCATGAGTACCATCATTGTCAACTGTGGCGAAATTGCTCATTTATCCGTAGGAGACATCTCTGAACCAATCTCAGGATATGAAATGTTGGATAAAAAATCACTTGTTTTTCCGAAGGGAAATGCAATATTAATAAAAAATGGAAATATTTCATCAATAGACCAGAATGATGTTATATTGGATGAGTTTATTCCTTGGTATGATGAAGGAGATAAAACAAAAAATGGGTATAATATTATTGATGCTCGCGGTAAAGCAATTATTCCAGGATTAGTGGATAGTCATAACCATCTAGTTTGGTCAGGCGATAGATCAAATGAATTATCCCTGAGGCAGGCAGGAAAATCTTATTCAGATATAGCAAATCTAGGAGGAGGCATCAAAAAAACTGTTAAAAGTACTAGAGATAGTAATTTCTCCGATTTATTATCAAAGGCTAATGACAGATTAGATATTGCTGTAATGAACGGTACTACTACTTTAGAGGCAAAAAGTGGATATGGACTATGCAATGAGACGGAAGACTTGATACTAAGAGTAAATTATAATTTATCTAAAAACTCTAATTGTAATATATTCTCTACTTGGTTGGGTGCACATGATTTTCCAGATGACAAGAGCCGTTCACAATATCTAGAAGAATTGATTGACATACAATTACCAAATGTTTCTGAAAATAAATTAGCAAAATGGGTAGATGTTTTCTGTGAACCAGGCTGGTTTACAGTAGAGGAAACAGAAATAATTGTCAAAGCATCTCAAGAAGCAGGACTCAAGTCTAGATTACATGTTGATGAGTTTGTAGATTCAGGAGGATTAGCATTGGCATCAGAGCTCGGTTCAGTCAGTGGAGACCATGTTGCTTTCTCAAATGACGAATCTAGAGATTTAGCGACAAAATCTGGCACTATGCAGACATTTCTACCAGGTACACCTTATATTCTAGGCAAAGAAATAAATCTACCAATTCAGAAATGCATAGATGAATCATGGAATTTTTCTGTCGCAACAGATTTTAACCCCAATTATCCTTCGTTATCTATGCCATTCATTGGCAGCCTATTGTCTCATAGGTTACATATTGATCCTTTAGTTTCATTGATTGCTTCTACAAGAAATCCTGCTACAACAATTTTTGAACAAGATGAGATGAGAGGTTCACTATCATTAGGTTCTCCGGCGGATTTAAACATAATCCATTCTTCATATGTTGATGGATGGTGTCAAACACCGGGAATTAATCCAATTAGTAAAACTATGATAAACGGAGTTATTGTAAATTCAAATAAATCAATATAAATGTAGTAAAAAATATTTATAGTTTTATAGTTATATATAACAATATTCAAAATACTATTTTAGATCTTTTTTATTCATTAATTATCAATATCTATTCTAGTGTCAAAATAATCGCACATCTAAGTTCTGATAATCATAGTTATCAGAAATAAATTATTACTATATTAGAATAAATAGCATGCAGTATAACGTTTTTACAATTTTTTCCATTTTTTCCTCTTTAGACCCTATGATAGGGTTCAATATTGATAAACTAATCGCAGTGCATGGTTGAAATATACAGTGGCCTTTGTTTGAAGTGTAAATCATATGGAATAATAGCTGATGTAAAGTTGATCAAGATGCAAAATGGTAGGACAAGAGCAGCAGGTTTCTGTTCGGAGAAGAATTGTTCTGGTAAAATATCTAAAATAATCTCTTGAATTTAATAATATCTAGAATCCTTCATTTGGAATGCCAATGTCGCAAGAGCACCTAGGGCTCGTGGTCTAGGGGTTATGACGCCACCTTGACATGGTGGAGATCGCAGGTTCAATTCCTGCCGAGCCCACCAATAGTTACAAAACTAATATAATTAATTATCAATTAGTAAGATATTCTTAATTTTCCAGCACCTTTAGATTTAACATTCATGATTTCTAAATTCTCTAAGATACCTATGGAATCAACATGTGTCCCTCCACATGGACATAAATCAATATCTTCAATTTCTACTACTCTTAACTTGTCAATAGACTCTGGAATCCTATGTAAAAAATTTGTATGCCTCATTTTCTCATGTGATAGTATAGTTTTTCTATCCCAGTCATATACATTGACGGCCGCATTTGTTGAGATTATGTCCTTAAAACTTATTTCTAAATCTTCAATATTAAATTTATCTCTGTCAGGAAATTTTAGATCTATTCTAGTATATTCAGAGCTAATCTGATTCCCAACCGTTTCTGCATCAAACAAATCATTTGCTAATGCAGATACTATGTGCTGAGTAGTATGCATTTTAGCATTTTTATTACGAATTTCTTTGTTTATGACACATGTGATTTGATCGCCTAGATTAAATAACTCAGCAGATTCTACTGGATGTTTAATATAATCTCCCGGCAATGTTTCCAATAACGGCGATTGTCCATTTTCCGATTTAATTAATCCAACATCACCAGGTTGCCCGCCTCCTCTGGGGAAACAGTATGTTTCTTTGAGCATCAAAAAACTATCTTCTATGTCTATTATCTCAGTAGTAAAAGGTTGAGGATTTGTACCTGGATGATATTTCAAATGTAATTTTTCTTGCATTGATTCACCTGAATAAATTAGATAACTCCCCTGATAATAAATTTCTTGAGACTTTTTCACATTCTTCCGTCATTGATCTATCCTTATTGAGTGGTTTCACTAATGAATTAACCCACTTTTTAATGTTCTCTACTCCTTTCCCGGAATTTTCCTGTATCCTATTAAGGGCTTCATTGGAACATATTAACTCATTAGACAATACTTGAGAAAGATATTTTGTTGCCAGATATGTCCTATATGTACCAGTGGCACCCATAGAAACATGATCTTCTTTTCCATTACTTACTGGAACATTTCCTGTTGATGCCGAATTAGAAAGTATTTTTAGTTCTGAAATAAGAGCAGCAGAAACATATTGTACTATCATTAGTCCACTTTCCAAACCTTCTTGATTAGTAAGAAATGCATTTTGTCCACTCCACCTTGGATCTAATACTTGATTTATACGTCTTTCAGAGATGGATGCTAATTCGTGACAAGATATGGCTAAATAATCACTCATCATGGATAAGTTTTGACCATGAAAATTACCGCCACTTATTACTTCCCAAGAGTCAGCACCTGGGAATACTAGTGGATTATCAGTAGCACTGTTTAACTCTATTTCTAACATCCTCCTGCCTTCTCTGATAATTTCTATTACAGGGCCATGAACTTGTGGGGAGCATCGGAAAGAATACGCATCTTGTACTCTATCGCATCCAATATGGGACTTGTTAATATCCGAATTTTTTATTAAACCGAGAATTCTAGCTGCAGATATCTTTTGCCCTGGATGTGGTCTAGCATTATGTATCTGTGAGTTAAAAGGTGCATGCGATCCTTTAATTGCCTCCAGAGAACACGCCGTAGAGGCGTCAGCAGCAAATATTAAGTGTTCTAGATTAAAAATTGAAAGAGACAAATAAGTACACATTTGACTAGTTCCATTTATCAAAGACAGTCCTTCTTTAGCTTGAAATTTAACTGATTTTAAATTATTATCCAATAAAATTTCCTTTGTATCTTTCTTTATCCATTCACCATCAACTAAAACCTGACATTCTCCCTCGCCCATCATAGCAAGTGCTAAATGAGATAATGGAGCCAAATCTCCGGAAGCCCCTAATGACCCTATTCTTGGAATAACAGGTGCAATATTACAATTAATCATGGATAATAATAATTCCATTACCTCAATTCTTGTACCTGAATATCCCTTTGCTATAGAATTAGCCCTTATCAACATCATCATCAGTACATGTTCCGGCTTCATTTTTTCTCCAACTCCACAAGCATGACTACGAATTAAATTTGCTTGCAAATCTTCTAATCTATCACTGTCAATAGTAACCGAAGATAACGAACCAAAACCTGTATTTACGCCATATACTACATCATCACTATCAATTATTCTTTCAATTACTCTCCTAGATTGATACATTTTTTCCTTTGCTTCATCTGCCAATATGACATTTCCAGAATTATTAGTGATATTGATAATATCTTCAATTCTTAGTGAATTACCATCTATTTCCAAGTCACTCATATTCCTACTCCCGAGGTATCCCACAAATATACTCATCGAACTTTACAGTAAAAAATCAAGAATATTTTCATCAACTAAATTTGAAACTGTTATTTCTAACTTGGAATTTCTCTCCATCGCCCTTTTAATGGCAAATTTTGCTCCTTCATTCCTTGCCCATGATCGGCGTGCAATGCCATTATTAACATCCCACGAAATCATCGATTCAATGTTTTCTTTGGATTGTTCTGAACCATCTATTAACATCCCAAATCCCCCATTAATGACTTCTCCCCATCCAACTCCTCCACCGTTATGAAGACTTATCCATGTGGCACCTCTAAATCCATCTCCTACAAAATTATGAACAGCCATGTCTGCAGTAAACATCGAACCATCTCTGATATTAGCAGTTTCTCTATATGGGCTATCTGTTCCACTTACATCATGATGATCTCTTCCTAGAACTATTGGTCCAGAAATTTTTCCTTCTCTAATTGCATTATTGAATTCTACAGCGATCTTTGTTCTACCAATTTCATCTGCATACAGAATTCTTGCTTTACTGCCAACTACTAAGTTATGGCTATCTGCTTCAGAAATCCATTTTATATTGTCCATGTATTGTAATTTTATATCTTCAGGGCACTTTTTAGCAAGTTCTTCAAGAACATTTAATGCTATTTTATCTGTTATTTCTAAATCTGATTTCTTTCCCGACAAGCATACCCATCTGAAAGGTCCAAATCCATAATCAAAACACATTGGCCCCATAATATCCTCAACGTAAGAGGGAAAAATAAATGAATCATTATCAATTATTTCTGCTCCTGCGCGGCTTGCTTCAAGTAAGAAAGCATTACCGTAGTCCCAGAAGAACATACCATTCTCACTAAGTATATTTACAGCTTTAGCATGTCTTTTGAGAGATTCTTGAACCTTTGATTTGAACTTTTTAGGATTGTTAGATAATAATTCTAATCCATCATCATAAGACATTCCAACTGGCATATAACCCCCTAACCATGGATTATGCAAGCTAGTTTGATCACTTCCTAGATGTGGTGTGATGTCATTGGAAATGAAATATTCTAACAAGTCTACAATATTCCCTACATATCCAAGGGAGACGGCTTCTTTCTTTTCTCTTGCAGTATGTATTCTCTCAGACAACACATCTAGATCTTCATATATCTCACTTAACCATCCTTGCTGGTGTCTTTTGTGTGCAGCGAAAGGATTACACTCAGCAATTACGCATACTGCACCAGTAATAACTGCTGCTTTGGCTTGTGCGCCTGACATCCCTCCAAGGCCCGAGGTGACAAATAATATTCCGCCGAGATCACTATTTTCTCCTATTTTTAGGTATTTTCTTGCAGCATTCATAATTGTTATAGCAGTTCCATGGACAATTCCCTGAGGGCCAATATACATGTAAGATCCTGCAGTCATTTGTCCGTATTGCGAAACTCCGATGGCATTCATCTTTTCATAATCAAGTTGGGTTGAGTAGTTTGGTATTACCATGCCATTTGTCACCACTACTCTTGGAGAATTTATGTGAGAGGGGAATAATCCCATTGGATGCCCAGAATACATTACAAGTGTTTGTTCATCCGTCATTTTTGCCAAATAAAACATCACCATCCTATATTGTATCCAGTTTTGGAAAACTGAACCATTACCTCCATAAGTCACTAATTCATGAGGATACTGTGCTACTTCAGGATTGAGATTATTTTGTATCATGTGCATTATGGCTGCCGCTGAAACTGATTTAGTCGGATATTCTTCTATTGGTCGAGCATACATCTCATAGTCGGGCCTAAATCTGTACATGTATATATGGCCATATTTTTCCAATTCCTCAAAAAATTCCTGAGCTAATTCTTCGTGCCAATCTTTAGGAAAATACCTAAGCGCATTTTCTATTGCTAATCTTTTCTCTTTTACTGTCAAGTTTACGGGCCTAATTGGAGCATGATCTATGTCCAAATCTAATTCCTTTGCCACAGGTAAATTTTTTGGTATACCTATAACAATATCTTCTAAAAATGCCACATTACCACTCCAATCTTGAGGAAATTATCTTCTGAGTTTCTTCATCCAGTAAAGTACTCTGAGAAATTATTTTTAGTATTCTATCATTATATTTAATACGTTCTTCCTCAGAAATACTGGGTGCATTTATCTTCACATTTAGTGAAGCAATATATACAGAAGAATGAGCCAATTTTGAAGCAGATGCCAAATCTGTTAGAGCATTTTTATTTGCCTTTTTTGCAAATTCAGGCAATAATAATAGTAAATTAGAAGCTTCTTCAGCAATTCTGAATGGAGCCATGGTTGCCTCTAAGGACGATTGCATAATCCTCTCTTTACGTAAAGATCTTTCATTCTCATTATTTTTAGATAATCTATATGACTTCATTACATTATCAAAAGCAGCACAATCATTTTTAGCTAATTCCATGGATTTTATTATTCCATTATCACAAATTTCTATTAAGTTATTGCTGATATCATGCCCCTCTAACCATTTATCAGAACTAATAGTTAAACGTGCAACCATCGAAACCAATGAGTAAGAATGGCCTAAAGTAAGTGCCGCTACTGCTCCACCGCCAGGAGTTGGATTTTTTGAAGCAATATTATTAAGAATCGAAATATATCCCTCATTCATTTTTTCAACTCCTATTTTTTGATATAGTCCACTCTATGATGTTATCCTCGGCAATGAAGTCATCTATAACATCTAGTTTTAAACCCACTACAGCTGCATTAACTAATTCTTTTTCTGATAAGTCCTCTCCATCCGATGAATAAAATTTCCCTGCTTCAATAAAGGCATCTAACGGAACTAATCCTACAAGTTCCGAAGATAAGACTTGTAAGCCCAATTTTTGTGCTTCGAATGCTATTGATTCTGTAACGTGGTGCAATCCAGTAATATTATAATTAAGCAAATTCATAGATACTTGGGCCGTAGTTTCATCAAACATCCATCCTGCTGCTTGGAGGGATTTGAATTTCCCAGGTAGTCTGAGTGGTTTGCCATCATTATCAAGTATTTTTTCCCCCCTAGAATTTCTTTTTAATACCCCACTAGTCCTTATTTTGCCAGCAATAGTATTTGCAAGAGACTTATCATCAGTATCCAAGTTAACATTGTAAGCGATAAGCATGTTTCTTGACCCTGTAGCAGTCACTCCAGATTTTCTATTGAACTCAATTGTTCCAAAATCCGGTATCCAATTTTGATGTTTAATTTTTTCTGAGAAACCCTCAAATTCTCCTCTGCGTATATTAGGTAAACTTACTCTATCTGTGCTTGTTGCAGCTTCCCCATAGAGATATATTGGGACATTACATTCTGAACTTATTATTTCCCCATATTTTTTAGCAATTTCTGTACAAAGATCCATTGATGCATTAGTTAATGGTATAAATGGAACAACATCTACTGCACCCATTCTTGCATGTTCTCCGGAATGTTGTTGCATGTCAATTAGTTCATATGCTACTTTTGATGAATTAATAGCGGCTTCTAGTACAGATTCAGGGGTTCCTACCATTGTAACTACAGTTCTATTAAAATCATGTCCAATATCTATGTCTAGAAGATTTATATTTGGCGTAGATAGTATGGCACTTTTAATCGCTTCAATAGTTTCTAGATTTCTTCCTTCACTAAAATTTGGTACACACTCAATTAACACGTCTTCCATGTCTATCCGGACATTTCCTTGATGAAGAGGATTATGATTATCTGTATAGATTTTCTGTGCTATTAATAGGGCTCTCATTCTTCTTTTTAGTAATAATTTCAATAGATTTGACAATATCTATTTTACTGACTACACTCCTATTATCAGAAATTGCATTCATAGCGGCTTCAACAACCAAAGACTTCAATTCAGCTCCGCTGAATCCATCAGTCTGATTTGAAATAAAATCTATCCCAACATTTTTGGATAATGGTGTATTTCGGGTATGAACCTTCAAAATACTCCTCCTAGCTACTTTATCGGGCAATGGTAAAGTGACAATTCTATCAAAACGTCCAGAACGTAGTAATGCTGCATCTAATAATTCTGGCCTATTTGTAGCAGCAATAATTTTTACATTTTTTACAGATTCAAAACCATCCATTTCAGCCAATAATTGCATCAATGTTCGTTGAACTTCACGATCGCCAGAAGTAGTAGAGTCCAATCTCTTAGATCCTATAGAGTCAATTTCATCTATGAATATAATTGAAGGTGCTTTTTGACTGGCTAAATCGAACAGTTCCCTTACCATTCGACCCCCTTCTCCTATGTATTTTTGCGCTAATTCTGAGCCTACAATACCAAGGAATGTTGCATTAGTTGAAGATGCAACGGCCTTCGCAAGTAGTGTTTTACCAGTTCCTGGAGGACCAGCAAGAAGAATGCCCTTTGGAGACTCAATACCAAATTTATCAAAAGCCTCAGGATTCTCTATTGGTAGTTCTATAGCCTGTCTGATTTGCTTTATTTGCTCATCTAAGCCTCCGATATCACTAAAATTAACATCTGGTGAATCAATTATTTCAGCACTTGAAACTAAAGGATCCCATGCATCATTAAGAATATCTATTATAGATAAATTATCTTGATTTAATGCAACTCTTGCTCCTGGAATTAGTTTATTTTTCTCTATATGTTTATTTATAGAAACTAGAAAAACAGTTCCATTTGAACTACGTACAATGGCATTATCATTCACAGTATCTTGTAGATGGCCAACAACGAATGGTGGCGAGTGTAAATTTGATAATTCTTCTTCAAGTCTATTTGCCCGTTTCTTCAATCTAGAACACTCATTCTCTAGGAATATTTTATCTGTCAATAATTGTTGAGCCTTTTCTGATAATAATGAAAACTCTTTCTTGATATCTCTAAGCGACTCCGAGTTATCATTAATTGAGATATTATTTTCAATAGCTCCAGACTTATCAACTTCGCTACTCATATTCACACTAGACGATTGTAGTTTATGATATCTACGAAGGAATGATGAGTATGTTGTGTATGCGACTACATATGGGTGTCTGTGAGTTATGTGGAAATGAAAGAGTTTCTACAAGAAAAACAAGAACTTCATCTACTATTGTCGACTGTTGTAACAAGTGTATTGAGTCTTTAGGATTAACACCTATAAATGACAGTAAGAAATTTAATGTGAATGTTGTTAGTAAGAAAATTAATCAAAAAACTAACAATTATTTAGTAGGCACAGAAATGGAAGAATTAATGCCTAATTTTCATGTTAAAATTCGTGAAGAAAGAGAAACTAGAGGGTGGACTATAGAAGAATTAGCTAAGAAAGTTAATGAGAGAGTTAACATAATACAAAAAATGGAAAATGGGAATAGAGTAACAGATACCACGATTAAGAAAATTTCTAAAGCCTTGGATATCAAATTATATTCTTCAATAACTCCACAAAATGACCGAATTGTAAAACCTAAAGAAAGTAAAGAGATGACGATGGCTGATGCCAATATAACTCAAAAAAACAACAAATCTAAGCAAAAAAATAATAAAAGGAAAATGAGGAAATTGGGCGTCTCCAGAACGGGCGGTAGGAAAAGGAAGAAGGAATAGTGTATGGAACTTGTACCTCTGCACATAATTCACTTAGATCAAGATGATCCTAAGAAATGCACAGCAAGAAAAATGGAAAAATATGGAGATGCTAGTGTTCATAATAATGTTTCCAAATCACCAAAGCGGGGTTTCTTATTAAATCCTAGAAGTATTGATTTGTTAGGCCCAGATGATAAAAGGATGATTAATCTAGGTGCTTCAATAGTGGCTTTAGATTGTTCCTGGAAACAGATAGACGATTCATTAGATTCCATAGAAAAGAAGACAAAGTTAGTTAGTAAGACTCTCCCTTTAGTTTTAGCAGCCAACGAAGTTTCATGGGGCAAACCTGGACGATTATCGACAGTAGAAGCATTTGCCATCTCATTATGGATTTTGGGGAAGGAAGAGCAAGCAAAAAGAATACTCAAACCCTTCAGATTTGGCGATCAATTTCTTGAGTTGAATAAGGAGCCATTGAATGCCTATTCTACTGCCAAAAGTAACAACGAATTAAGAGACATACAGTGGGAATATTTCGACAGAACAAAATTATCTGACTAGAGATCCGGTAGATATATCGCCTTCAGGAGTTAATAGTTTCACATTGCCATTGCCATCATCTGCAGCCAATAACATCCCCTCTGAAATTATTCCACGTAGTTTTCGAGGTTCCAAATTAGCTACATAAACTACATTCATACCTTCTAGTTTCTCCTTATCATAAATTCCTTTTAGTCCTGCACATATCGTTCTCGTACTTTCAGGAGTATCTTGTAACTTTATTACCCATAATTTGTCAGCATTCGGATGTTCTTCAACTGATAGAATTTTACCTGTCTTCATTTCTACTTTCATAAAATCTTCAAATTGGATATACTCACTTCCCTTATCTCTGGCACTCGGTGTTGCTTCATTATCATTATTGTATTCACTAGCAATCATATCTTCTCTTTCAATAATTTCTTTTAAGTCTAATTTTTTGAATAAAGCATTAGGCTTAGAATTGTTCCAGGTTAAATTTCTTTCAAAAGATAATGCATCTTGCCAAAGTACATCGTCAATTGGAGATTTTTCACCGATCATAGCCCATATTCTTTCACTTTGGAACGGCATAAATGGCCTCGTCAATATAGCAAGGGATTTTACAATCCTCCATCCTAATGCCAACCCAGATAAAGAATTATTTTTTTCATCACTTTCCTCAGAATTAAGGTACTTCCAGGGTGCACTTTCTTGCAATAAAATATTCCCTTTTTGAGAAATAGTCATTATGTATCTTAATGCTTCTTTAAATCGTTGTTTTTCTAATGATTTTGTTGCCTTTTCATGTAGAGAATTGATTTCCATTATCTTTTCGTGGTGTTTCTCTAGTGAGTCATATTTTGATAATGGGTTTTCATTAGAATCTGATTCTAATCTATGGGCCAAAGTTAAGACCCTATTTACAAAATTTCCATAATTGCCAATTAATTCGTTATTTACCCTATCGACAAATTCATCCCATCTAAAATCTGTGTCATGTGTCTCTGGCATATTTATTGATAAATAATAACGTAAGGTATCTGGATCATATTCTTCTAAAAAGTTAGGTAGCCAAACTGCATGCTTTCTACTTTTACTAAATTGCCCTCCCTGCAACATCAGATATTCATTTGATGCTACATTATTTTCCAATAATAAGTCTCCATTTTGTAGACTATTGCTGACTAAATTACCCGATTTAGAAGCATTCATGGCCATTATTATTGCAGGCCAAATTATTGTGTGAAATGGAATATTATCTTTGCCCATGAAGTAAATATGCTTCTGTTTTTTGTCGGGATTGTATATCAACCAATCTTTCCATGCATCAGCCCCTTCGGAGTGTTCATATTTATGAGCAAATCTTTCGGCCCAAATTCTAGCACAAGTGAAATATCCTTGTACGGCTTCAAACCACACATATACTCTCTTTGTTTTCCATCTATCATCATCGAAAGGTAATTTAATACCCCAACTAATATCCCTAGTTACTGCACGTGATCTAAGTCCCATGTTGAGCCAGTTTTTTGTCATGGATCGTACATTAGGCTTCCATATGTGACTTCTCTCAGAGGCATGTTTCTCTAATGATTCTTGGAATATATTTAATTTGAAAAATAAATGATCCGTATCTCTAATCTCAATTTTAGCTGTTGGATTCATTTTTGATCGAGGATTGAGTAATTCATTAGAATCATAAGTAACACCACAATCATCGCATTGATCTCCACGCGCTTCTTCAGAACCACAATTAGGGCATTCTCCTTCTACATATCTATCTGGGAGAAATTTTATTATACCATCTTCAGAAATAGAACAATATTGTTGCATAGTTTTTTCTTCTAGGAAATCAGATTCCATTAATAACTTGAAAACTTCTTTAACAATTTCTTTATGCCTAATATCTGTTGTTCGATTATATAATGCGCCGCCATATTCAACTCCTCTAGGATCTACATTATCTCCCCATGAACAACCCATTTCAATAAGGGCTTTAGAATTAATTTTGTGATATCTATCAACAATTTCCTGAGGAGAAATTCCTTCTTCTTCAGCACTAACAGTTATTGGAGTTCCGTGTTCATCAGAACCACTGCACATCAAAACTTTATTGCCCTTTGCACGTTCGAATTTATACTGAATATCTGCAGGTAAACAATTGCCAGCAACATGCCCTAAATGGAGAGGTCCGTTTGCATAGGGCCAAGCCATAAAAATAGTTACGTATTCCATTTTCCTCACCTGTGGCATGCGTTGCCAAAAGTTAGATATTTATGTCATGTTCGGTTCGGAAGGTAAGGAGCCCCCCTCGTGAATCTGCAAATTATTGAAGATATTACGAATTATATAACACTCTAGAGGCAACAAAATTGACAGATTATACACTTATTATTCTTTATTCTTCACTAGCATTAGGTGCTTCTTTCCTATGTAGTATATTAGAAGCAGTATTACTTTCAACTAGCCATAGTCATATCCTGTCTTTGAAAGACACTCATCCAAAAATTAGTAAAGGATGGGCACAATATAAAGAAGATCCTGAAAGGCCTTTAACTGCGATATTAACTCTGAATACTATTGCTCATACTGTAGGCGCTCTTGGTGTAGGGTCTGAAGTAGAAAATTCCTTTGAAGGAGAATATGTAGTAGCCGTTTCGGCTGCTATTTTGACTTTAGCAATACTACTCCTAAGTGAAATACTACCTAAAACAATAGGTGCTTTGTATTGGAGGAAGTTAACCATACCATCCTATAATATCTTAAGAATAATGATGTTGATCTTAGTCATCATAATAAAACCCATAGAATATATCAGAAAACTATTGCCAGAAGTTCATCCAGAAACAGTCACTAGAACAGAACTATCTGTCATGGCAGACATAGCAGAAGAGTCAGATGTCATAGAGGAAGATGAAGAAATGGTGATACAAAACTTACTTAAATTGAGAGAAATTTCTGTTGGTAGTGTGATGACTCCAAGAGTAGTAATGAGTACTGTGTCCCATGATGAAAGCATTAGTGATGTACTCTCAAGGATGCCCATAATGATTAATGGAAGGATGCCAATTACTGGAGAAAATATAGATGATGTTAGGGGATTTGTATTGCGTAATGAAATCCTAAGAAGAGCAGCAAATGATGAACATGATGTATTAATGACTGATATTTCTAGAGATATTAAGTCATGCAGAGAGGAAGATTCTGTAGATAAAGCGTTAGACATACTCCTAGAAAATAAAGTCCAAATAATGGTAGTAAGGGATGAATTCGGAGGCACTTCAGGAATAATTACAATGGAAGATATTATTGAAACTTTACTGGGTGTAGAAATATTAGATGAGCATGATCAAGAAGCAATAAATGAAGGCGGGCATCATGAGGACATGAGGGAACTTGCTAAAATAAGATATGATAGTGAATCTGAATAACTAATCATAAAAGACAAAATCAAAATGGAGTCTTAATGCCAATTGCTCTAACTACACACCACCCTTCTCTAGCTTCCCAGATTGCAAACAAACCTCCCATTATTGACATTAAGCCTATTGTTAGTGCAGTGTAAGAAATGA
>Ga0315331_10002302_pt1 | contig 14510 bp, 10 predicted proteins | sample M160m34915metaG_FD_203456 | JGI IMG/M metagenome (GOLD analysis project Ga0315331, IMG submission 203456) | Ammonia-oxidizing marine archaeal communities from Monterey Bay, California, United States - M1 60m 34915 | ecosystem: Environmental > Aquatic > Marine > Intertidal zone | place: USA...
CTGTGCCCATGCCAAATTCCTGGCAACCCACGTTCTTTCTGCACACCGGGCACTTAAGCACCGTTAGCAAGCCGTCGTCCTCTTCATTGTAAGCATTGCCTTGCATATGAATGTAGCAACCGGCGCACACCACATGTCCACAGATGAACTTGACTTCAGGCTCGGTCCCTTTATGCTCTTTGCAGACCGGGCATTCCTCGGTGTCCAAGACGTCGGCAGTGAGTGGAATGCACACTTCGCCGTGTCCTGGCGCGTGGTGGTCGCGGCATTTGCCCGACCTGTACATAACGACCTTACATTGGTCGCACGGCGTGCAACAAGCGGGACCACACCGATTTTCGCACACCTCCATAACTTTTGCTAGAACGTCCATGGCCGTCCTGTAGGGGGGATGGGGGCAAAGATCGGCAACACCGCAGTTGTTCTATAACCGAATCAGTACAATATAGTCTATACGCGGGTACATAGCACTATAATGCCAAATCACCCCAAAAAAAATTGTACGCGTCAGCAAAATAGTGACTTGTATTTTTTTTAAATACTTATTGCGCACGGCACAAAGCCTCCGACCAGATCCACACCTGGGGCATCGAGGCACCTGTCCGTCCGTTCAAGATGCTTGGCCCGGCAGTCTTTGGAAAAGTACTGTCGTATCTTGACCTTTCGTCCATACTAGCGTTACGAGCCGTGTGTAGGAGGTTCTGGAACTTCACCGCCTCTAGCCGGATCAGGTTGGAAGCGTCTAGGGACTTTTGCGGCGAGGAACCAACTCTGGACATTGCGAGGATCGTTAGGGTGTGCACTCGCTTTTCAACCCAGATAGAGTACCTCGATCTGCAGTGTCATTACTCGATCGACACGTGGTCACCCCAGCTGCCGCTCATCGCGATATTTAAGCTAAAAACCCTCAAAACCTTGAAGATTCCCCTCAACCTGAGCGGCGAAGACCTGGGCACGGTGTTGCGCAGTTTTCCTCCCGAAGGCGGGGCGATGGACACTCTGACTACACTTGTAATACAATGGCCTATCGAAGAGGTCGAGGAAGACAACCAGGCGCATTTATTTGCTTTCTTGGCGCTGTTTCCAAATCTCCGGAAGTTCACAGCGCGGGGTATGACGATCAACAAGACTGCTTTGCCGCGTTTGCGGAGGTGCTTTCCGCATCTCAAGCACTTGGATATCGGAACACTTCTTGACGGCCCGCTTGGGATTCAGCATCTGTCGCTCCACTTTGCGAGCCTGACCTATCTGCGCCTGAGCAGCGTAGGGCGCTTGGCGGGGAGCATAACAGACGGTAAATACGGGCTACGTTTTTTGCTCGAACACCTTCATGAGCTCCGCGCGCTGATTCTGGCTGGCGTCGACGGCTTGTCTGGTTCAAAGCACTTTCCGGACAAACACGAAGCGCTGTCCACGCTGACGCTGGTGTGTTGCAGCGACCTTACGGATCTCAAGGAGCTGTTTGAAAAGTGCCCAAACCTGGCCAGGCTTGAATCAGCGCCGCTCGCGATTCCGAAACGGAGCAAGCGTTTCTTGACCGACGCGCAGCGCGCCATGATATATGACAAAATGCGCCCGCTTTTGTGTACTGGTACATGAATACACAAACGGACACATCACCGGTACCCGTCCTCAGATGCACATCCTGCCCGGCCGCCGAGGCGTTTTTGTGGCGCCGCCGCACCCGCACCCACATCCTCGGCGCCGCTTGGCGCCTTTTGCCAGCGGTTTTGGTTTCGACATGCGCGCTTTCTGCGCGCTTAGAGAGGCAGTTGCGCGCGCTCTGTGCGCGGTTTTGAATCGGGGCGGCATGTGGCACCGAACATACCGCACTAAACGAGCGCGTCCTTATATCGTGAAATGGCGTATATAAACTTAAAAATCGTTGCACGAAAGTACCGTGTCGCGGTGCGTTAGCGCGTATATCTCTGCAGTCTGCGTTGCAAATTTGTCCCACCGCATGCTAGCATCAAGCACGCTTGTGATATCCTTTCGAACTCCGGCAGCCATAACCGTGACACGCGCCGCTGTTGCCCAGCCAATGCTCTCAAGCGCGCCCACTACACGAACGGCGTCGGATCGGCCAATACGATGGGCCCAGGGGCGTACTTTCATAAACCGAAGGGTTACACGATTCGAGTGTTGTGGGCTGTTCAACGTGACGTGAACGTCAACCTCGTGAAGCGCAATGGGATGCGTAATGCCGCCGGCCTTGAAATGACCGCCTGTATCTGAGCAGATGCACCGAGCGACAAAATCGTACAGCGACGTACTTGGCCCGGGTTCCATACCACGTGCAGCCGCAGCACGATCATTCTGGAACGTGGCACGGACAGCCCACAGTGCCGTGTGGTTTGGATCGTCCGGCGGCGTCATAGCCGTATATTTCAAACCCTTGCGCGCAATGACCCAGCGGCGTAAGCTTTTACACGGCAAATCGCGATGGGTGACACGATCCGCAGTGTCCGTCGGCACAAATTCAGTGGACTCGACGGTGTACTTCCCGGCGGTGAACACGCCTTGGTCCCGATCGAATGTGCCCTCCGGTGTAGGCACGGCAAACGACACAAGATCGTGCATGGATTGGGTCGGCGGCGCCTCGTCGTACTGTGCGTAAAAGACCGGTCGGAGCTCCGCGGCGTCGAGTTCAGCAAGCGGCCAAAATGGCGCACCGACCGTGTCGTATCGTCCGGGTCGAATACAGATGACTAGCACGCCGTTCTCCGGCACGTCAGCCTTGAAGGTACGCACGGCATTGGCGCACGTCATCTTGGCCACGGGGACCACGTTTGCGCCGTCGAGGTCGATGTACCCACCTGTTTCGTAACCCTTGTCGGTGTACACGGGTTTGACGCCGCAGCAAACGGCCAAAAACGTGCCAACAAAGGCCTCGACAGCCCCCGATCCAGAGCCCACGAACAGTGCCAGCGCAATATTGTGCTTGGTTACAAAGCGCTGAATTACACACAGGTCGCTCCACGTGAGCAACGTCCCGGGTGTGGCCAACCCCGAAAAGTTATTGGCGTGCATCGTCTTGAAAATACGGGAGGTAACCTTCGCAATGTCCGCGTCCCCGCGCTCAATGCGTCGTTTCAGGATGTCCGAAAACATGTTTAGAAGGCTGCGAATAGCCTCAAGGCGTGCGAAGCGGAGCTCACGGCTCTCGGGAAGCGGCATCGCGAGCTCAATGAGATAGGCTTTCGTGGATTTCCGTTATGCCGCAAAAAATAAACGCGCCAATATTTTAGGCCGACGTGGCATACTATACTATTTTGTTACAGTTTTTTTTGCTGACTACAGGGCGCCTAGACGGATGAAACATTAAGTAGGAGGCCACACTTCTAGCGCCGCCGTCATCTCCAACACGCCATGATGTCACCGGACGACCTAAGGGCTTGTATTTGGGACGGGACAGTGGTCACGCCTTCGGTCTCGATTGGGAACAGCTCCAATGGCCATGAAGAACTTAAGGATGCATATTTTACTTGTAACGCCCCGTGCGTCGTACGTACTACCGCAGACAGGGTGGCGTACACGGACGACGGCAGGACCGCTATCGATGTTCCGATGCCAATTTCCTTTTTCAATACCCCGGATGTAACCAAATGGGCCGCGTCGGCATTGGGCACAGACTTTGGATGCTTGGATTACGATCCGGGCACGTGTCCGATAACCGTGCTCTTCGATGGTCAAACGCTGAAAGGCGTCACGAACTTTGCTGTCCACACCGTGGCCACATCCCCCGCGGACGCGCAGCGGTTTAAGTACTTTGACCTGCTTGCGCGGGATGCAGATGGCAACGCGCTCGTGTGGTACGGTAAGGTAGACTTCACGGACCCTGGCCAGGCGATGCCAACATTGACGCACAGCAGTGACCAGCGCGACGACCCGGAGTTGCGCCATTGGATTAAAGTCGATCCGCAGACGGAAACGACGCCCGGCGTGCTTCTTTTCCAGGTGCACGGCTACAAAAGAACACCGCTTACCGTGTTTGCCAACCAAAAGAACCTGGTCAAGGCTACGCTCGTGGACGGGACAACGCGCTACCTCATGGTTCCATGGAATCTATCTGAAGCCGCTTTGCCGGGCTCGGCTCTCACGGCGCACTGGTTGGCGGCTACGTGCAACGCCGACGGGACATACACACTTGTATCGTGTTTTCGGGCAGGCGCCGCGCGACCCTTAGAAGCCGATTCGCGATACGAGACTGCCTGCGTGTGCGACGAGGCCAAACGCGAGTGCGCTTTGTACGCCAGGGCGGTGCGCCAAGTGATCGCTGTACGCAAGCCCGAGCACCCGCCGGTACATGCACATGCGCGTCAGGACGAGCATCTCGACGGCTCGATATTAATCGCGACCATGATGCACACGCTCGACGTTTGTGGGCCAATCCCCACGGATGTGCTCGATCTGTGCAACGCGTTCGGCATAAACCCCGCGCCCGTCCGGCTCACACACGGTGTCTTTGGATTGACCGCAGCCGGGGTCTCAAATCTTGGGGTCATGCCCACGCTACACGTTCCCGCCGACCCCACCTCGGTGCATCTGCTGTGGGTAAAGGTTGGCGGCGCGTACAACTTTGACTTTAAACCCGACATCATACAGCGAAAGGCCCGGTGCATCGTTCTTTTTGAAGACAACTCGGACGTGTGCTACTATCCGGCCGCAGTGGCCAACCCCAAATCGACCCTGCTCGTGCGAGGGCCCGACGGGGGATTTACGCCGGTCTATGGCGCGCTCCCGCCCGGTATGGACCCCGCCATGTTCACCAAGAGCGTTGATCTGCACCAGTTGATGGAGTGGCACCGCGCCGACAACGCGATCAAACGCCACCCCGCAGACGCCCCGACAATCACCGACCACTTTGCGCACTTTACCGCGGCAGTCGGCAGCGACAGGTGGGTCAACGCTCTAATGTATCTCCTGCTCGCGACACCCCCCGAGACCTGGGCCGGCAATCGGCGCGCGTACGCGGAATACCTTGAAGACCGCGTGACCACGAGTCCCGCGCTGCGGGTGCCGATCGGGCAAAAGCTCAGCGCATCCGACAAACAAGAGCTCCGCGTCCGAATTGCTTTGCGACGGGACTGGCGCACCAAACTGCGTGTGTTCATGGCACGCTTTTGGTTACATCCGCTCGAGGCCGTCACAATTGCGGTCGCCGCGAAGCTCGACTGTGACCCGCAGGCCTTGTTGCGCAAAACACTCTCGGAGCAGCAAACCGCCAACTTTGCCGCCGGATTGACACCCGACCGTGTGTACGCGCTCCTCGAAGCGCTCGAAGACCTTAACGGCACCGATCTGGAATTTATGATGGTCGACCGCAAGACCGCGCGCGTGGCGGAGGGCACGTTTGACATCTTTGCCGTCGCGGCGTGTTGGGACGCTTTGTTTCACGGGCAGGGGCTGTCGGCGGAGCTGCCTGCCAAGCCCGGACGCGTGTTTGTGCCGGTGCCCGTGCTCAGCACCGCGTTTGTTCGCGACTTTAATCCGTCAACCGGGTTGCACGCCGCATCAAACGACGCGCTCTACAATTTCATCATGTGGTCGTCGGCCGCGCTTTGTTGCGCCGGGCACTACCCCAAGAGCGAGGCCGCAATGAGCAACCTGGCGCTTTTTTACCAGCGGGCGTTTAGGCAATGCACAAGTGCGTTGTCGCCGGCGTACACCCCCGACCCGGAGCAGACTACCACCGCGTATTTGCGATCGCTCCGACTCCTTGTCTTTGCAATATTTGGCGGCACGTGCGGCAGGGCCGGGAGCGGTATGCTGTTCCCGTCGATGGCTCGGTACTACTTTGGTGCGCCGCTCGCGTCTCTTCCTGCAAAGCGATCGACGTTTGACGGGCTCCCCGCGTTTGTGACCGAAAACAAGTGGATTGCGTGGGCGTTCACGTCGGCCCGGGCCACGAACAACGGGGACCTCGCGGAACGGGTGCTGCGCACGTGTTGGGGCGATACGCTCAAGCAGCTTTACACAACCCACATTGGGCCCTACGCTGCCGAGCTCACTGCGCACAAGCAGCGGGAAGAATCATTTTTCCGTAAACGTGCTCTGGACCGCGCGAACCGCACGCTCTTGTACCAGCTCGTCGTGATTCTCGTGGGCATCGGGGCGTGCACCGAGGGCACTACAATCGAAGACGCGGTGCGGGTTGTGTTTTCGTGCAGCCTGAAGGATTTGCGCAGAACAATCAATTGCGACAGCGCCGTTGGCAGCGGCCACCACCGGTCGACGGCGCTGCTCGAACGGTTCGAACCGGACTCGATGCAGTGGCCCGCCATTATCGCCAAGCGGTTTGTGCCGTGGTTTGGACGCAAGGGTACGCAGGCGATTCTGGATGGCGGCATTGGGGTTGCAAGGCGCTGCGTCGTTGAGCTGGTGACGGCTCCAAATCCCGCCGAAAGTCTTACGGCGCTGCTCGGCCCGGAGTGTAAGAGCACGTGCATGCCGTTTCGCGCAGACAGCACGCCGCTGCCAGTGTCCGAGGTCAAGAAGCTGCTGTCGACCGACTGCGTTCAAAGAGGTGATCCCGACGCTTTGTTGGCAACGGCGCCGCAAGAGTGCGAACAGCCGGTGCAATTGATGCCGCCGTGCCTTAGCCGCGCAATTGCCGCAACACCCGACCACGAGTTTGACCCGCCCCGTAGCCTCGCGCAGATGGGGATCGCGGTGCCTTGGCCTTTTATGAAAGAGCTTGTGGTGGTGCTCGGCGAACACTGGTCTGATGTTGACGCTGGGATATGCGCCGGGTTTGAGCTGCTCGCGGCACACCGTTTCTTTTTGAATTCCACATTATAAGCCACCCCCGCAGATAACGCGTGTAGCGCTTGGGCGGGACCATGCAGTGCGGGACGCGATGCGACGAGCAAGGGCGTGTCTTTCAAGACATGTGCGCCAACGATTCGCTGTACACCATGCTCGCACGACTCGTCACCGAACACCGCTACCTTGAAGCCCACGAGCTCAATAAGCAGCACATCGTATGCGCGCTCAACGAGCTTGTTACTTGGTACCGCACCATGGACGAGCGCGACATTACCCGCGCGCAGTGCATGGGCCTGGCAAACATCCTAGACAATATCAAAGAAGCGTACCAGCACAAGGTCATTGAGTATCTCGGAGCGGTGTCGGAACCCAACAAAACCATGACCGAAAAGGACGCTTTCAATCTCTACCAATTTACACGAATGTGCGACGCCGAGGTGGACAAGCTCTCCCGCCACCGGATTGCCGACATGAACGTGGCGACGCTGGAGCAGCGCAAAACAACCCTTTTAACCGCGCTCGACGCAATAAACGGCGAAACCGAATTGCTTGCGGTGGAATAGCAAGGAGTCGTCGCACGCTTCTATTTTTTATTGTCCATAGAGCACGTAATAACACACGCGCGGTGTTGCTCGTACAGTTTGAACGCAGACAGCGGGGCGTTGAAGCAGACCTTCTTTACCTCGGTGCGCTTGACAATGCCGTCCACTTCCAGTCTCCACGGGTCCTCGTATTGCGTGCCTGCGTCGGTGCAACGCGAGCAAAAAACAGTCCACCACACCGCGGCAGCGCCGGTCACAGACGCCGCAGCCACAAGAGCCGACACAAGCCGCGGGCGCCGCATACGCGGTGTGGAAATAAAAGGAGTAACTGGACTGCAATTGCGTTTTACTGTCGGTGTTGCTACCAGCCAAAATAGTTTCAGATGATGTTACATATTATAGTCGTTTCATACATCGCGATTGTCTTTTCGGGGCCCCCAGAATGCGCGCGCGCCATGGCGAACAAACCAAGTGTGTTCTGGTGCGAATACGCTGTGATTTGTGTAGCGGTGCTGGTGGTGCTGGCCGCGGTCCCGCTGATCGCGCTAGACGCATACAGCCACTACTACTTTCTGCACTCGAGTTCGCCCTTTACCGGGATCCTTCCGCGGGTGCATCGCATACCCAAGCACATGTTCAAGACTGGGCCTTTGCCGCAGACTCACCCGCTTGTGTTTCCGGTGATGGCCGCCGTGTCTCGCAAAAACCCTGACGTGAGGGTGCGGTACTTTAACGACTCGGAGAGTGGTACCTACATTGCGAGCCACTGCGGTGAACGGGCCAAAGAGGCGTACGACACGCTGCGCTCCGGAAGCCTTCGGGCCGATATCTTTAGGTACTGCGCGCTGTGGGCCGAGGGCGGCATATACGGCGACCTCTCGCAACACTACAAGGTTCCGCTGCGCGAGCTTGTTGATTTTCGGCGCGACAAGCTTGTGCTCGTACGGGACAGGCCGCGGCACGTTCAGTATCCAGGCATCACGCCGGTGCAAATCAACTTTATGGCGGCCGTTCCGCAGCACCCGCTCATGAAGCTCGCGCTCGACGCGGCCGTCCTAAATGTCGAAACCCGGTTCTACGGCAAGTCGTCGCTCGAGCCCACCGGACCGTTCCTCATGGGGAAGCTCATCAGCCCTGGCGGCGCAGGTGCACACTACCCCTTCAAAATGGAGCTCGAGGACACCGGCAACGTGCTCGCCGATATGCGCACGGGCCGGAGCCTCGTCATCACGAAACTGGGCGGCAACCGCAAAGCCCACGCGCGGATTGGGAATACCCCGCGCTATGTAGATCTCTGGCAGCGCCGCGAGTTGTATGGGGAGGTGGGGAGGGAAGAGTATTGAGCTGTGCACATCCTATATGGTACTGCAATAAACACCAAAGATACGCAAGTTGCAATGGTGCACGATGCGTGCTACGAGCGGGCGATGAGGGCGTACGGAAAGTGGTCTGCGCGCGCCGCCCAAGCCACCGCCAAGTGCCGAAAACACAGCGGCCACGTTCGCAAAACAAAAGCAGGCTCCAATTTGAAACGGTGGGCCAAAGAGAAGTGGCAGGACAAACGGACAGGCAAACCGTGCGGAGCCGCCGGATCCTCCACCGAGTACTGCCGGCCGACGAAACACGTGTCCTCCAAGACGCCCAAAATGCCCAGGGGGAAGGCGTTGAAACGGGCGATCAGCCAGAAGAGAGCAACCGGTCATGCGCCGAGATTGGGGAGGTGATTGTTACATTTCTGGCCTTGCGCAAGTTTCCGCGCTTTAGGGTGCATCACAACACGATGTATACAAGTTTTTAATGGCCCTTTTCTAAGTTTAGCGTTCTTTTTTATTTGAATGTATATCCGGGTGGCATCTATTTTTTAAAAATGCATTTATTTGCTACCGCCCTTCTTAGAAGCGCAATATGCTTGCTCCACGACCAGGTCAAGTCGCCACATCTACTTATATGAAAGCTTTACAGCACGACGCCAAAGAAGTGTGATATTAAACACGCGGCACACTGTAATAAGGAATACTATCGCTTCTTGTGGCTTACGTGGCTGTTGCGACATGCAAATTGTGTTTAAATTATACTGCCTTATCGGGTTAATAGGGGCACTTCTTGTAGCACAAGCAATATTTGCCCCATTTGTTTCAAATACGTCACTTAAAACTGAAAAACAACAACGCGCCGGCATCTTATTATTTAACACCAAAGGGTTACCAAAGTACGCTAAAGTGCCTGGAATGACAAACGCGACGTTTTTTATCTGGGAAACTGACCCGCAGCAAATAATTATGTTAGAAAACTCGCATTTAAAATGGTACGAAACAAAAAGCGAACGGAATGTAATTGCACTGCAACGCTACTTATTAAGCAGTGTTTTTATGCCTAACGATGGCATCGTAGTAGACATGGGTATAAATGATGGGTACATTGCTGCCCTTGCTGCTGCTTATGGGTACAACACAATCGGTGTTGATGGGCAGCCTGAATGCGTGAGGCGATTTTTAATAGCAACAAGATTAAACCCGTGGGGGGAGCTGATATCCGTGCACAACAACATAGTGTGCAGCAAAACATTTGTGCTCCCGGTAAGGAATGGCATATGCGGTGGGGGCTCACGGTATTTAGAAAACGGGAACCCGGAGCCCAATTTGAAAACAAATAAGGGCGCTGTTGTGGAGATAAGTGGCACAACAAATGTTTCAACAATTGCGCTAGATACCCTGGTTTCAAATAAACCCATTGTGTTTTTTCACTTAGACGTTGAAGGCGCGGAATTAGAGGTTCTATTGTCTGCGAAAAGAGCGCTAAAAAACCGGCAGATTAAAAATGTAGTATGGGAGTTTGCACCGCACCGCTGGATTAAAGCATACAATTCGTCTTTATTGGCGGTAAAAGACATATTTAAAGCGTTTACATGCCGTGATGTGGCAGCACTTACTTTTCGCTACAACCCATTTAAAAGTCCACTGGTAATAGATAACTGGGATTCTGAATTTGAACGGGCCAGTACACATAAGCGTATATATGATATATGGTGCACTTTACCGGATACCATCGCCGTGTAGTATGACCGCCATTCCGAACCTTTAAGTACTTGAACACAAGAAACTTACAACGTTAATAAGTTTAACCTAAGTGCTTCCAAATTATCCATCGTCGAGGGGTTCAAAATGTGCTCCAGCACAATGCTTTGGATATTCCAATTGCCATCGTCAAGAGATTTGCGTAACACAGGCCCGTGATGGTAACACAGAAACAAGCTCAAATACTTGCGATCAAACACGACAAGCCGGTCATTAAAATCGCCGCGGGTAATTGCATTAGGATATAATGACCCTTTTGTTCGCACATCGCGTGAAATCATAGTAATATTTGTTTTTGTTACGGCCATGCGACGCGCGAGCCAGCTTTGATCGGATAAATGTGGAAATGGAAATTCTGACTTAACGAAATTAATAATTGCCGTTTGTAACTGCCATGCCGGAAATACCCTTTTCCATTCAAGGGCGGATGCCGCAAAAAAAAAGAAGTTGTGATTAGTAGTATTTCCTTGTGATGTGCTATGACATATCGAGTCGGTCGCAATGCACGCAAAAAGGCCCTTTTGCCCGTTACGCCTTGACCTTTTTTTTAAATCGTCAATTTTACCAGTCCACACATGCGTGAACATTTGAAATTTACGCCGGAAAATGTGACTGTGAAGTGGAAAGACGTCTGAGTCCGCTGACCAAACGGTGCAGGTATTAGAAAACGTGGTATAAATAGAATGGTGGGCGCGCAAAAATGTCCCCAATACCTTACGCCTAAGGTCTGGCGATATGCTTGCCCACCGCGGCTCGCTGATAGCGATTTCTTCAACGCCCGGGGCATCAACATGCACCACTATAGCAATTGCCTTCATGAACTCCATCCATGCATCTGGCACTTCCAAGTCGGGTTTCTCGCCCGTATGAATTACTAGAACAACAACATGTGCGGCATAACGGTGCTTCCATACGGATGCGCTTTCTGCAGCAAAGAACAAGCGATCAGCATTGTCTAATGTCACTGACATGACCACGCCCGTACAGCCTTGGGTATAGCAAGGTAAAGTACATAATGCAATCCATACTATAAACAAAGGCCTCGGCATTTTGTGCCATTTTTAATCACGCTTAATACGGGCGTAATGGTACTAGACACTATACTTAAATTACAGGCAATTTGCATAATCTCACAGACCGCCTTTAACCTTCTTTGTCTAGACATTTACTTGTAAAACAAAGTGAATACAAAACTAATGTTACACGTAGCGACGGAGGGCTTTTACTGGGCAATGCACCTGGTGGCTCCCAATCGCCTCTTTGCAGCCCGCTGGTAACGTAAAACTGAAGCAGACGTAGTCGACAAGTAGAACCCGGCAAACGGCTTCTTTGTATAGGTTAAACCCATTGTATAACAGCGCTTCCATAGCGCGCCTAAACCGGTTGTTGCTTTTGGCATTTGTTTGATCGTGGCCAACGTTTGGACCAATTTTTAACGTTGAGTTTGCCAACCTGTTCATCTCTGCCCAAGATGGTTCAAACCCATTTGCATGCATTGTGCCAATAAATTGTATACGGTGAGGCAAATACGGTCGCAAAAACGCAATCTGCGGAAAGCTGTGGGCATCAGTGACATCGCGAAATCTGTTCATTTTGCCCGTAACGAAATCGCGCACAAACGCCATTGCTGCCAAAGTAGCGTTTATTTTCAGATACCGGACAAAAGTGTATGGCGGAGACGGGTAATGATGTGAAAGCGACGGCACGCGATGTACAATTTCCGTAAATCCCGCTACAAAGTGGCTTAAAGGGTCACGCACAAACGTCACATTAATAGCACGGCGCGGATGCCCGGTCAATTCACGCAGCGCGTGACAAATCATTCGTTTTCCACTCTTGTATACTCGTATGTAGGTTATTGTGGTGCCACTTGCGGTCGTTCCAACGCATACTCCCCTATCTTTGCTGTGCACGCCATTAGGGCCATTCAAGTAATTGTTTATTGATGTGGTATTCGTGGTTGCATTAAACAACTGGTTTGCCACTAGCCATTGTGCAAGAATTGACGCTGAAACCATCTGTGTCCGTGACCAAACCAGTGCCATCGTACGGCTAGGCTTATAGCTATTTGGCAAGTCTATCCTATTTATTTTAAATTCACACAGCCCGCGGCTACAATGATGCATATTTAATCAACGTGCAATCCCGACTGCTTTTTTTAACGCCAACGTCGGGGGGTGGTTCTTTTAAAGTAGACAACACCAGTTTCCCCCCTTTTGCCGTGTAGACCTCGGACGTGCTATAGTCAGCTTCGACTTTAAACAAGTGAACAGCCGTTTGCCGCTCGTTCGTAAAGCCGTCGCGAAAGTGCAGCCCCACACCGTTTGTTGAGATCCCGCAGTCGTATACCGGTTTATGTGGCAAGTAGAGCAGCGCTGGCGGGTGGCCCGTCTCACCGTAGACGACCGCATTCATAAAAATGTCTTCGGCGTTGTTTTTTTCTATCACGAGCCGCCGGAACTCGGCGTATTTGACGGCGCAAAAGGCAATGTAGAGGTACTTTGTTTCCATCACATTAATTTTGGTAAGCATGAGCTCGTAGCGCGGATACCACGTTCGGGTGTTGTACCGGCCATCAACCACGTACCGGGGAAACGGGCCAACAATTCGACCAGGATGTAAAGGGGCGACCTCTACCATAAAATCAACGTCTTTGGGGTGCACCACCATGTCGTCGTCGGCGTTGATAACGTACTTGGTCTGAACTGCCGGGTTTGGGGCAAAACGATTAAGCAACGAATCGCTGTACGTGTGCGTAAAAAGCACTTGTTTACCGTTCTTGCATTGCCACGTTTCTGGCACCGCGTACTTTGTGTTGTGCCATACTACTATCACCTTGTCGACGTTCTTGGCGGCGCAATAGGCTTCAATGACGATTGGCAAAAACTCGTATCGGTCCTTTGAATAAAAATGCGACAAAAGGACCGTTGCTTTGTTGTAATGTGCATATGTTTGGCTCCGAATGGCTTTTTCAATACCACCTGTGTGCGTGCCGCAATCCGTGCCAGATCCCGGGGAGCGTGGCGCCTTTTTTTTACGGTGCATCGGCGCTACCGCTCGTATTGCTGCAATATGTGGTATCAGCTGAAAAAAGACGTCGAGCTCGGGCATATCTTTGAATGTTTCAGGCCAATACTCTTTGTGCCCGAGCAAAGGAACTTCGTAGTCCCGCTTTCGTTTGGCCACATCCTCGCTCTTGATGTGCTCCCCCGGTTCGACATGGTTTGTTACAATAGACGTTTGGTTTTCAAAGTTTGGGTACACAACCAACAGTTGCTGCGTGAGCAATAGTTCCAGCGCGTACTTTTTCCACGACGTTTTCCACCCGTGGGCTGCGCCGGTGTTTACCGGTAAGAAGTATCTGTCGGCCGCTACATCTAGTCGGGCTTCGGCGTACATGTGTAACTGCCTCCAAAACTGTGGTTTCCAAACAGCCCCCCAACTGCATGGTATGGGTTGCCCATAAACCTTGCTTTGTGCGATGTGACCAAACAACACTTTCTTTTTTGGCGACGATAATTCGTCTATTCGGGGTGTATGCAATCCTAGCCCCGCGCACCGTTGCGATTGTTTACACAATGGCCAAAATTGGTAAACCCACTCAAATAAATATGGGGACACTGACAAATCGTCTTCAAGAATAATGGCAACATCGTCATCACTTGCAGGGTACCACGATTCCAAGATTGCGGCGACAACGCCACCTCGCTGCACACGGGCCAGCACAACCTTGGCACCATGCTCCCAGTGAAAATCTTCGACTGTTTGCAATTCGGCCTCCGTTGCATGGGCTTCTACGTGAACAAACAAATTGGTTGAAGCAGGCGGGCTTGCACGCTGTAACGAATCAAACAAGCGATTCAAACTTGTCGGCCTGTTGTTTGCTATCACGTGCACATCCACTTTAAAGGCGGTAGCATCGGGGTTTACTTTTTTAACCGTCCGCACCAGTGCCTCTATAGGGGCCCTGCTGGTTAGCAGCACGTAGCAACACACGGCGGCCACCAAAGAAAGGCCCGCGGCAACGAACAGCCTTCGCTTTTGGGAAAAAGGAAGTTTCCATCGGACCGTTTGCATGGCAATTCGGCATGCTGGATCGCCCCCGCATATAGCCCGCCGATCCATC
>Ga0315331_10002303_pt1 | contig 14503 bp, 14 predicted proteins | sample M160m34915metaG_FD_203456 | JGI IMG/M metagenome (GOLD analysis project Ga0315331, IMG submission 203456) | Ammonia-oxidizing marine archaeal communities from Monterey Bay, California, United States - M1 60m 34915 | ecosystem: Environmental > Aquatic > Marine > Intertidal zone | place: USA...
CGACGAAAACCGCTGTGGTTCAATTTGCCTTCTAGAAAATGGTTTTCCATTTTACCGCAGAATGATCGAATGGGCTCTGGCACTATAAGTCCTTGATGGGTGCCATTCTTAGTGAAAGCATTTAATTCTTCAGACCGTTTCCATGGTAAACGTATAAAACAGCCCTCAAGTCTGTTTTGATTCTGCGGCGAAAGCAAAGTGCTTTTGACGGCTTCATCTAAGTCAGATTCCTTTATGAAAAGTGCAAAATCTGAAATCATCGATCCGTAATTTTTGCCAGGAAGGCGAATTTTTAAGGTGTCCAAACCCAATTTCCCACTCGAAGTTGGCAAAGCAACTAGTGCATAAACACAACCTAAATCTAAAAGGATGGGCCCAGCTTTTAAATAGTCGAAGATTTCTTTTGATTGGGCAGGACTTTGTACTGCAATTTCCCTCATGTCAGTACGAAAGTACTAAAACCGCTGTTTTCAAGAGCATTTGAATTATTTAGGGACGCGGTTTTCTAGTATACAGACAGGAGTCAAAAACGCATAAAAAAGAGAAAAAAGAAGAAAAAAATGATAAAAAAGGAATAAAAAAGAGTTTTTTTTGGAAAAAGACCAGATTTCTTCTTTTTAAATTAGTTGTATTATCGACATTTTTATTTGTGTTTGGATTTTGATTATTACCTACGTATACCTTGGAGCACGGTTAAGAAAGCTGTTCGCTATCGTCTTTTCGGTGATAAAAAACGGTAAAAGGGGAGTCAGGAGATGACAAGATTATTGAGGAAGATATAACCCGCAGAACGCGTTTTCTTAACATAAGAATGAATGAAAATTCAATTTAATGCTATTGTACGTTATTTTACGATTAATACTTGGTCGATAAACGCATCTGCATTTTGCATGTGATTTTCGCGTTTTTGAATGGGCATTTTGTTAAGTGAATGAATGAGCATCGAAGTTCTTGGATTGGTGCGAAAAAAATCTTGATGTTGCACAACAAAGCGCCAAAACATGCCATCCCAAACTTGCTCCCATTCTCCCTTAGGGTAATTACCCATCTTCTTAAGATAATTGGATCCGCCTATGTAGGGTTTAGTAGCAAATGTTCCGCCATCTGCAAACAAACACATGCCATAAACATTGGGCACCATCACCCAATCGTAAGCATCAATAAACAATTCCATAAACCATTTATAAACTTCGTTTGGATTGAACTCGCAAAGCAGCATGAAGTTACCGAGAACCATGAGCCGCTCAATGTGGTTACAATAGCCTGTCTTAAGCACCTTTTGAATGGTTTGATCGATGGGCAATACGCCTGTAGTTCCATCGTAAAAGGAAGAAGGAATCTTTCGATTAAACTTCCAAAAATTTTGTGTTCTTGAGAAATTTCCTTTGCAGACATACATTCCTCTAATAAATTCACGCCATCCAATTATTTGGCGCACAAATCCTTCAGTCGAGTTTATCGGAATTGTGTTTTCGGTTGCATAGTTTAGCGCTTCTTTTACCACATGAGCGGGTAAGAGTAGTCCTGTATTCATCAGTGGTGAAAGTAAACTATGGTTTAAGATCGAATTCTCCTCAACAATTGCATCTTCATAAATGCCGAAATCAAAGAAGCGGGACATTAAAAACTGATCAAACCAAGCTTGTGCTTCATCATGGGTTATGGGGTAAGTGGGATTTCTGCTTACTTCGCCTGGATTTTCTGAGAAGTTTTTATAAACATAAGCAATGGCCTCTGTCCAAAATGGAGACGGGCTTGGAAAATAGACTTTTGGAGGATGTTTATCTTTCGGGTATTTCTTCCTATTATCGGCATCAAAAGTCCACTTTCCTCCCTGTGGCATCCATCTTTGCAGGACCCCGTTATTTATAACGATTTTGCCAAAGCCACATAGTTCCCCTAAATTTTCAATTTGTAGATTGACTATAAATGGTATTTTAGCGGAATATTTTCATTTTAACAGTAAGCTAGAATGTCTTTCATTACTTGTGGCTGTATGTTTCTGAAAAAAAGACTTAATGAAAAGATTGGTTTATTATGGATTGGTGGCAATCCTCTGTTTTATTCTGGGAGCCTTCTCCTTTAAATATAGACATTGGCTAAAACCAGCAGAGCAGCCTATTGAATCAAAAGGTCGGATCGTACCACCGATACAGGAGATAAAACTGGACACTGTTCATCTTTGCATTGCTGACAGTGCATATAATCTATTAAAAAAAAACAGACTAGAAGCGTTGAAAAACGACCTGTTAACGAAAGATTATAGAGACAAGGTTTTGAGCGAATTAGTCTACAATAGAGACACTTTTCGAGTAGAAATTCGTCTTAAAGGTGACAGAAAAGATCATTGGGAGCACGCCTTTAAGTGGTCGTTTAGGGTAAAGGTCAAGAAAGGCAGGGCAATAAATGGAATTAAAGTGTTCAATTTTCAACAACCTCATACAAGAGGCAATTTAAATGAATGGTACTTTCATGAATTACTTCATCATTTTGGCCTTATGAATTTACGATACAAATTTGTAAGGACTTTTATTAATGGTCAAGATGCGGGAGTATATGCAATTGAAGAATATTTTGATAAGAGACTTATTGAAAATAATGGACTCCGCGAGGGAATTACCTTTAGGTTCAATACATCAAAGTATTGGCCTTATTGGCCTGGACTGAATTCAAACTATTTTCAAGGGTCGCCAATCGAGCCATTTAATTTGGGTAAAAAAGAGCTAGGAAACCCAAGATTTGAGCAATTCCTGGTTGCAAAAGATTTAGTCATAGGATATGCCAAGGGTGAGTACACATTAGACGAGGTGTTTAATGTCGATCAATTAGCAAAATATTTTGCAATAACGGATTTGACGGGGCACCCACACGGAGCCTTCATTGACAATATAAAGTTCTATTATAATCCAATAATATCAAGAATTGAGCCTATCGGATACGACAATTCGATTATTAAAAGCATTGGTCATCAATCGATTGTAGGCTTAAGGTACCTGTTAGGCGAAAGGAGATGGATCAATCAAGCACGGGAGGTAAAAAATTATCCTACCTGGCACGACCAATTATTTGCTGACGAAATTTTTCAAAAGGCCTACTTTAAAGCGTTAGAAGAAGTTTCTAATGATAATGAGATTCAAACAATGAACGAGTCTATTGAAGAAGTATTGGTGCAAAATTTATCAAAGATTCGATTAAACAAATCTGATTATTCTTTCTCTGGCGATCAGTTGGTTAAAAAGAATGCGGCATTTATACGCAAATTTATAACGCCAAAACATGCCTTGGAAACATACATTATCGATAAAGATACGGTGAAAAATGAGCTAGAAATAGAGTTTAATAACACTCACTACGCCCCTTTGCAATTTATCGGCCTTAAATATAAGGACTCCTTAATAATTCACAATCGTAGCCTTCCGATTCTACAGGCATCAAGTATTCCTGGCATACAGTCACATTCGGTTAAGGAGAAATTTACAATACCTTCTGAATTGTTAAAGAAGAAAAAATTTGTCAAACGTCTAAGTGTGGTATATACTATCCCGGGAACAACAAAAACATTTGAGTCAACTCCTTACCGCTGGAGTTTCCAAGACCCAAAGAATGTTAGTGAAATTATTAAAACAAGAAAACCAAATTGTGAGAATTTCCCATTCATTAAAAGGCATCCAGATTTTGTTGAAATACCCAAGGGTCAACACGTAATTTCTGAAAACTTAACTGTTGGGCCAAATCAACAGTTAATTATCAAAGCAGGAGCCAAGATCACCTTGAAAAACGAAGCCTCGATTATTTGCTACGGTGGAATTCAAATGATTGGAAATGAAAACGAGTTAATTCAAATTACTGGCGAAGGAGGTAACGGAATATTAGTTATTAATAGCCCCGTAAGATCAAAATTGATGCATGTTGCCTTCAATAAGCTGAGCAATTTTGAATTACAATATTGGAAGCTCCCTTCTGCAATCACCTTTTATCAATCAGATGTAGACATAGAATATGTGTCTTTCGAAAACAACTTGAGAGGGGACGATTATCTAAATGTATTTAGGTCTGATGTAAGCCTTCAGAATTCTAGTTTTAAAAATACGAATGCCGATGCATTTGATGGAGATTTTGTTTTTGGTACGGTGCGCAATGTAAGTTTCGACTCAATTGGTAACGATGCGCTTGACTTTTCGGGAAGCCAAATGGGATTGTATAGCCTGCAAATGAATGGTATTGCTGACAAAGCAATTAGTGGAGGAGAAAGAAGCATGTTGAAATGCATGAATTTAAAAATTGAGAATTGCGAACTAGCGATTAATAGTAAAGATGATTCGCACGTGGAAATAATTAATTCGACATTAAAAAACTGTAAAGTTGCTTATGTGGTCTTTTTGAAAAAAGCAGAATATGGTCCAGGCTGGATTGACGCCAGGGCTGTTAATTTAGAGAACTGTAAGGTTGAAGCTTTGGTGGAATATCGATCTAACTTCTTCCTAAATGGGGTAAAGCAAGAGCATACACACCAAAGTATAAAAGAAATGCTTTATGGGAATGAGTTTGGAAAAAACAGCAAGACTCCAAATCAGTAGAGTGATGTTGATCGAATCACTGCTTGCCTCATTTATTGTAGTACCGGCTTTGATATTGATTGCTAATTCTCTCGTTTAAAGAAGTTCGCTGTATGCATTTACTTAATTCACAGGGCCGTCTGCCACATAAATTATTCAGGCTGGCCGATTACAATTGGTTTTAACAACTTTCTTTGTAGGAAACGGTTATTCAATTAATAATTATTTTTTCCGAGAAATGATTCTCGCCTGTAGAAGCGGTAATAATATAGATGCCGGGCTTGAGATTATTTGATTTATCAATTTTTATATCAAAAGAGCCATCGAAATTTCGAGTATCGTATATTTCATTAACAACATGGCCGGTTGCATCCGTCATCATTAATTGAATTTTAGGAGAACCTATTGGACAATCACTCAATTTTACTCTGCAATTTCCGGGACAAGGATTTGGGTAAGCGATTAAAACACACGTTTCATCTGAAACGTCGTCTTCAATAGTAACCGCCGTTGGCCCAAAAACTTCTGAATTGCCATCATAATCAGTCTGCCTTAATTTGTAATAAATAGTGCCCGCTGTCGCATTATAATCAGTAAAACTATATTCGGATAAGATTGCTGAATTTCCAGCGCCCGGAACCTGCCCGATGGACTCATAATTTTGGCCATCTGTACTCTTCAAAACTTCGAAATAATCATTGTTTCTTTCAGAAGCTGTTTGCCATTGTACATCAACTTCATTCTCATTGTGTTCTTCGGCATTGAATGCCACCAACTCTACAGGTAATGGAGTGCCCGTAACGCTAGCGATTACCAGATTGTCAAAAAATGTATTGTTAAAACCCGTTCCATCTGCCCCGCTTCCGACAACTAGATCACCAGAACCAGTCCAATACAAGTCTCTTCCATCGGGGCCATCATTGCTCCACTGGATTACACCATCTACTAGCAAAGCACCAAAGCCAGTGGTAGGAAGGTAGTAGAAACGATAAGTTCTAAATGTATTATCATTGGGAATTGCATACACGTTTCCAGAGCTAACCGTGTTGAACCCACCGGAGCCATCGTCTACTCTGTAGGACACCGAAAAATTACCGAAACCTTGCATTACTAGACTAGAACCGCGCGTTATAAATTTTCCAGCGTTTTCTTCTCTTTGATAATCGATTGAAACGTCAATTCCGGCAACATCGAAAGTTGGACTTCCGGGAAGAACCATTTGTATATTCATTTTCGGTAGCCCGGCATTTAGGCCGCTGGTGCCACCAACTCCATTGGAGGCGACAACGGCACTTGCACTTATGCCGGTTGCATTGGGCCCTACATCAGCTGTTGTCGGGGAACCACTGTCCCATGTAAACTGACTAATTATTTGAGCTGATGCAAAACTAAAAGTGAAATAAAATAGTAGTGCAAATGTGATAGGTTTAGAAATTGTGTTCATTGTGATGGGCTATTGATCTAATAAAAATACGTGTTTTCCAGGAACGGAGTTAAAAATGTTTGATTAATGTGTTAAAATCGCGGATGAGAATCAGCCAACACTTGAAGAATGCAATTGTGGCTAGTGCTCATAAAAAAAGCTTGACCGCAAGCGACCTCAGCTTTCTGTAGCTCCCTCTCTCGTCGAAACGGGTTTCACTCGTCCGAAATTAAAAAAGCCCACCCTCCGGGTGAGCTTTCTTTTCTTCGTGCCTCGGGAGAAGATAGTTCAAGCTTTTTGGAGTGTTTTAATTGTGTCTCTGGTTTGTAAGTTTGTCTGTTTTTTTGGCAATCTCATTTATTGGTTGTGGTAGGATTAATTAGCCGCATTAAAATATTCCAGAACTCCCAATTACAATGTTTTCTGCAAGACTATTATTTGTTTTATTAATTTAGCTACAAACTACTACACATGAAAACTGCCATTTATTCAGGCTTTGCAGTAATAATACTTTACAGCTGCGCGACCCCGAGTATTGAAGAAAACATAAAATCTGCTCTCGAAAACCAAGTAAAACTGCCCGTAACCGAAGTTCAGGTGGGAGATACAGTTTTAGTAAATTCATTAAATGCTCGTCTTTTGGTTTTGGACAGCACTCTTTTAGCACTTGAACAATCGACAAAAGAATTGCAGAATAATCTAGAAGTGTCAATAATTGGGCTTGAAGAAGCGGAGCGTAACTTATCAGAAGCTAGTCATCCTGCTTTGGTTTATGGCTTTAGCGAGAGCGTTAAGGGTGAAAAAAGGAACATTGAATCATTCACCAGTCTAATTGATGAAAATGAGAGCATTACAGAAACGGTTAAAAAGGAGCGCGAACAGATTGAAAATCAATTGCTATTTGCCGGGGAAATCATTGCATACGTCCAGGTTTCTGCTAAAATTGATCAATTAATTAAAGAGTACAACCTTAGTCCTGATTTGAAGATTATTAAGATGGCCGAATAAGCTGTTGCGTCAACAAATTCAAGAGAACTTAATCTGTTTCCACAAAAAAAGCGCTTGCCTTTGGCAAACGCTTTTATCAGTGTGAGCCCGGCAGGAAGGAGTTCAAACTTTTTAGAAGATTTCAGAGACACAATACAGTCTCTTTAGTAGCCCCCCAAATTTCCAAATATTAAATAGTCCAGCTCGTACCATGCGGAGCAAATTTTAAAATAGCCCCTTTGCTCATCAATTTGAATGATGGTAGCAACGGTTGTTGAGCTATACCAGTCTTTCGATATGGCCTCTCTATGGCTTTCAGAACCTCCCCAGCCATCCACAACAAGCTGTGCAATGGGATCGAGATTATTGCTCAATAGGTAATCAATAAATTCGTTTTCTCCAGTCGAACGCTTCGTACAGGAATAAATACACTCGCCACCGCTGAACCAGGAAATACTATCGTTGCTGCTGTGCGCAAATGTTGCATTTTCGGGTACTAGTCTTGCGCACGTCCTGTAAGCAAAGTCTCTCACCGGACCTTCCTTAAAATGCTTGATTTTTTCTTTGCCCAAAGCAATCAGTCTGTCGTTAATTTTGTTCCAGATCATGCGGTCTAGTTCATTGGACCTGATTTCAATCTTTTGGGCACAGCAATCGTCGACAGGCGTTAGCGTATAAACGAGTAATAGAATTAGGAAGTTATTTTTAAGGTTTTTCATTTGGTTATGGTTTTAGTTCGTAATTGAAGGTGTAGCCGGTTCGTGTATCGAACAAGGTACTTAGCGCATGATAGCTTGCTACGAAATAAATTTCTCGATTTTTCCGATCAATGGTAATTCTTGAGGTGACCGTGGCAATGTGATAGAATGGACTCGAAATACAGCGTTCATGACTAGATGAATTGATCCAGCCGTTGACAGCTCCTTCGGCTAATTGTTCGAAGTTTTTATTATCAATTGCAAGGATGGTTCTATCGAAATAACTTGATTTGCGCATGGAATAAATGCATTCCGCATTGGAATAATCCAGGAAGTCTTCGGAATGCGCTATACGGTCTTTTTTTGAATTTTCTCGCGTTAGGCCATAGCTGAAATTGCGCATCAGAGAGTCCTCGAAAGCTTCGAAAGGAGCAACTCCTTTACTTATTCGATAGCTATTGATTTTATCAAAAATCAGTAGGTCAAGCGCGAGTGATTCAAGGGTGTCAATTTGTCCAAGGCAATAGGAGGGAAGCAGGCAAAGTAATACGAGGAGGTTTTTCATGATTGGTGTTATTTCATTTTAAGTATAATTCGGAAAATGGTAAATGGCACTTAGTTCTCAGGATACAAAATTAGGCTCCTGCTGGAATCAATTTCATAGTTTTGGGAGGGTCTTTCGGGTACAATTAACATGATGCTACTGTCGGTGTTAAAATGCATTCTACCTTGCTGATAAGCATAGTGCTCATAAACACCCCAGCGCATCGATGCGGGTACCCCTTCGGGCCTTGATAGGTCTACTGTAGGTGTGGAACACGCGAAAAGAAAAGTTAAAGGGAAAAAAAGAATTGCTTTCATAAGATTTACTTTTAAATAGTTAATTAATAATTTTTACTTCCAAAGTTTGAAATGCTCCTGTATAGCTTCAGAAACGGCATTTCGTAATTCAGCCATCGGAATAGCTTGCATCCATTCACTCAATCTGTTGTTTCGATTTTTCAGTCTTCTGCCGGTAAATTTGTGATGGAGTGCTTTTTCAATGGTGTCTATATCGTCTCGATCTTTGAAGTGACCAACGAGAATAACATCTGCGTTGCCTGAGCACCAATCTTGGTATCTTTTTTCTACGGTGCTTAGAGATAAACTTTGGCCAAATTTGCAACAACCCGGAGGTAACCATAAGTACCCTGGGTCGTTTTTTCTGTCTCCTTGTCCGGGTCCGGTATATACCACCAGATAAATTCCTCTGTCATTTACATTTTTCATAGATTATGTTTTTCTGTGCTTTATAAGTTTACAAAAACATGATGCATGTATTGTGCATGAGTAATTGGTTTCTTTATGGAAACAATACATATGAGCCATTTCAATTATTCCAAAAAAAGAATGAGAGCGGACTACACCGTTATCCGCTCCTTAGGTCAAATACACGATGCTAGATCTTCCTACAGACCGGTTATTGCAATTTTGCGCGGAAGAAAATTCAAGGAAGTTAGTGGCATAGATCGGCTGTGCGATAAAAACGAGCTTCTCAAACTAACGCAAGTACTTGCAAATGAAGGCTTGGGCCAACTTACTTCTATTCCGAAAGGATTACAAAACATTGCGTTGTTAGAGGCAATTGATATGGACAATAATGCAATTAGTGAGGTGCCAAGTTGGTTAGATAACCTATCATTTCTAAGAAACATATCTTTTCAGAATAATCGTCTTTTTGGGTGGCCTGCAGCTTTTAATAAGCTGAATTTTTTGGAAGGACTCTATTTATCTAATAATGAAATTGGTACTATTCCAAATGCTGCATTTTCTCACATGATGAATTTAGAAAAGCTTTCTCTTCATTGTTGTGATTTAAATGAATTCAATGTTCAATTTCAGGATTATTGTCAATTGAATTATTTAGACCTGTCTTGGAACGATATAAAATGTATTGATACGGACTTATCGAAATGTGCACGGCTGGAGCATTTAGATTTAAACAATATGAAACTGACTAGTTTACCAAAAGATATTTTTGGACTGCTAAATCTTGCATATTTATCAATGTCAGGCACGCTAGTGTCTCATATACCGGATGAGATTATTCAGCTGACAAACCTTCGCGTTCTAGATCTTTCGGATTGTGGTCTATTTAGTATTCCCTTGAAGTTATTGCAGTTGCCCAATCTAGAGGAGCTCTACCTAGGAGGAAATTATTTTTCGAAGGAACATAAAGAACAAATCATTCAATACGCACCAAAGAAATTAAAATTAGACTACGGGAGTATGTTTGGTGATTTTGTAGATCTGGATGATGAATGGTGGAACTGATCTCAGGTTTCTACTCATGCATAAAACGTGCATTCGATATCTGTACATTTAGATAAAAACACACAACATGACACGAAAAAACAAGTATTACAGCCTCAAACAAATTCTATTTGAAAATGACTATTCAAACAAAAAAATGGCTTCTACTGTAGGTCACTTAAAAATTAAAACATTGAAAGCCAAAACTTTCTTCATTTTTAATGTTTCGAAATCATCAGAATACCAATATAAATTGGTTGTAGTCTAAAAATCTTATGCCTCCCCAAAAGGGGAGGCTATACTATTTAATCCAAAATAAAAACGATAACTTAACGATTCAGATATGCGAATAAGTAGAACAGGAGTAGATAAATATTCTGAATGCCCTAGATGTTTTCATCTGCAATATGTGAAAGGCCTAAAACGCCCTCCAGGTTATCCGTTCAGCCTGAATAATACCGTTGACGCCTTATTGAAAAAGGAATTTGATACGCATCGTGCCGCAGGTACACAGCATCCGGCCCAGCTTACATTTGGTACCGATCTCAGGCCGGCACAACACGAGCAGATCAACAGATGGCGGACCAATCGATCGGGTGTGGAATTTGTAGATGAACATCGAGAAATCACATGGTTTGGAGCGATAGATGACCTGTGGATCGACTCACAGGGCCTTTATTATGTGGTGGATTACAAAGCTACAGGCAAGCTTCAACCTGTATTGAACATGGATCCGGATTGGATGAGTGGATACAAACGTCAGGCGGAGTTCTATCAGTTCTTGTTGCGAAAGAATGGATTGGAGGTATCGGACCGAGCATACTTTCTTTATTGTACCGGCGATCGATCGAGAGCTGTATTCAATGAGGAGATCAAGTTTCACTCTGAGTTGATTGCTTACGACGGAAGCACCGAATGGATAGAATCGACTCTTGATCAAGTGGTATCTACTCTTGCGTTAGAAGAATCTCCTGCCGCTAATGAGGAGTGTAACTATTGTAAATATGTGAATGAAAGAAACTCAATAAACTAGACTATGCCATTACAGGAAAAAACGATAGATCTTAAAGAGATATTAAGTGAAATTCAAAATACAGGGAATATCTTATCTCCAAGGTCTATAGATGAAAAAAAGGGATTGTATGTCCAGTTTTTAAAAAACCCTCATGGTGATTATTATGTTCGGGATAGCAACGATGTCCAAATTGGAGGGAACACGACGGCAATGGGTAAGCCAATTATATTTCCAGGCTGTTTTGCTATTAAACCTGGTAGTCACAAAAAAGGTTGGTTATATCGAAGAAACATTGATTTCATGCATTTGGTCTTTTGTAAAGTTTGTCCACAGGATGGGGTTCTCTATCCTGAAGTTGGATGGGCAAGTTTATCTTGTGTTAAGCGCTATTATGTATGGAGCCTTCCGGAATCGGTAGATTTGTTGTTTCTTGAAAAACAGATTTGGAATCCACTGGTTTTTAATCACTTCAAAACAGCAATCCTTACAAATGAAGAGATACATCAAAAAAGAGAAGAACTCTGCCTAGATGGTCGATTAAAAAAGCTAGGTAGCACGGAGTGGAAGAATTTAAGAAATCCAAGCCAGAACTATAGCGACCTATTTAAATCACTCATTAGAAAGTTGGAGGAATTTGTTCAGCGATTTGAGAGAGAGGATATAGACGATTGTCACGAAGGAATGCCTGAAGATCAACAGAAGAGGTTAATAGATAAATATGTTGCAACGTCATGAAAGGCCAGGATAACATTGCGCGTTGGGAGCTTTTTTGGGCGATCAAACTTGGACAGATCAAGCCAGAGGATTGTTTCGTCAATTATGAAAAGATCCACACCAGTGGATTGGAAGAGGTGAGGGAGCAGGTTGTATCCCGGACAACAGATTTTGAAGTAATTTGGTCTAGACATTATCATTCCCTCAGAAAGAGAACTGAAGTGGCGAATGCATTTTCAACTGTTTTTCCTGCCCCTATTTCAGAATTGGTCGATAATGCGGGGCTTGATCACGGTTCGAAGCTTTCTGATTTTAGGGATAGTATCATTAGTAAAGATCGCAAGAACTTAGAGAGCCGTTTAGCCTCAAAGATGCTAACAAGCATTTATGATTGGGACAATGACGGGAAAATGTCGTGGTTAAAACTCCAGTCCGCGATAAGATATGTATTCAGAAGGACCTCTGTTGCATCTCCTTTTGATCGTGTGCCGAAGTGGTACCCAGAGGTTTATTTGTCAGTAGAAAAATCTGATTCCAACGTTATGGATGCCATTGCTTCGCTGCCGAAGCAAGATGGGCTTGGTATAGGTGCCGAATCGTATCATGACGTGTTGGAGCCACGTTGGGACAAAAACGACAGAAATCTATTGCATTACTTTTTTGGTGAATACGATTGTTTGGACAGAACGCTCATCATCTATTTAGACCGAATACATGCGCTAGAGAAACGAATGAAGCAAGTTGGTGGTGAAGAATTGAACTTTATTTTTGAAGAAATTTTACAGATTGCTTTGTCTTTAGGTTACGGGTATTGGCTTGCTCAGGATGTTGGACTGATTCCGAGTCCGATATACAGAGAACTGGACCAATGGCATCACCTGTGGATGCTGGGGTTTGCCGCGCAGATAATTGAATTCTTCGGCGATATCTCGTGGTTTTGGGGAGAGATTATTCCTTCAATAAGCCACACCTATTCCGCTTTGATTGTACGTAACCCAAAAGTATTATCCCCTTCGCTCAAATATTTAGGTTATCGGCAGAATTATAACTTCCTATATGAGCTCCCTGATTTCACCACAATGATGAATACGGAGGAAAATTGCAGTAAAAAATTCGAGACAGCATGTTCGGGGCAAAAGTTTTTGAATATCCCAGAGCCCATGAACCTCTTTTTGTTTGAGGCTGGTATGAAACCGGCTAAAGAGTACAAAATGGAGTCCTTTCAAAGTGAATAATCGTGGTCAGCATTCATTCACCCATCTGCTCAGGTAATCGGGTTGAATGTCCACTACATTGTGGCTTCCAAAGCTTCTGATCTTTCTAATCAGATCCGAGTCTGGAAACATATTTAACCTAATGGTTACGTATTCGCTTTTATCTTTTTTCCAATCGCTGTTCTGGCTACTATGCAAGGGTAAGGTTCTAACATAGTCTATGTTGTACCATCGCACGCCGTCCTTAAGCTTAAAGCTGATTTCGATCGGCGTTTTATGTTTTTTTCCTCGATCATCTTCCCAGTCGGTATAAATTCCCATGGAATGTTTCCAAAGCTCATTAGGGTCAAACGGTCCCCTTTTAAATTCTTCCCCTTTCTGGTTATCCAGGCTATTTGTAACTATTCGATCGCAGGCAAACCGTGAGATATCTCTCTGGTCCTTTTCTTTTCCAATTAAGTACCATCTTCGTTCATGTTCCTTCAGCAGATAAGGGCGAAAGTCATTATATTTCGTTGTGTGTGCTTTTTTGGATACTGTTGCAAATCGTCGGTATTCAAAAGTTACGGTTTCGCATCTTTCAATGGATACATACAGAGCAACCAGCAGATCGTGGTCTGCATCCGGGTCAGAAAACCGTGGGTTGGATTCCAATGCAGCGATCTGAAAGATCTTCGGTGATTCGCCTGATGAGGGTTCTGTTCCTTCCTCTTTCATTTGTTCCTGGAGTTTCTTATCGTATCCCTTAATGAAACTATTCAGGTCACCAAAAAAAGGCAGGTAGGCATACTTTTCAAAAATCAATTTCCACCTCAGCAGCTCTGTGATCTGGTCCTCATTAAATTCTACAAAGTATTTCAAATTGTCTAGTCGGAGATGGTTGTATTTGTATTTGTTGGTTTCGCCTTCTGGAACAACGATAAACTTTCCGTCCTTCAGCTCTTTTAAAAAATTATGGAGTACTCTACTTACCTGAGGCTGGAAGTCTTCGTTTAATTTTTTAGCAGTCGAAGCTTTAATAAGCTCATTACTAGAACAATCGTTCAGAAAGTAATCTTCGACCTCTCTTGCCGTTTTCCATCTCCCTTTGTTTTCGTGGAAGTACTTAAGAACTAGAAGTTTGTGGTAGACTCTTGACCTTTCCCCTGTTCGATCGAGAGCTTTTATTAATTCAATGTTCATGCTGTTTTGATTGAAGCGAAACTACAAATATGCACGTTTTGTGCAATTAATAGCTTGAATGGGTTGACCAAATCTAAATTTGAAATGTCTCTTTTGTTTTGACCAAGACAGAATTATAGGTGTGAGCCCGGCAGGATTACTTTCGTGATCCTTTGTGCCCGACGTGCAGTGGATAAAAGCGTTCATTCGTTTCACTCATTGCCCACTTTTTTTGCGTCAACAAATTCAAGTGAACTTGACTTGTTCCCACAAAAAAAGCGCTTGCCTTTGGCAAACGCTTTTATCAGTGTGACCAGGACAGGAGCTAATTCAAACTTTTTAGAAGATTTCGATTGTGTCTCTGGTCTGTAAGTTTGTCTGGTTCTTTTGCAATCTCATTTATCGGTTGTCGGAAGTGTTAATAAGCCGCATACAGCCAATAT
>Ga0315331_10002306_pt1 | contig 14490 bp, 8 predicted proteins | sample M160m34915metaG_FD_203456 | JGI IMG/M metagenome (GOLD analysis project Ga0315331, IMG submission 203456) | Ammonia-oxidizing marine archaeal communities from Monterey Bay, California, United States - M1 60m 34915 | ecosystem: Environmental > Aquatic > Marine > Intertidal zone | place: USA...
GGCGACGGTGAAAGTGATCCTGCAGCCATAAGTATTGTTGTCACAGGCAAACAGGGATTCACACCAACGGTTAAACCCGATGCTTTTTCAACGGTTGCTGATAACGTTTTGTCTGTGGATTCGAGCTTGGGTCTAATTCAGAACGACGTAAATCCAAAAGAGGGAAGCGCGCTTGTAGTGAGCGAATTGCGTATCGGTGGCGTCTTGTTCGATCTCAATATACTCCACGTGCTTGTAACAGGTGCTCGCTTACAGGTTAATGATGATGGTTCATTCGTTTTTGATCCGACTGGGGCCGAGATCTATACAACCATGACTAGAGACGAAGTAGGTCTGACTCAGAATTTCACCTATAACGCTGCCAATTCCGACGGAGAAAGTGAAGCGAATGCAAATGTCACCATTTTTGTGACGCCAATTAATATTGATACGGTTACTGCCGCGATCGACGATTCTGTTACGTTGCCCGAAGATTCAGGTCGAACCTTGATTAATGTGTTGGCGAATGATTCTGGCGATGTTCCCCTGCGGTTGGTCTCGGTGGGTGGTGTGGGCAGAACCGGAACGATCGTTCAAGGTGCTGGTACTGTCTCAGTCGCGAACGTGTTTGAACTGGGCGACGACGGCAATGCTTATTTTACCGCTTGGGACAATTTCAATGGAATTGAATCATTTACCTACAGGGTCAGCGATAGTGACGGTCAGATAGCCGAAGGTTCGGTCACCATCACAGTGGAACCCGAGAATGATGTTCCTAATATCTTTTTAGGTTTGCGAGATGAGATGGACCAAGGCACGACCAAAAAATGGAATGGACGTTATGCCAGCGAATCAAAACCATTGGGCCTTGCAGCGCGGGTTTTCGATACGGACAACACCATTTACGATGGGTTGGGTTGCAACCCTGAGGGGGAGGATTGTCTCTCGATGCAGGCGCTCACTTTTTCTTTGGGTGATCCTGTAGACGATAAAGGCAATGTTGTGGGTGATTTGCTTGCTGAGGCCGCATGCGGCAATGGAAGTTTTGAGTACACGCCGCCGCCAGAGTTTACGGGTACGGTCTCTTTTGCATTTAACGCCTGTGATGGAGGTTCGTGCTCTGGATTAGCGACTGAGTGTGTTTCCGGAAACTTTACCATCGCAGTTTTAAAGGTTGAGCGAGAGGCCTCATCAGATTTCAAAAGGCCTGGAGACCACGATGACCAATTGACACAGCAACCTCTGGAAATAGGGCTTTCCGCGCTTCCAAATGTGTTGGTCATCACAGACGATTCGGGCAGCATGGCATTTGAAATTCTAACTGAAGAGGCAGAAAGTGAGGGTGTCTTTCGATACGATCGACGAAACCATCAATATTTCTGGCCGGACAATTCTTCTTGGCTGCTGAATCAGAGGTGGGCGAGGAAGCTGACTCAACGAGAGGAGACTAGGGGAGGTCAAGGCCTTTGGCGTCTTCAGAATAGTGATTACAACAAGATCTACTACAACCCCATGATTCGCTACGAACCATGGGAAGGTCTCAACGAAGATGGTGATTCCTATCAAAACTCTGAATTCACCAGAGCATTGGTTAATCCTTGGAAGAACAGCGGCCGTCGAGACTTATCGCGTAACAATTTGGCGCGCTATTACGTTTGGGTCGATAAAAAGGTTGCCAATCCAAATGCAGGTGTAGCCGGCCAGCCCGATTTTATTAGAGATCCAGCCTGTCCAGGAAACGTTGTTGGGGTGCTGGATGGCCCCTCACCTTTGGGGGGTAGTGTCTGCAAAGAAGGCTGGCTAGTTAGGATTGGTGCTGAAAGCGGCGCTTCGGAGTGGGTTGCGCCAACTGGCGGCGAGGCTGCTCTTATCGACTATTCCACCAATGGTTTTTCTGATGGCAGTGACTTTTTCCCTAAATTCGAGGCTCGGGTTGATTGTGTGGAATTAGATTTTTGTACTTTAGAGGAAGAAAAACAAAATTTTGCGAACTATTACTCATACGCGCGATCTAGAGAATACGCGGCCAAGCTGGCCTTGAGCACAGTTTTTTCCGAGGCTGAGAATATTCGTCTTGGCTTTACTGGTCTTCAAAGTACCGCTGAAAAATTACCGATTTCACCTTTTAACCGTTCGCCACTGATCGGCCATAAAAGAGATTTCTTCGATGCGATGTACGACGTTAATTCGGCCGGAAATACGCCGCTTAGGCGCGCGCTGCGAAACGCAGGACAATATTTTCGGTGTGAGCGTGCAAACAACATTATGAATGCTGGAGATGGGCTGCCGGGAGCGCAGGGCTGTCCTGTGGTTGCAGCTCCAGAAGGGACCTGTCAGAGCAATACTACGATTTTGATCACCGATGGATACTGGACTGGTGATAGTCCAGGGCTAAGGGGTGATCCCGATGGTAACGATGACTCCGCCTTTGACGGTGGCGCATTTAAGGGGTCTGGCAATGAGAGCAATACTCTTGCTGATGTCGCTATGAAATACTACGAAGAGGACCTTCATCCTACCTTGGTAGACGAAGTTCCGGTTAAAGCCTTAGATGTTGCGAGAGCCAATGCAGAGGTGGTTTTTCCAAACAACCGTATGCATCAACATATGAAAACTTACGTTATTTCTTTCGGCCAGGAACCAGGGGTTGAGGAGCCCATTGATATCTCGATGCCGGTTAACTGGGGCGATCCAATTCCCAGCAGTAATAAACAGCAGAGGGTCGACGATACGCAACATGCCGCTTTTAACGGCAGGGGACGTCTGTTTTCGTCGTCTAATCCCTCGCAATTGGCAAAGGACATCAATGATGTTTTGGACGAAATTCAAGAAGGAGAGGGTGCTGCTAGTGCAGTCAGCTTCAGCTCTGATGAACTAGAAGATGATTCCATTCTCTACAAAGGGTCTTACAACATTGCCCAAGGCACCGGGGCGCTAGTGGCTCAGAGATTGCGAGCTGATGGGACAATAATTGATGAACCTTTATGGGATGCCGGATCGGAGCTCAGCAAGGTTGATCCGGTCGTTCGGCCGGTCTTTACCTTCAACCCGCTTACTAATTCCGGCGTGCCGTTTTTCGTGGACAACCTGACCTGCGATCAGAAGGATGCCCTTTTGGAGCTTTCGATTGCAGGCTGCAATTTTTCCAGCAAAGCAGCTGAACTTTCCGAAAAGGTAGCTTATTTTCGTGGTGACCAGTCTAAGGAATTGGACCCTGAAAATGGTAAGCCTGATGGCCTCTACAGGCCCAGAGCATCCCTGTTAGGTGACATCGTTGGTTCATCCCCTGTCTACGTCGACGTACCGAATAGGAGGGGCCGGAGTGCTCTGCCTTATCCTCAGGGTGAGAAAGGATATTTTAATTTTAAGACCAACGAGATTTATAGCAAACGACCTAACATCCTCTATACCGGGGCTAATGATGGGATTCTTCATGGGTTTGATGGAAATACGGGACAGGAGAGGTTGGCCTACATTCCATCTCAAGTCCTCGATGGGCGCTTTAATAATCGTTTAAATATGCTCTCAGCGCTGAATTATCAGCATCGCTATTTCGTTGATCTCTCGCCAGCCGTTGAAGATGTCTTTATTGGGCCTCCCACCAGTGAAGAAGAACTATCGGTAGGCAGTTCTAAGCCCCGTGATTGGCATACACTATTGTTGGGTGGTTATGGCCTTGGTGGAAAAGGCTTTTTTGCGCTCAACATTACTGATCCGACAGACTTCGAGAGTGGCGCAGGCGGCGATGACTTGGTGTTTTGGGAGTTCACAGAAAAGGACGACGTCTATCCAGTAGATAGCAATGGTTTGGCATATGTTGATGTTGATAGAGATCTTTTTTTTGACTTTGAAATACCGCCTAAGCCCATAAAAGATCTCGGTTACACCACCGATCGTCCGTTGCTCGCTATGAGCAATATTGTGGGTTCCGATGGGGAGCGCGAATGGGTCGCTTTTTTCGGCAACGGGATTAATTCAACTTCGGGCATTGCAAAGCTGTTTGTTCTGAAATTGGATGCCGGTCGAGATGGTATTTGGTGTCATCCGGACTCGCTTAGGGGCGATGAACAAGCCTATCGGGAAGGATGTGATTCAGAGGCTAAAGATTTCTATAAGATCACCACGGAAAATGGTGCCGATACTGATGGGAACGCGAATGGCCTAGGTGGAGTTAGAGGCATCGATATCGATCGCAACGGAACAATTGATTATCTCTATGCTGGAGATGTGCATGGAAACTTCTATCGTTTCGACCTTTGCAGAGCTGATTTAGAGGGTACTACCCAGGAAGACGAATCGGCGAGCGATTGGTATGGAGGAGGCCTGCGACAATGTAAATATGGCGCCGGTATTTCGGACCAGTGGCGGGTGACTAAAATATTTTCGGCCAGATCCAGCCTAGGATCAGTGCAGCCTGCACTATCGAAACCAATCGTTGTAGCGCATCCGTCGGGTGTGGGGGTGATTGTCATCTTTGCGACCGGTAGATATTCCAATCGATCAGATATCACCGATACAGCGCTGCAGAGCATTTACGGGTTGTGGGACCGATTTGGCGATTCAGTCATTCCCAAGTCTGCATTAGTGAAGCAAAAGTACACAGAAGTGTGTGAGAGTCTAGTCAGCGGAGGTAGTGAGCTTGATGATTCTCGGATTTGTGCACGGACATTGAGTTCGAATCCGGTGAACTACGCGATACCGACGGATGATTCCGACGGTATTTTGGGTTGGTATAATGAATTGGCCGTGACTGCTGAGGGGGACCCGACGACAATAGAACATCCCGGAGAACGTGCCATAAGAAATATTCAATTGCGGGGAGGTTTGGCATTTGTAAACTCCGTGCTTCCGAGACAAGGCGCCGAAACCTGTTCTTCGGTAACAGGCGGTTTTGCACTTGCATTTTGCCCGGTTACGGGTGGGCTTCAATGTAAAGAGGAAGGAGTTTTTGATTTGAATAATGATGGGTTGTTCGATCAGTTGGCAGGCGATGGAACGAATCGAATATTGGCCGCTTATGGATTTGGGTCAGCAACGCCATCAGATTCAGCTTTTCTCGGTGAGAGGCGTTTCACTCAAACCTCGGACGGTACGCTTGATGCAGTCTTGACCAACACCAAAAGGACGATTCGAACTGGACGTATGTCTTGGCGCCGAATCAATTGAAGGCTCCAGAGAAGACCCGTTCCAATCACTAAAAACCCTTAAGTAGTTTGTATTTATGGCTCCAAAATTAACGTTTCTAAAAGCTTCGTATGTCGTGGTGATTTTTTTGAGCTCGATAGAATCGATCAAAGCTGAAGAGGTTTATGAATTTCTTGGAACAATCCAGAAGGTTTCTATATCCAAGCAGAAGCTTTGGGTCGATGGTGTGCCCTATGAGGTGGTGGAGTCTGGAGAAGTGCGGACGCAATTTCTTGATGTTTTGAGAAGTGGCAGGACATTGCCGCTGAGTCTGCTTCGATTTTCGATTGGAGACCCGGTAAGTGTGCAGTACAAAGAAACAAACTCTGGGCGATTGGCATTATCAGTTGAACGTTTTCCCGTAGGCACTAGTCTCGGCCGTTAGAGATTGCTAGGGGATCGTGACGTGTATTAACCGATTTCTATTTTGTTGGTCGCGAAGGCCAGTTAGTTCTTTAGAGTTCGTTAGGAGAAGCTAGCATAAGGTAAGAAGACTGGCGTTCAGCGATTTCCCCACTGCTTCCCCAGTTCCTTCGCAACAGGACTAAAGAGAAAGTGTAAAGCCTGGTGAGGCTAAGCTCTTTTTGATGGCCAGGAATTGGCGCCATTGCGAAAAGCCTCACAGGAGACCGAACTTTTTAGCTTATACAAAGATGCGCTCTCCCTCACGAGCGTGAGTGTGCATCTAGGTTCAGTGTCAGCCAGCTGAAATTTGTATCAAGATTGTCCGACTACGGAATGTAGGGCGCTATCGGGTTGGTGATGCCGCTGTGCCGTAAAACCTGAGACTAAATCCAAAGTGCCGAGCTTTAATGTCCTTTGGGATCAAGTTGTCGCGACGAGACTGCTGGTTCGACTAAGCTTTCAATAGCGCCACAAGGTTGCCGATGACTAGATCCCCAAAGACATCGGTCGTAACCGTGTTTGCGCTGGAACCGCCTCCCTTCAGGTCGGCGGTGGTGTAACCCGCCTCAAAAACGCTTTTCATCGCCTGCCAGACAAGTTCTGACTCCTCTTTAAGGCCACAGCTCATCTCTAAAAGCATCGCAACCGATCCAATCATAGAGTAAGGGTTGGCAATGTTTTGCCCAGCGATATCCGGCGCAGAACCGTGGGATGGCTCGTAGTAGGCTTTTTCAGGTCCGACGCAAGCCGATGGCATTAGCCCCAATGAGCCCAAAATTCCGCCGCCTTGATCCGACAATATGTCGCCGAACATGTTTTCCATGACCATGACATCAAACTGACCCGGATTCAGACACAATGCGGTGGCGGCGGCATCGACCAACATGGGAATGACTTCAACAGAGGGAAAATCAACCCGAACCTCATCGAGTATTTCGTTCCACAGTAAGCTCGACATCAAGACATTACTTTTATGGATGTTGTGTAGCCGCTGGGATCGCGCTTGCGCTTGCTCAAAAGCGACGTTCAGCACGCGCCTGATTTGAGCCTCATCATAAGCCAAGGTTTCATGGACATATCTTAGCCCTTCTGCATTAGTGCCACGCTCTTTGGGGCCAAAATAGAGACCCCCGACGAGTTCTCGGATGAGCAAGATGTCGATGCCATCTTTAATGATTTCTGGTTTAAGCGGTGAGAAGTGGGCCATATCAGGGCTTAAATAGATCGGTCGGAAGTTCGCGAAGGTTTGGTAACGCGCCCGAAGCGGCAAGATGGCGCCTCTTTCCGCTTGCTCCTCGGGCGGAATTTTTTGCGAATCTTCGAAAGATAAACCCACAGGCCCCTTCAAAATTGCGTCGGCTGAATCACAAATGGCTTGGGTTTCCTCGGGAAAACTTTGGCCGTGGCTAAAATAGGCGTGGGCGCCGAAGGGGGCTTCGATCAATTCGAAAGCGTGATCACGGTGCTCGTGCAATAAGTCAAAAACCCGAACGGCTTGCGCCATAATTTCTGGACCGATGGCATCTCCAGCCAATACAGCAATTTTGAATGCATTCCCCATGAGCGGCTCCTGTTTAAAAAGCGGATGCTAACACAGTGTGGGGGAGCTGGCAGGAGATGGACCAACGCGCTGAGAAAGGTGGATTGGCGTTTGCGGATTGCGGCCTAGGGGTAGAGGTAGTAAGACCGAATCTCTTGAGCCCAGTCCTCCCGGGCACTGTTTAGGCGTCCCCGAAGCTGCTCAAGGGTTTGCTTGTCGTCGTCCACCCAGGTTCGTAGGTCACCGCCGCCGTTAATCACATCTATTGGAAGTCGATCGAGTTCGTACTCATACTCGTGATTTCGCCAAAGCGCTGCATCGGGCTGCAGTTCCCGGAATAGCTTCAGCACATAAGCCAAGATGAGAAACGGTTGGCAGTTCTCGGCGTTGAAGCCCGGGACCTCGGTATGGAACTGGAGTCCTTCGCAGAGTTGTCCCTGGTGCTTGTGGAATGTGGGCTCGAAAAAACAGGTTCTGATTTTCATTCCCGCTAGCTCTGTACTTAAATCTGCTTGAAGTCGGCGTTTGATCTGATCTGCTGGAAAACCCGGGCTGCCAACCACTTCAAGGGGTGTTGTCGTTCCACGTCCTTCGGACAGCAGGGTGCCTTCGAGTAGTACGGTGCCTGAAAACAGTCTGGCCATATTCAAGCTACTTGCATTGGGGCTTGGATTCACCCAAGGCAGACTAGACGGCCATCCAAATTCCGGGTGAGTGGTTGGATCGTAATGGGTCATTGGGATCACCGATAAATCGGCGGGTTGGGGTAGCTGATCATTAAACCATCCAGCTAGCTCGCCAGCGGTGAGCCCATAGCGGCACGGTAAGGCCGTGACCCCAACAAAACTCTCCTCGCCGGGAAGTAATCGCAATCCATCGATGCCTCGGCCTGCTGGATTAGGTCGATCTAATACCCAGACTGATTTTCCTGCAACGCTGGCCGCTTCAAGGAAGTAATGCAGCGTCGAGATGTAGGTGTAGATGCGGCATCCTAGATCCTGCAGGTCAAAAATAATGATGTCGAGATCTTCGATCATTTTGCTGGTTGGTCTGCGGTGATTTCCATAAAGGCTGATTACAGGAATTTGATGAACGGGGTCAATAAAGTCTGGTGACTCGATCATGTTGTCCTGTTTGTCGCCCCGGACGCCGTGCTGAGGGCCGAAAACCCGCAAGGGATGGATGTCGGCGTGAATCAGTGCGTCGAGGGTATGGATCATGTCTTGGGTCAACGACCCGGGGTGGGCGACGAGACCAACGCGTTGTGCCCTCAGGGTGTTAATAAGACTCGGTGTGTTCAGTAGGCGTTCAATGCCATAACAAAATTTTGTCATAGGGATATCTCAACATATTGGTGCGGATCATGGAAATCCGGTCGCGCGCCGTGGTTGAGCGCAAAATAGCTCAGATCTTCGTTGGACCGAATCACAGCGCAGAGGCCGATTTTGAGGCTTTGTTTTTGCCAAATAGGGTCCTGGGAGCGAAACAGGTCTGCTTCAAGTGCGTAGGCATCCGCCTTGCAGTGGCTCACACAGCTGCTCAGGGTGAGTAGCTCGCTCAAGGTTCTGTTCTTTCGGTACTGGCTAAACCGAAAACACTGCCAGTGCCCGGAAGGCGCTAGGTTCCATTCCCAATAGACGTCTGATCCAGGCGCTCCGATGAACAGTTCGAAACAGTGGTCGTTCCAGAGTCCGGAACGTCGCTGCCTCGGGGCCTTGGTGATAGCGAGTTTCGAAGCAATCGCACCCGTCACGGTCACTCTGAGGACCAGGCGATCTGCGCCGACGAACACAAGCTCAAAACCGAGTGATTGTACGATTGGGCAGGATTCAAAAGGCACTAAACTGGCTTTCATTGGGTTAGAAGCCTCCAGTCGGGAAGAGCCTAGTGTATCCTAGCGGCTTAGGTTTTGAGAAAGGACAACCGTGTGAGCACATATGACTATGATTTATTTGTGATTGGAGTGGGCTCTGGCGGAGTGCGAGCCGCCCGTATGAGCGCGGGATACGGCGCGCGGGTCGCAACAGCGGAAGAGAAGTATATGGGCGGCACTTGCGTCAATGTGGGCTGTATTCCCAAAAAATTATTTGTCTACGCCTCGCACTACCATGACGATTTTTCGGAAGCGAAAGGCTATGGGTGGCTGTCTCATCAACCTGACTTTGATTGGACGACGCTGCTCGCCAATAAAGATAAGGAAATTTTGCGCCTCAATGGAATCTATGAAGGTCTGTTAGAGGGCGCCGGCGTGACGCATTTCGACGGCAGGGCTCGAATCCTCGACGCGCACACCATCAGTGTCGGCGATGAGCAAGTGACTACGGATAAAATTTTGATTGCAACCGGCGGCTGGCCTACAAAGCAATCCATACCCGGCGCCGAACATATCATCACATCCAATGAAGCCTTCTACCTTGAGACCTTGCCAAAACGTGCATTGATTCTGGGAGGGGGTTATATCGCGGTCGAATTTGCGGGTATTTACGCGGGCCTCGGGGTCCAGACGGAGCTCGCCTATCGAGGCCCATTATTCTTGCGAGGCTTCGATGATGATGTGCGACATTTGGTCCAATCCGAGCTTGAGAAAAAAGAGATCGCGCTCTCGTTTGAAAGTACTTTAGCCGCCGTCGAGCAGATGCCATCAGGCGCTCTGCGCGGGACGTTTGAAGATGGACGTGTCATTGAAACCGACGTGATTTTGGCCGCGACTGGGCGTAAACCCGCGGTTGCGGATCTTGGCTTGGAAACGGTAAATGTTGCGCAGCGCGAGAACGGAGCCATTATTGTCGATGATCAATATCAGACCTCAGAGCCTAATATCTTTGCATTAGGTGACGTTACAGACCGAATTCAGCTGACGCCTGTCGCCATTCAGGAGGCGATGTGTTTTGCCAGCACCCAGTTTGCGGGCAAACCCCAGGTGATGGATTACAGCGATATTGCGACGGCTGTGTTTTGCCAGCCTAACATTGCGACCGTGGGGTTGACTGAAGCAGAGGCCCGAGGCCAATATCCAGCCATTCGTGTCTATCGATCTCAGTTTCGAGCTTTGAAACACACCCTGAGTGGTAGTGAAGAGCAGAGTCTGATGAAAATTATAGTAGACGATGCGACGGATCGGGTTGTCGGGATTCATATGGTGGGTGCCGAGGCGGGAGAAATTATTCAAGGTCTAGCGGTTGCGATGAAGGCGGGTGTAACCAAAGCAATCATGGACCAAACTGTTGGCATTCACCCAACGGCTGCAGAAGAGTTCGTTACGATGAGAACAGCGCTCTAGTGCGTGCTTTGGGCATTGATGGGTGCAGAGCAGGTTGGGCGGTCGCCCTCGAGGTTGAAGGGGTGCTCAAAGTTCGGGTCTTTGAGACTCTAGCGCAGATGATTGAAGAGACGGGCGCAACTCGGGTTGTGATTGATATGCCCATTGGGTTGCCCGAGCACCAAGATCGTGAGGTTGAAAGCTTGGCCAGAGCCCGGCTCGGATCCCGCAAGGCCAGCGTTTTTAATGTGCCTGTGCGCTCATCGGTGTACGCGCCAACATTTGAGGCGGCATGTGCGCTTAATTTTGAAGCGAAAGGGAAAAAAATATCACTGCAGTCATGGTACTTGTGCCCAAAAATTAAAGAACTGGATGGTTTGTTGAGACACGACGAGTCCTTGCGACTTCGGGTCTTCGAGGGGCATCCAGAGCTGGCGTTTGCGGTGCTTAATGGTTCTCCGATGGCGGCTTCAAAAAAGTGTGCGCAGGGTCACCAGGAGCGTATTGATGTGCTCAAAAGGTGTGGGATCCCCGCAGAGGCTGTCCTCGACACGGTTTATCAGGATTTCCGAAAATCGGACCTTCAAATTGATGATGTGTTGGATGCCTTGGTTTTGTTCTGGGTTGCAAAGTGTGGCGGGCAGCCGATTACCGGCGATGCGGTGATCGACGAATTTGGCATTCCGGTAAATTTAATGGTGCCTGCGCCTTTATGTAGGGCTTAGCGGGGAGCAGATCCTGGTTCGGATCAACGATCGATCGAGCCAGGACAACGTATCTTGGTGTTACTTAATTTGCTAACTTAAGTCTTGGCGTGGTGTTGACCAAAAGAGAATGTTATGCGTGATGTTGAACTGGTGCTTACCGGACTGGATGGATTCCTCCAATCTGCCTGGTATTTTCCTTATCTACTGTTGGGCACGGGGATTTTTTTTACGATTTACTTAAAAGCCCCGCAGATCTTTTATTTTCGACATGCCTGGCGGGTCGTTCGAGGGAAGTATGATCGATCGGGTGCCGTGGGAGATGCCTCGCACTTTCAAGCCCTGACGACCGCGATCTCAGGCACGGTAGGAACAGGCAATATCGGCGGCGTCGCGTTCGCAATATTTTTGGGGGGTCCCGCCGCGCTGTTCTGGATGTGGATGACCGCTTTTTTCGGGATGACAACAAAGTTTGTTGAGGTGACCCTCAGCCACAAGTATCGAGAGCAAGATGATAACGGTCATATTGTAGGCGGCCCGATGTTTGTGATGGAGAAAGGTCTGAACATGAAGTGGCTGGGGGTCATCTTTGCCCTCGCCACCATCGTCAGCAGCTTTGGGTCGGGTAATATGCCCCAGAGCAACAATATAGCAGTCGGTCTGGAAGGAACTTTTGGCATTGATCCCTGGGTAACAGGGCTCGTTTTAGGCATCCTGCTTGCCATTGTGATTCTTGGCGGCGTCAAACGAATTATCCAAGTGGCCGAGCGCATCGTGCCTACCATGGCCGTCATTTACTTTGTCGCTGGTTTGGCGGTGGTCTTTGCGAATATCGATCAGGTTGGGCCGGCTTTAGTTAGCGTATTTCAGGATGCGTTCACAGGTTCTGCAGCAGCCGGGGGCTTTCTCGGTGCGACCTTTGCTTATGCTTTTAATAAAGGCGTCGGCCGAGGGCTTTATTCCAACGAAGCCGGGCAGGGCAGTGCGCCGATCGCGCACGCTGCAGCACGGACAGATCAACCGGTAGCTGAGGGGATGGTCTCGATTCTAGAACCCTTTATCGACACCATTATCATTTGCACCTTAACGGGTCTTGTTATCTTGTCCTCGGGTGTCTGGACCGAGAAGCATCAAAATCAGTTTCAAGCCTTCGATACACAATTCGTCGAAGGTGTATGGGATGATTCAGATTCAGCCGATCGCACGGAATTGTTTGGCTTGCTCAATGGCGGTGCGACGGCAATTGAGCCATTTTCCGGAAAAATTGAGGTAGTTGAAGGACTGATGCAACCGGGCCCCTATACCTTGATTCACAATCGATCGATTGCGGAAGATGTTCAAGTGGGTGATGACGATCGACGATATACGGGCTCGCTGAATGTTGTCGATGGCAACCTGGAAACCGCCGTGTCAATTTCTGGGGCCTCGCTTATTCACTCTGCTGCGCTAACCTCTGAAGCGTTCACTCGGAGTGTGTTCGGTGATTACGGGCGGTATGTGGTGGCCCTAGTGCTGTTGCTCTTTGCATTTTCGACAGCGGTAGCCTGGAGTTATTATGGTGACCGCGCTGTGGTCTATCTTTTCGGAACGCAGTGGCTAACTCCCTATCGATTGGCGTATGTCGTGGGTTTTTTCTTCGCCGCGGTTGCGGACACTTCGCTCATTTGGTTGATCGCTGCGATTACTGTAGCCTTCATGACAATTCCTAATTTGGTTGCGATTTTACTTCTGAGGCGTGAGATGAAGGATGCTGTGGCCGATTATTGGGAAGCTTTTGATGCAGAAGCCTCCAAAGAAGTTCGATGAATCAGGCGGTCTTGGAAGCGAGAAAATTCGAGCATGTGCGGCGCCAGCGAATCGAAACTCTCGATGTCTTCATTAACGAATACGAACACGTAAAAACCGGCGCCAAGCATTTTCATTTCGAGTCCGATCATACAGAACGGGCATTTATGGTTGCGCTCCGTACGGTTCCGGAAGATTCCTCTGGTGTTGCCCACATTCTTGAACACACCGCTCTGTGCGGGAGCGCTCGCTATCCAGTGCGAGATCCATTTTTTTCCATGCTTAAGCGTTCGCTGAATACGTTCATGAATGCCTTTACCGGTAGCGATTACACCGCCTACCCATTTGCCAGTACCAATGAAAGAGATTTTTATAATTTGCTGGATGTCTATTTGGATGCCGTATTTTTTGCGTCCCTAGACCCGCTTGATTTTGCTCAGGAGGGCCATCGTGTAGAGTTTTCTGACGCCAAAGACTTGAATTCACCCCTGGTGTTTAAAGGGGTCGTCTTCAATGAAATGAAGGGTGATATGAGTTCGCCGAGATCTGTGCTTTGGGAGACCTTGAATCGCTACTTATTTCCTACTGCAACCTATCATCATAATTCTGGCGGCGATCCGGTAGCGATTACTGATCTCACCCATACGGCACTGAAAGCTTTTTATAAAGCGCACTACCATCCAAGTAACGCTATTTTTATGAGCTTCGGCAACTTAGAGGTGTCAGCGTTACAGTCACTCATGGATGACCGAGTGCTCAGTCACTTCGAGAAACAATCCACTCAAATTTCTGTGCTGCCTGAGCAGCGGTGGTCTGGACCGGTTCGTGTTCAAGAACCCTATGGAATTGGCGGGGATGAAGCCGAATCAGCGAAGTCGCATTTGATGTTGGCTTGGTTGCTGGGCAAGTCCACGGATTTAAAAGCGATGCTTGAAGCGACGCTTCTGGCAGATGCGCTGCTCGACACCAGCGCATCGCCTCTGCGACGGGCCTTGGAGAGGTTTCCCGGTGCCCAGGGCGTCTCGCCACTGTGTGGTTTAGAGGAAAGCCACTTTGAGATGAGCTTTGTTTGCGGACTCGAGGGCGTATCGGAGCCTGATATTGAAGCATTTGAAGCATTGGTCAATGGGGTTTTAGAAGAAGTCGCGGTCAAAGGAATTCCCAAGGAGCAGCTGAAGGGCGTCCTCCATCAAATGGAACTGGCCCAACGCGAGGTGGGAGGTGACGGGATGCCCTACGGTCTCCAGCTTATTTTCTCTTGCCTGCCAGCGGCCATCCATCGGGGAGACCCCTTTAAAGTCTTAGACTTAGATCGAGCGCTGAAGGAGCTGGGTGCCGAGATTGAACGGCCAGAGTTCGTTAAAGAATTGGTTCAACGGCTGTTGTTGAATAATCAGCATCGGGTCACCTTGGCTTTAGTACCTGATTCGGATCTAGATCAGCGATCCAGTGAGTATGAAAACCAGCGATTAGCAGCGCTGGCGAGGGGCTTATCCGAGGCTGACCGGCTTACCGTCTCAGCTCAAGCCGATGCACTGGAAGCGCGTCAAAATCAGATTGAAGATCTTGAGATTTTGCCCAAGGTCTCGGTGGCAGATATTCCTGGCGATCGGGATTATGCATCGCCTTCAGTT
>Ga0315331_10002307_pt1 | contig 14489 bp, 14 predicted proteins | sample M160m34915metaG_FD_203456 | JGI IMG/M metagenome (GOLD analysis project Ga0315331, IMG submission 203456) | Ammonia-oxidizing marine archaeal communities from Monterey Bay, California, United States - M1 60m 34915 | ecosystem: Environmental > Aquatic > Marine > Intertidal zone | place: USA...
GCGGACCGCGTCGAAGTCCTTCCAGGCGATGGGCCCCGTGCAGGTCGGGACGCGCAGCGCTGCGAGGCCGCGCGGCGCTCGCTGCTTGGCCCACTCCGGGAAATCAGCGGAGTCGAGCCGCTTCGGGAATTTCTTTCGTCGTTCTCCTTCGAAGCCGCTCAGCCGGTCGATGATGTAGGTGGCGTAGGACGGCTTCGACTGCTCGCCGTCGTTGATGATGTCGAGCCCGGCATCGAGCTGGCGATCGACACAGCGGGCGATGGCCCGTCGGCTGGCGGCCTCCATCTGCGAGGGGTCGAGCGCGTCGCCCTTCTCGCGCGTGAGGAGAAGCTCGCCGATCTCCTCCTCTCTCGGCAGGCTCCCGGTGTGGGTCGTGAGAATGCGCTGCGTACTTCGCTTCATGTCCTTTTGAATCCTCGCTCGGAGTGGCTGGCGTCGTTCCGTTTGCTGAGCTCGCTTGTCATGGACGCGGTCGAGCCGGGGGGCATGGGGAGGATTCCTTGCGCGACTCGAAAATGCAGCCCTGCATGCTGATCGCGCTGCCAAGCATGGCCGGCGAGGAGTCTATCCGAGGGATGCCCCGGGGCGCTGGGGGGAGGGCGGTCGCGGTCTCGTCCCCAGGCAGGTCGGTCGGGTGGCCATGGGGCCGTCGAACGGAGCTCTCCTGGCAGGACCTGGATCGATCAGGCTTCGAAGATCGAGGAACCGCATGGGGGGAACTGGCCCGACCGCGGCCCAGTTGGCAGACTGTCGGTTCTCCGAGGTCCGTTCCAGTCCGTGTGACCTCGACCGCGGGAACGCCCGGCGACCGCATGGAAAGGAAGGCGTGAGCGAGACGAGCGAACCGGGGATCGACTTCGTTACGGCCAAGGCGCCCGACCTGCACGCACGGCTGGAAGGCATGCGGGAAGCGGGCGCGGTCGTCCGGGCCCGCCTGCACGGAGAGCAGGCCTGGCTGATCACGCGCCACGCCGAGCTCCGGTCCGCTTTCAAGGACGAATCGCGATTTCATTCCGCGACGATCCAGGCGCCGCTCGTGGGCCCGACGATGCAGTCCATGGTCGGGCGTGAACATCGCCGCAACCGCGACCTGATCTCCTTCGCGTTCATCCCGGCGGCGATCGCGGCCGCGACCGAGTCGATCGTCGAGCCGCTGGCCCATGAACTCGCGAGCGAATTGGACCGGGCGGGGACGGAAGGGTGCGACCTCGTGTCCCGCTTCGCGCACCGGTTTCCCGCTGCGGTGATCACGCGGATGTTGGGCATTCCCGTCCACGACGAAGGACAATTTCTGGAATGGGCGCTCAAGCTCTTCCAGTTTCCCTGGGATCCGGAGGGGGCGCGTCGCGCCTGGCGAGAGTTCACGGCCTTTCTCCGGCCCGTGCTGGCCGAGCGCCGGGCCTCGCCCGGGGACGACCTGCTCTCGGTGCTGGTCCGCGTCGAGCTCGAGGGGGAGCGGCTGCGTGACGAGGAGATCCTGTCCTTCATCGGGATCCTCTATCCGGCGGGCTCCGATACCGCCTTCAAGTCGATTGGCAGCCTGTTGTATGGGGTGTTGACGCATCCGGACGTCCGAGAGGAAGCGCTGGCGGAGCCTTCGGCTCGGGGGCGGATCGCTGAGGAGGCCATGCGCTGGGAGCCGCCGGTCGCGCTGCTCCCGCGGCGTGCCGGCCGGGACTGCGAGTTCGGCGGCGTCGAGATCGGGGAAGGGGAGGCGGTGATCTTCGCGATCGCCGGGGCGAACCGAGATCCGAGGGTCTTCGAGCGCCCACACGTGTTCGACCCCGCACGCGCTCGTTTGAAGGACTCTCTCGTCTTCGGCCACGGGCCGCACGTGTGTCTCGGGGCGCAGCTGGCCCGGGAAGAGATGCGGGTCGCGCTGGGCGTTCTGCTCGAACGTTTTCCGGGGATGCAACTCGCGGATCCCGACGCGGTGGAGGTCGTGGGGTCGATTCTGCGCGGCCCCCGATCACTCGAGGTTCGGTTGCGAAGCTGAACGGGGCATCATCGCGCTCGCGGCCGAGCTGCATCGACCGGGCGCGCCTACGGGCCCCGGCGTCGAGGGTTCGTCCTCGACGCCGGGGCCTCCAGCGAAGACTAGGCCGCGCGGGGCGCGGTCCGCTGGGCGTGTGTGGTCAGCGGCTTCGCCGACGCGGGACAGCGAGACCGGCGAGACCGAGCCCAAAGAGAAGAGCCGTCGAAGGCTCCGGCGTGACGACGAAGTTGAGCGTCGCGGCCGCCGCATTGGGACCGGTCTCTTGTGCCCAGAAGGTGTACTGACCCGGACCGAGCGGGCCGCTGAAGCCCTGACTCCCGGGTCCGCCCCCGATCGCCTGGAGGATGTCCAGGCCGAGGTCCGGCGCGCCGAAATGGGCATAGCCCAGCATGCTCGTCGGGTCGGGGCCCGGCGCGGTCGGCGGTGTGGAGAACGTGCTGCCTGCCGACACGGCGAGGAAGGACAGGTCGTCGACCGAAGTCCAGCTATCGACGACGATCGCGGAGAGCTCTTCGCCCGCATTGATGGTCAGGGTGAAATACTCCCGGTCGGCGCTCACCGAGCTGTAGAGAAGTTGATTATCGACCGCGGTGGGGACCACCACCGTGGGGTTCAAATAATCGCCAGACAGATCTCCGTCGATGGCTTCGTCCCAGATGACCGCTGCGTTCGCGCCGAGGGCGCTCAGCAGGAGGAACGAGGGAACGAGCCAAAGCAGGGTGCGGCACGGAAGGCCGCGGGTCGTGTTTTCTTTTTGATGGATCATCGATCACTCCAAATCGCGCCGGCTCCGCGCACTTGCCTCGAGAGCCGGTCGCTCGTCTGAATTCTTCGGTTGGCTTGGCGACGTATTCGCTCAGGCCTCTCTTCGACGCAGGGAGAGTCCCGCGAGTCCCAGACCCAAGAGGACTGCGGTCCCCGGCTCGGGCGTGACGACGAAATTCAGGTCCCAATCCGCGACATCCGCACCGCCCTGGCGAACCCAGAAGCTGTAGGTCCCGGCTCCGAGCGGACCCGTGAAGCCTTGGCTCCCCGGTCCTTGCCCCATCGATTGAAGGACGTCTTGCCCGATGTCGAGCACCCCGTAATGGACGTATCCGAGCAGATTGGTCACGTTGGGAGCGGCCGGGTCGACGGTGAAGGGCGTGCCCGTGACCACGCCGAGGAAGCCCAGGTCATCGGCGGACTGCCAGTCCTCGACGATCAGGGCCGAAAGCTCCGTGCCCGCGCCGATCGTGATCGAAAAGAACTTGCTGATTCCCGACACGGTCGAGCCGATCAGGTCGTTCGAGCCCGGGGCGAGCGTGCCCATGGTGGTTGGAGAAAGGCGATCCGTCGAGAGCGATCCATCGGTCGCTTCGTCCCAGATCACGCCCGCCGAAGCGGTACTCGTCGCGATCGCACTGGCCAGTAAAATCCCGATCGTAGCTTTCACTGTCTTGTCCACTAGCAACATCAATATGTTCTCCGTTTTCTTAAAAATGCGAATTCCCATTTCGCTCTTCCGATTCGAGTCGGGGCAACCCGGTTCGCTTGGTCCGCGTCGCTCGAGGGCAATTGCGTCGTGACGTCTGTGAAAAGGGTGCCGTGTCGAATCAGAGTTCCAAGTCAAACCCAGGCGTTAGCCGGAGTCACTCGAAGAGCGGCGTCGAGGAAAATAACATGAAAAAACGGTGTTAGTCGATTCTCTTGGTGGACTTTATATTTCTTATCCGGCCATTACCTGTGATACTTTTTTTCTGGGAAATTCGGATGGGAATGGGATGGGGTTTCCGAAGGGATATGAGGCGACGGAAAGGGCCCGACCGGTATTGCGAAGGCGCAATTTATTTTTTAGTGAGCGAAAGGCCGCGGTGCAGTTTTGTTTTGATCGGAAAAATTCGGCGAGTCATCCCGAGGTCGGCCGCGACGTGAGGAAGTGGGCGGGGTCGGTCGGGAGCTGACTGGGGAGCGGATTGCGGGCCCCCGCAGGCTCAGCCGCGACGGCGCAGGCTCAGCCGCGACAGCGCAGGCTCAGCCGCGACAGCGCAGGCTCAGCCGCGACGGCGCACGCTCAGCGCGTCCGGCGAACGGAGCACGGTGCGGCGAGGCTGGGCCGACTCGGGTTCGACGAGTTCGAGTTCCGGCATCCGTTCTGCGATCACGCGGAGCGCTTCAACCATGTTTCGCCGCGCCAGATGGAGGCCCGGACAGCTCTTGGCGCCACGTCCGAAGACGAGGTTCGGAGGCTGGGGGCGACGGGGGTCGAAGCGGTCCGGGTCGTCCAAAAGGGCCGGGTCGCGATTGGCACCGGCGACCGCGAAGAGGACCCAGGAGTCCGGAGGGAGTTTCGTGCCGAGGAATTCGACCGGCTCGCTCCGGCTCATGCGCGGTAGGACGGCGATCGGAGTTTCCCAGCGCAGTCCCTCCTCGACGGCCGCTTCGATGGATCCGGGGTCGTCGACGATGCGCTGCCACTCGCCTTCGTGGCTGAGCAGGGCATAGAGGAGGTTGCCGAGCGCGCCGTGGGTGGTTTCTCCGCCGGTCGGGAAGAGTAGGCGCACGTGGGAAGCGATCTCGTCGTCGTCGAGGCGTCGGCCGTCCACCTCGCTCTGGACGAGCGCGCTGATCACGTCCTCGCGCGGCGCGCGGCGGCGATCTTCGACGACGGGGGCCAGGAAATCCGAGAACTCGCGACGGGCCTGCATCGCCCGCTCGGGGTCGTCGCGAAAACTGAGCAGCGCCAGGGCCCAGGAGTGAAACTCGTCTTCTCGCTCGCGCGGCAGCCCGAGCAGTCGGGAGATGACGAGGTAGGGGAAGCGGGCAGTGAAGTCCGCCACGAGGTCGAATTCGTCCCGGGTCTCGAGCGCGTCGACCAGCTCATGGGCCAGCGCGGCGAGTCCCGTCTGGGCGTAGCTCGAGACGGCGCGGGAGCGGAACGCGGGGGTCGCGAGCTTGCGGTAGCGCAGGTGGCTGGCCGGGTCCGGGTCGGAGATGAAGCTCGCCCCGATCGCGGGCTCGAAGGAGGCCTGATACATGCGATGGCCGGGAAAGGTGAAGTCGTCTCGGAAGGCGGCGCCGAGCGCGGCATCCGAGGAGATGACGTGGCAGGCGAGGCCCAGGAAGCGGGCGGGTTGCACGGGCCCACGCTCTCGAAAAGAGTGCAGCAGCGCATGCAGTGCGTTCCCGGGCATCTCGTCCAGGGCGAAGTCGGCTGTCTCGGGGTGAAGCGTCATTCGGGTGGGGTTTCTCGTGAGGAGCGGGTGTGCCCTTAGCCTAGAGAGTCCACGCTACTGGAGTCCACCCCCGCACGATCAGCGCTTTGCCGGGATCGGGCCTACGAGGACGAAAGGGAGGTCGTGGTCCACGTCGGCGTGGTTGTTCCCTGCTTGCTCGGGTGCGGCTTCGAGCGCGGCCGGCGGTGCGCCGATCCGCATCAAGTCGTGGACGATCCCCTGGAGCCGCTCTCGCGAGGAGGCAACGACGTGGAGCTCGGCGCGGGGTGGGTGCCGAGGAAATCGGTCGGGTCGAGGATCAGGGACAGGCATTTTACGCCGCCGCCGGCCTTGATGAATTCGTCGACCGGGACCGTCACGATCTCGAGGTCCCAGCGGGCGAGCGACCGCTGGAGGGAGGGACTGGCTCGGTTCACAAAGAGCCGGTCGCCGAGTCGGAGCGCATTGCAGGCGAAGCCGGTCGCATCTTCGTCGTCGACCGCGATGCGATGGGACGCCGGCACGCGCCGTTCGATCGCGTGGCGCGATGGAGCGTCGAAAGCCGCGGGGTAGTAGAGCAAGCGGCCTTCGGGGAGCGGCGCGAAGCAGGTATCGAGGTGATAGAAGCGTGGGTCGACGAGTCGAAGCGAGATGACCTCGACGCCAAAGCTCTGGCCCAGGACGGCGTGGGTCTCGAGGGCGGTACGCGCGCCATAGCCTGCCCAGAGCAGTGCTTCGCCCGGCTGGAAGAGCGCGTCGCCTTCGCCCTCGAAGGGCTCCTCTCCCGGAATCGGTTTGACCTCGAATCCGTCGTGGGCAAACCAGTCAATGAAGGGGGCCTCTTCGTCGCGGCGTTCCGGATGGCGAAAACGTGCGGGGACGACGCGGCCTGCCGCGCAGAGTCCCGCGTTTGCCGTGAAGCACATGTCGGGGCTGCCCTCTCGCGGCGCGACCTCCTCGATCGTGGCAAAAGCGGCGAGGCCGTCGATCAGGCCATCCCATTGGGAGCGGGCGAGGGCGGGGTCGATCCGGCCGATCTGACCCTTCATCCACGGGTTGATGACGTACTCGATACCGAAATGTCGGGGCGGACAGACGAGAATGCGCATCAGCGAGACCTCGCCTAGCGTGTTCGGCGCAACGGGGAGGTGAGCTGAGCTGCCCCTTCTAGGCCACGGCAGATATGCCACGGGAGAGTTCGACCGGGCGAGGGTGTGCAGCGCGGCCCTCGGCGCATCCAGGCCAGCTGGGCGCAGGTGTGGGCCGGGCTTGAGGTCTGCTCTTTCCCCTAGGCCCGGGGCAGTTGCGATCTTCCTCCACACAGGCGCGGGCCGGTCGTGACCGGATCATTTGCCCTCCAGGTGCGGGCCGGTCGCAAGCGCATTTCCTCTCGTCCAGGGGGGGGGCGGTACGAGGTGATTGCATCTGCGCCGAGCCCATGAGGGCAGTCAAGCTTCCCGTAAACGAATGCCGGGAGGGGGCGATTCGGGACACCCATGGCTCCGAAGTCGCCCCTCGCTCCGGACGGAACCCGAATCGGCGCGCCCCCCCGGCAAGACCGTATGCGGCGCGGCCTGTTTCGCGGAGTGGGTGTGTCGGGTTCCGCGAGGCGTTTGGTCGGCCAGCCGCTGTAAGGCGCGCTGCAAATCATGGGACGTGTGGCAGGGCGCCGCGAAGGCGACGTGGCGTAGATCGCCGCCGACTTCGACCAGGAGGCCCTCCGGATCGATCGACATCACCCGTGCGCCCAGCCCGCAGGCGTGATCCGAGGATTCACGGGTGATGGCCGCGATCAGGCGAGCATGGTTCGTGTTCAGATGTTCGATGAAATCGGATTCCTGGCTCAGGCCACGAATCGGCTCCAGGTTCCATTCGGTTGCATCGAAAGCGTGTAGCCCGTAGTCGAAGCGGCTCCACAAGATGACCTCGGGCTCCAGGCGCCAGGACAACTCCTCTCCAGGGTGGAGCGCCTTCCAGCGTTGGGCATCGCTCTCGTTAAAATACTCGGCCGTGATCCCTTCCAGGGCGAGGTAGCAGTGCTGGGTTCCGAGCAAGAGCCGGCTGATACGACGGGGATCCAGCGCGGTCGGGATGTTTTCGCCGAGCAGGACGGCGCCCTCCTGGGAGAACGCGACTCGGACCAGGTCCTCTTGTGCATCGAAATGGTTGGAGGCCAACGCGATGTACTGCGTGCGCGCGTAGACGCGCGCACAGCTAACGGGAGTAGTACTCGACGACATATTGTTCCTCGCATAGAACGGGTATTTCAGATCGCTCGGGGAGACTGACGAGCGTGGCAGAAAGGCTCTCGGGATTTCGGTCCAGGTAGGCGGGTGGGGTATATGCGGACCACTCCATGTCGAACATCTGCATGCCCCGGCTCGTTTCGCGGATCGAGATCACGCCCCCCGGCTTGACGCTCTGGGAGGCGGTTCGCACGCGCTGGCCATTGAGTTCGATATGGCCGTGGGCGACGACCTGACGCGCCGCGTAGACGGAGGCCACGAAGCCGCTGCGGTAGACGAGGGCGTCGAGCCGTCTCTCCAGGAGCCGAATCAGGTTGGCGCCGGTCCGTCCCTTCTGGCGGAGCGCAGACTGGAAATATCGGCGCATCTGTTTCTCGGACACGTTGTACTGGAAGCGCAGGCGCTGTTTCTCGAGCAGCTGCAGGCCGTAGTCCGACAGGCGCCGGTCCGCGCGCGAGCGCTGGTCCCCGGGCCGCCGCTCGAGGAGTCGCTGGGCCTTGGGAGTGAGGGCGACGCCGAGGCGACGGGAAAGCTTGACCTTGGGACCATTGAAGCGCACGGGGCCAGGTTCTCCTGCAGGCAGAGACGGGTGGGTTCCGTCGGGGGCTGCTGAAACGAGTCGGCTCGTCGGAGCTGGCATGGGCCGGAGGGTCCATCGGGCTGGCAGATCCCATTGTATGAAAATGAAAATCGTTTTCAAGATTAAAAGTCGAGAAAGATGAGATCGCTTCTCCCCGCCCCAGGAGAATCATGGTCTAGGGTTCGCAGCGCGTCCGTCCGCCTCCTTGGCAGGACCCGAGCGGGGCGTGTGAGGAGAAGAGCGTGGCGGGGATTCAAGAACTCGAGGGCAAAACAGCCGTCGTGACGGGCGGAGGCAGCGGGATCGGCGCAGGTCTGTGTCGGCGCTTCTCGGCCCGGGGGATGAACGTCGTCGTCGCGGACGTGGAGCCGGCATCCGCGGAAGAGATCGCCGCTGGGTTGCGCGCAGCGGGCGGTCGCGCCAAGGCCGTCGCGTGCGACGTCGCGCAGCGCGCCGAGGTCGAAGCGCTGGCGGAGGCGGCGATTGCCGAGTTCGGGGCAGTCGACGTCGTCTGCAACAACGCCGGGATCTTCTTCGGCGGCCGCATGCGGGACTTCACCGAAGGCGATTGGGCCTGGACGTTGTCGGTGAACCTGATGGGTGTGGTCCATGGTTCGACGGTCTTCGCTGCCCATATGCGCGAGCGCGGTGCTGGCCATATCGTCAACACGGCCTCGATCGGGGGCTGGGCGCCCGATCCGAATTGTGCGCCCTATACGACCTCGAAATTCGCGGTGGTCGGTTTCTCGGAGGCGCTGCGCCGCGACCTCGAGCCCGACGGCATCGGGGTCAGCCTGCTCTGTCCGGGACCGGTCGCGACGGGCATGGCGCGCGCCGACCGGCTGCGACCGCCGAGCGCCGGGCCGAGCCCGGCGACCTCCCAGGCCGCCGTCCCGGTCATGAAGGTGGGGATGCCGCCGGACGACGTGGGCGATCTCGTCGTCGCGGGCATCGCCGAGAACGCGACCTATGTCTTCACGCATCCGGATTTCGGCGCGGCCTTCGAGCCCCGCCTCGAAGAGATGCGCCGGGCGTTGGCCAGGGCGCCTACGCCGCGGACGGGCGACGTCCGCCCCGAGGATCTGGCCCCTTAGGCGGCGCGACCGCGATGGGCGTCGTGTTCATGTGCTGCGCAGAGTCGCGCGGCTTGGCCACGGGCCCGCATGAGTAAACCAAGAGGAGGGAGACACGATGCCCGACCACGAAGAGAACGCGCCCCATGTCCACGGACCCGACTGCGACCATGGGGGCGCTCCGAGCGAGCCCTACCGCCGCAGTGAGCCCAAGACCGGCCGCAACGACCCCTGTCATTGCGGGAGCGGCAAGAAATTCAAGAAATGCCATGGTTGACCAGCCGCCCGCGGTCCGCCGCGTGCCCGGAGGAGCCCGCATGGAGTTCGACCCCTATGCCGAGGAACACACGGAGGACCCCTATCCCGGCTACGCCTGGATGCGCGCGCACGACCCGGTCCATCACAACGCCACCCTCGACGTCTGGTTCCTGACCAAATACGACGACGTTCTCTCGGCGCTCAAGGACCCGGGTACTTTCTCTTCCGAGCGCTACCTCTTTCTGGACCAGAACCCCGACGACATCGTTCGCAACATGCAGACGATCGATCCGCCGCGCCACGACGCGCTGCGCGAGATGGCGCGGGACGCCTTCAGCAGCCGGCGGGTGGCGGCGCTCGAGCCCTTCATGCGGAAGCTGGTCCGCTCGCTCTTCGCTCGCCTCGAGGGGCGCGCCGAGGTCGACCTCAGCAACGAGCTCTGTTGGCCCTATCCGGCGACCGTGATCTTCGAGATGCTGGGCGTGCCCGAGGCCGACCGGGCGCCCTTTCACGGTTGGGCCCACGCCATGGCCGAGCACGGCAACGTGGGTCCCGGCCTCGAAGCGACCCAGGCGGCCGCGCGCTATTTCGAGGGGCTCGTGTCCGAGCGTGTGGCCCGGCCCGGCAACGACCTGGTCTCGGCGATGCTCTCGGCGCGCAGCGAGGACGGCCAGTCGATGTCCCCCGCCGAGGTCGCCTCGGCCTGTTATCTCGTGATGACGGCGGGCCACGAGACGACGACCCATCTTCTGGGCAACGCCCTGGCGATCCTGGCGCGGCGCCCCGACCTCTGGGCGCGGCTGCGAGCGGAACCCGCGCTGATCCCCCGCGCGGTCGAGGAGTTCTTGCGCGTGGTGTCGCCGGCCCAGGGGCTCTCGAGGACGACCACGCGCGACGTGGAGGTTCGGGGCCGGCGCATTCCGGAGGGCGCGGCAGTCCATATTCTCTTCGCTTCGGCCAACCGCGACGAGGCCGTCTTCGAGCGGCCCGACGAAGTGGACTTCGACCGCTCGCCCAACCGCCACCTGGCCTTCGGCTTCGGCGTTCATTTCTGTCTGGGGGCCAAGCTGGCGCGGCTCGAGGCGCGCGTGGCGCTCGAGGAGCTGGTCCGGGCGATGCCCGCCTTCGAGCTGGCCTGCGAGCGGGTGCCGCGCGCACGCTCGCCGCTGATCCGGGGCCTGTCGTCGCTGCCCGTGCGGCTCTTGGCCGGGTCTCCGCCACCGCGAGACGAGACGGGGGTGGCGGCGTGAGGAAGGCGCACCCTGGGCCGGGAACAAAGCATCGACGCGAGGAGACCCGAGATGACCCCGAGTGAAAATCTGGCGCGCTTCTTCCCCGCCATGTTCGCGGACGACCGCGAGACGCTCGGCGAGCTGCTCGCCGCCGACGTGGTCTGGCACGTCCCGCCCTTCACGCTGGAGCGCTTCGGCGACCGGGTGGGGCGCCAGGCCGTACTCGACTTTCTCTGCGCCGCTGGGGACGAGTTCTATCGGCCGGGCTCGTTCTCGCTCGAGCCCGAGGTCGAGGCGGTGGAGGGGGACCGGGCCATCTGGCTCGGGCGACTGCACGCGACGACCGCGCAGGGGGCGCCCTACGCGAATCGCTATGCCTTCGGATTTCGGTATGCGCAGGGGCGGATCATCGAGGCCTGGGAGCTGCTCGACTCGGTGCATTTCGCGGCACAGATGGAGGGCGGCTCGGGTGCGGCCAGCGTCTAGGGGCCTCGCGGTCCCCGGCTCATTCGAGGTCTGTGATGCGACGGACGCCTTCGGCGCGTCGGCGCCTCAGCCGTCCCAGCGGCTGAAGAAGGCGTCGGGCTCCGGGTAGGGGCGGATGTCGAAGTAGGTGCGCTCGTAGCCCGTGCGCGAAATCTTCCACTCGCCTTCGACCTTGCGGTATTCGTCGGCGTAGAACGCGGCACCGGAGAGGATCGAGCGGCCAGCCATCTCGGGTGTGTCCTCGCCGCGGTTGATCACGCGATCCTCGAGATACCAGGTGCCGGTCGCCGTGGTGGCGCTCGTCAGCGCGATCTCGGGGTTGTGGACCTGATGGAGCGTGATCACGGCGTTGTCGAGTGCGCTCTGGAGCCAGCCCACGATCGCGTCACGGCCGATGTGGGTCTGGTTGCCGCCGTCGTAGGCCGAGACGGCGTCGGCCGTGAACGTGCTGATCAGCAACGGCCAGTCCTTCAGGTCGACGCCGCGCAGATAGCGATATTTCAACTGGCGGATGGCTTCGATCTCTTCGAGATTGCTCACGGAATACCTCTGAGGGGATGGGGTGGGGTGGGGGCAGCGAGCCGACAGCCGGCCGCCTACCAGCCGTAGATGCGCCGGGCGTTGCCGTTCAGGATCTGCTCCCGATCGGCGCGGGGGATCGTGTCGGCGGGCAGAATGGCGTCGATCACCTGGGTGGAATCGGGCCAGCACGACTCGAGGTGGGGGTAGTCGTCGGACCACATCAGGTTGTCGAGGCCGATGATGTCGCGACAGCGGACGGCCACTTCGTCGCGGATGAAGGTGAGCGCCATGTTGCGCCGAAAATACGCGCTCGGCTTCATGGGCAGATCGTAATGGACGTAGGGGTGGGTCCCGTCCCAAACCGCCGAGTCCATGTAGTTGAGCATCGGGGCGGCCCAGCCCGCCTCGAACTCGGCGCACACGAAGCGCAGGCGGGGGAAGCGTTCGAAGACGCCCGAGGCAATCAGCTGGAAGATCATCTCCTGGACCTTGGCGTCGGGCAGGGCGGCGGCGACGTGGGTGTAGTCGCGCACGGGGCCCTCGACCAGACGGCGCATGTCCTCCTTGGCGCGGCTATGGGAGAGAACGCCCCGGGTCGAGCCGATATGGGTGCTGATCGGCATCTCGAGGTCCTGGGCTGCGGCCCAGAATCGGTCGTAATGGGGCGTGCCGTAGTGTTGGGCCTCGAGCTGGCTCGGGACGTTGACCGTGGCGAGACCGAGGCGCTTACAGCGCTCCATCTCGGCGATCGCTGCGTCGAGGTCGTCGAGCACGACGCAGCCCACCCCCTTGAGCCGCTCGGGGGCGACGCGGCAGAAGTCGGCGATCCAGTCGTTCCAGGCCCGCAGCACGGCCGTCATCAGCTCGGCGTCGGCGATGCCGTAACAATGGAAGCCGATCGTGGGATAGAGCAGGGCGCCGTGGATGCCCGTCGTGTCCATGTCGCGCAGGCGCTCCTGGGGGTCCCACCCACCCTGGCGGGCGCGGTCGAAGCGCGCCTCGAGCTCGATCTCCTCGATCGAGCGACCGGCGCCGCCCATCAGCTCGACGCTCGGGAAGCCCAGCCCCTCGACGTCCCAGATCGTGCCGAACTCCGGGTCCTCGATCACGCGCGGGGCGCGGTCGCGGAAGCGCGGCTCGATCATCTCGACGAAGAGGTCGGCGGGCTCGACGATATGCGAGTCGGCGGAGAGGACCTGGGGACGCGGTTCGTTGGCTTGCATGGGTGCGGCCTCTTCGAAGGAAGAACCCTACGAGCGTAGCGCCTCGTCCGTGTCGCGCGGGCGCCCGCGCAGGGCGAGGGAGACGATCGCCGGGGCGAGGGTGAGGTCGGCCAGAAAGGCCATCACGATGGCACTGGCCGTCATCGCGCCGAGGGTCCACAGGTTCAGCAGGTAGGCCTGGGTATAGACGAGGAACGAGAAGACCAGCACACAGGACGTGAAGAGGAGCGCCTGGCCCGTCCCGCGCAGGGTCTCGGCGACCGCCACGTCGACGTCGTCCGTGCGGTCGAAGGCGCGGCGAAAGTTATGCATGAAGTGGATGGTGTCGTCGACGGCCAGACCGATCACGATCGTCCCGATCATCAACGAGAACATATCGAGCTGGATCGAGAGCCAGCCCATCAGGCCCAGCGCGAAGAGCACGGGCGCCAGGTTCGGGATCATCGCGAGGAGGCCCATGCGCAGGCTGCCGAGCAGCAGGATCATCAGCACGGTGATCACGACGAGCGCCGTCGTGTAGCTGCGGACCATGGTCTCGAGGGCGGCGGTCACCGTGTTGCCGAAGAGCCGCGCGCCGCCGGTCACCTTCAGCGTCGCGGCGTCGCCGAGCAGGGCCTCGAGCCGCGGCGTGAGCTCTGCGAGGTAGGGGATGTAGCGCGCGCCGTCGCCGAAGGGGACGCGGACGGTCAAGCGGGCGCGATCGAATTGCGGCGTCACGAGGTCTTCGACGTCGTCGCTGCCCGAGTTCTCGAAGAGCAACAGCTCCTGGGCGACGAGCTCACGCTCGTCGGGGATCGTGTAATGGTCCTCGCGGTTCTCGTTGAGCGCGCGGTGGGTCTCCTTGACGACGTCGAGCAGCGACACGTTCTTGTCGCCGCGGATGCCCGCGCGCTCGAACGCCTCCGTCTCTTCTCGGACCTGGTCGAGGGCGCGCAGCAGTGCGGGGTCGTGGAGCCCGTTCTCCTCGTCGGTCGAGATCAGCAGCTCGTAGCTGGCGGCGCCCCCGAAATGGGCGTTCAGGAAATTCACGGCCTCGCGGGTCGGGTCGCCTTCCGGGAACCAGCGGACCATGTCGTGGCCGAGCTCGAGCCGGGGGAAGCCCGCGACCGAGAAGGCCAGGATCGCGAGCCAGGCGCCGCAGACCACGCCCGGCCGACGCGTCGAGAAGGCGCCGATGCGGACCAACGTGCGCTGGGAGGCGGCGTCCTCGCGCTGGGCCGGGGCCGTGCGCATCGGAAAGAGCATCATCAACGCAGGCAGCAGGGTCAGCACGAAGAAGAGCGAGAGCAGGATCCCGACGGGCGTCACCCAGCCGAATTGGGAGATCGGGCGCAGCGCGGCCGGGATGAACGAGAGCAGCCCGCCCGCGGTCGTGAGCGAAGTCATCACGATCGGCAAGCCCGAGTGCTCGAGGGCGTGGACCACGGCGTCGTCCTTGGCCACGCCGCGGCGCCGCGCCTGATAGAAGATGGCCAGCAGGTGGACCGCCCCGCCCATGCCCACGGCGAGCAGGAAGGAGGGGATGATCTGGGTGGGAGGCATCATCGGCGTATCGGTCGCCCCCATGAAGGCGAGCGTCGTGAGGACGGAGACGACTACGGTCACCAGCGGCAGCAATACGCCCGAGACCCGGCGGAAGAGGACGGCCAGAAAAAAGGCGACGAGCGCGATCGAGAGGC
>Ga0315331_10002308_pt1 | contig 14486 bp, 6 predicted proteins | sample M160m34915metaG_FD_203456 | JGI IMG/M metagenome (GOLD analysis project Ga0315331, IMG submission 203456) | Ammonia-oxidizing marine archaeal communities from Monterey Bay, California, United States - M1 60m 34915 | ecosystem: Environmental > Aquatic > Marine > Intertidal zone | place: USA...
AGATCCTTTCACGCCGCACCAAGAACAACCCCGTGTTGCTCGGTGAGGCTGGCGTTGGCAAGACTGCCATTGTCGAAGGTCTGGCCCAACACATCGTCAAGGGCACGGTGCCCGAAATCCTGCGCCGGAAGCGCCTGGTCGTTCTCGACCTCGCGATGATGGTTGCCGGAACCAAGTACCGCGGCCAATTCGAAGAGCGCATCAAGGCCGTCATGACCGAGGTGCGACGCGCCAAGGACGTGATGCTGTTTATCGATGAGCTGCACACGCTCGTTGGTGCCGGTGGTGCCGAAGGCGCAATCGATGCCAGCAACGTGCTGAAGCCCGCGCTCTCGCGTGGCGAAGTGCAATGCATCGGCGCGACGACGCTCGACGAGTACCGGAAGTACATCGAGAAGGACGGCGCCCTCGAGCGTCGCTTCCAATGCGTCAACGTCGAGCCGCCGACCCCAGAACAAACGGTCGAGATCCTCAAGGGTCTGCGCGACAAGTACGAAGCCCACCACCGCGTAACCTACACCGACGAGGCCTTCGAGGCCGCTGTCGAGATGAGCACGCGCTACATCACTGGACGCTTCCTGCCAGACAAGGCAATCGACGTCATTGACGAGGCTGGTGCACGCATCCGCATCAAATCGATGACCGCTCCGCCTGACCTACAGGAGATGGACAACGAAGTCGCACGACTCAGCAAGGAGAAGGAAGAGGCCGTTGCCGGCCAGGACTTCGAACGTGCTGCCGACCTGCGCGACCAAGCCTTCAAGCTCTCCAAGAAGAAGGAAGAGATCCAAAAGGAATGGCGTGAGCGTGAGAACTCACGTGAGTCGGGTGGCAAGGTGGATGAAGAAGTCATCGCCGAAACCGTCTCCAAGATGACGGGTGTGCCGCTGCAGCGCTTGGACCAAGCCGAAGCCGATCGCCTCCTCAACATGGAGAACGAACTCGGTCAGGATGTCATCAACCAAGAAGCCGCGATCAAGTCGATCGCCAAGGCTGTGCGCCGCTCGCGCGCTGGACTGAAGGACCCGGACCGCCCGATGGGCTCGTTCGTCTTCCTCGGCCCGTCGGGTGTCGGTAAGACCTGGTTGTCGAAGTGCCTCGCCAAGTTCATGTTTGGCAGTGAGGACTCGATCATCCAGATCGACATGTCGGAATACATGGAGAAGTACAACGCCTCCCGCCTCGTCGGCGCGCCTCCGGGCTACGTCGGCTACGAGGAAGGCGGCCAGCTGACCGAGAAGGTTCGCCGGCGTCCATACTCGGTGGTCCTGCTCGATGAAATCGAGAAGGCGCACCCGGACATCTTCAACATGCTCCTGCAGATCATGGAAGAAGGCCGCCTGACCGACTCGTTCGGCCGGCACATCGACTTCCGCAACGTGATCTTGATCCTGACGTCGAACATCGGCGCCAACCTGATCAAGAACTCGACCGGCCTCGGCTTCGGCGGTGGCGGCGGTTCAGCAGGATCCGACAAGATGAAGAGCATGATCATGGGAGAAGTGGAACGTCACTTCCGCCCAGAGTTCATCAACCGTCTCGACGAGATCGTCATCTTCAACCAGCTCACGAAGGACGACATGCAACGCATCGTCGAGAACGAACTGGTCAAGGTGAACGCTCGCATGCAGGAGAAGGGTCACGAGCTCACCATCACCCAACCCGTTATCGGTTGGTTGATCGACAAGTCGTTCCACGAGGACTTCGGCGCCCGCCCACTAAAGCGCGGCATCGAAAAGTTGCTCGAGGATCCACTCTCCGAGCAAATCCTGCGGGGCAAGCTCGGCGAGCCCTACTCGATCACGGCGAACATGGACGGCGACGAGATCTCCTTCGAGATGGTCAAGCGCCCGGTCGCGAAAAAGGAAGAGGACGTCACCGAAAGCGAGCCGGCCGCGGCAGCTCCATCTACTGAGCCGACTCCTGACAGCGACGACATGCCAAGCGATTCCGAGTAGTCGCGAGGCAGCAAGCAGGATCAACCTGTAAGACAGCGGGCGGGCGGCTTTTGCCACCGCCCGCTGCTTTGTACCTATCGCGAGCCTTCGTCGCCCCGCCCACCACAAGCGATACAGCTTGTGCACAGATTCTTGCCACCACAAGCAGATCGCTACCCCCTAATGGGTCGTGCAAGACGCCTACCTGATGCTGGCCATCGCCGAAGGCTTCGGTGAGTCACCCATTCCCGGCCTGCTCCGGCCAGATGTCGATCCAGAAGCCTTGCTACTAAGCCCGCCACAACCGCCCGTGGTGCCACCGCGAGTGACTCAACGTCTTCGCCAGAAGGATCTACAAGCGCAAGCACGAGCAATGCGTCAAGAAGCCGTAAGCCTTGGCCTGCAACTGCTAACTCCGACCGACAAAGATTGGCCGCACCGACTATCGCAACAACCACTCGCGCCACTCGTATTGTTCGTCAAGGGCGACGCCAAGGTATTGCAGTGCGAACCCGCGTGCGCGGCCGTTGGTAGCCGCACACCGACCCCCTATGGCATCGATGCCGCCAAGAATCTATGCGCCGCGATGGCACGAAGTGGCACCATCCTCTGGAGCGGCCTAGCCCGCGGCATCGACGGCATTGCCCACACAGCGTGTCTGACCGCAAACACCCCGACGGTCGCGGTACTCGCGGGGAGCATGGACTGCATCTACCCCCCAGAGCACGAGGATCTGGCAAAACGCATTGTCGCGCACGGAGGCTGCCTAATCTCAGAACTACCTCCCAGACGGCGTGCTCGGCGAGGCCACTTTGTACGCCGCAACCGACTGCTGGCAGCCGGTCCACAAGCCGTCCTGGTGATCGAAGGAAGCCTCGCCTCGGGCGCACTCCATACGGCACGCTTCGCTACCGATTGCAGCACAGAAGTATTCGCCGTACCTGGTCCATGGCAAAGCGAACGCAGCCAAGGATGTCATCGCCTTATCGCTGAAGGCGCCGGCATCGTTGAGAGCCCCGAGTCGTTGCTGCAATCGCTTGGACTCGTCATGAACAACGCGAAGACCTCGCTACACCTCGAAACGAGCGCCCAGCAGCAGGCAATCCTAGCTCACCTTTCGAGAGGGCCTCGGCCCACAGACTTGCTGCAGCGAGAATGCGCACTCGAAGATGCAGCGTTCCTGCGCGCGCTGTTTGGGCTTGAGCAGAATGGATGGATTGAGCGATTGCCGGGAGACCTGTGGCGCAACGTTACAGCCTAGGCGCAGCAGCCCCATCGATCATCCAATGGCTACCGCCGACCACTACCAGCCGATGATCGCAACATCCGCAAGCGTCATGGACAGCAGCAACACTGCGGCCCATATCAACCAGCGAACCGTACGCGCAGCTGCAGCCCTCATCACTTCTTGAGCTGTGGTGTGTTGCTGCCCAATGACTACGACAGCAATCAGATAGAGGACTGGCACGAAGACCACTAATCGAAATAGCAAACTCATGCGGTCGCCTCACTAGCAGTATCGTCCGGCGCAGCATCGCCCGAGCGAGATTTGCCGGATCCACCAATCGGGAACAGGGAACGCTCCGCGACGGTATACGCGTCACACATCACCACCAAGTTCATCAGCCCGGCAACTGTGCAAAGCACGATCCCGAGGTCTAGGTCGATCGGAGTCGAGCCAGTGCGCATCGGACCGGTAACCAACGACGCAAACAGTGAACCACCGCCGAACAGGTTCTGACCAATCCACCAGACTGAGTATTGGGCGCGATCAACGGCATGCCCACCTGAGAAGATCAGGCCGAGCGCGAACACCGTCGCGACAGCAATGCCGAGCAGCACACCCTTGTCCTTCTGCCCTGCCTTCGCGTGACCAAGGCCAGGCACTAGCCAAGACAAGCCAGCGCAGAGCCCTGGATTCGCAATCGGCATCTGGCCCTCGACCACGTGCCCTGCGTCGCGTCGCAAGCGCAGCTGCCAGTGCCCATGAGCCGCCCAGAACGCAGCAAGCATGCCCGACGCCCCGGTCAACCAAGCAGCAAAGTGCTCAAGGTCTTGCGGGTTACGTTGGTTGCGCAGGCCCGTCGGGGTGCCATCAAAGGCGAGCCACGATCCAATCGCGTTAGCTGGCAGGTTGAGCACCTCAGGCAGCGTCAGCATGCCGAAGCGGCCAAGGCCATTGGCAATACCACCGGTATCGTCTGCTGCGAACAGCGCCCAGTAGAACAGCCGCTCCCCGACGATCATCCAACCGGCGAAGAACAAGGCAAAGCAGCTAAGGAAGGCCATGCCTGCCCTAGACTTCTCGCCGAGTTGGTACTGCAGCAAACCCGGCACGAAGCCGGCGAGGAAGGTCCCCCAGCCAAGTCCCTTAGCGGAGTCGATGCCTTTCTTGGTCACCATGCGCGCGAGAGGTTAGCCGGGAGAGCGGGGCAGCGCACGTCGCCCGCTCTACTTCTTGCGCTTCTTACGCAGACTTGGCCACGGATCCTTCATGTCGATGACCCACTTGCGCCAAACCGCCTCCAATTTAGGCACATCAATGCCCTTGAGAGTGTCTTCCAGAGCCTTCTTCCGGGCTGTGAAGCCCGCGACCCGCTTTGCGCGCAAATCGGGCCTGCCATCGGCCTTCTCCAGCTCCAACTGGTAATAATCCTTCACGCCGTTGAAGTAGGTCTCCAGCATTTTCGACCACTGCGGATGCGCCGCGGCCTCCTTGCTCTCCTTGAGGAAGTAGACAAAGGACCACGCGCCAGCGTAGTAATCCCCCACGCGCGAGCGGTTGTAGAACACGGCGCGCTCAGCCTTCAGGATCTTGTCCAGCGGTAGCCAACCCTTGCCGAGCTCGCACATGTCCTTGGCACGATGGATACGCCAAGGACTCGGGTTGATATGGCGCACTCGACCAGTGTTCGGATGCACAACCGCGCCGGAGAAGTAATCGCCGTAGCCCTCGTTGAACCAGTCGTGCGGCGAGAACTCACCAATCGCGTAGAAGATGTATTGGTGGAAGGCCTCGTGCCTGAGGACCAGCATCGAATCCTTGCTCGACAGCTTGCGCCCACCCATCTCCTTCTTCTGCTTCGCTGTCAGCGTTTTCTGGGTGTACGAATAGTCGAACAGTACCAATTCTTCATTGCCGGGATGCCAATACCCACCGGTGTTCGGAGGGCCACCATATTGATGATACTCGTCCTTGGTCGCACACAGCCGCAGCACCGACACCTTGTCAACCTCACCCGATGGTGGGAACAGACCCATATAGAACGTACGCATCGCTTCGAGGTCGCGTGAGATGTTCCGGATCAGGCCCTTGTTCTTGGTGTGGTGAACAATCAGGTAGTTGTCGGTATCAACCGCTTGCCATCCCTTAGCCAACCGACTGCGGATCTTCTTGCGCCACTCGATCGAGCCATACTTGCTCTTGCGATAGATGCGATCGAGGCGAACCGTTGCTGCGTCGGTGCTGGCGCCAAAGTCGCGCAACTCTAGGCTCTTGGCGACGGTGCGGATGATCTTTTCGAGCTTGTCCTGATGCGGGCCAATTGTGTGGCCGTAAACGCCAAACACCTTACTGCCGACCTGCTTCCGAACGAGACGACCAGTCATCGAGTAGTCGCGCGTAAACCGCTTCGGCCCCATCTTGAAGGCATCCTTGTTGCCGGCATCGGCGGACAGTGGCCACCCCAACCGCTTCTCGAACTGCTGCCATGAAGTCACACGACTGCGCTTCTCCATTGCCTCACGCATCGTCGACGGTCCACGCTCTTCCGTAGCCTTGCCACCCGCAGTAACCGGAGCAGTGCCCGCCTCAAACAGGAAGACGCTTACCTGCATATTCGCTGCTTTTACGACCCGCTCATCAACCTTGCGCAATTCGCGCGGCGTCTTCTTAAGGACGAACTTTGCGACCAACACTTGCTCGGTTGGCGGCAACGGCACTTCCTTGTAGGCCGTTGGATACCAGAACGTCAGCTTCGAGAGCTTATTCTCGTAGGTCTTGAACCCCGGTGGCGCTTGCGCCACCGCAGTTGCTGCTACCAACAGAACGAGCGCAGATACGCGTATCGCCATACCTGCACCATAACGCCTTACGGATGTTGAAGGTGCAGATCTAATCCCCGAGCCATTTGGCCCAGGGCAAATCAGTCGTTATTCGCGACCCAGTTTATCAACCGCCAAGAACGCGATCGCATAAATGAAGATCGCGGCGATCAACACGGCGCTAAAGCCGAAGTTCATCGAAACAATGACGGTCACGACCGAACCAACCACACTGGCCGAACCGTTTACGGCCCAAGCCCATGGGACAAAGCCCGGCGACAGCTTGCGCAGCAAAGTCACACCGTGTGCGAATGGCATACCGAGCAACAGTGCCAGCGGCGCAGTCATCGCACCCGCAACCAATGCGCGCGTGGTCAAGTCTTCGGCAATCACCGAAGCCACGATCTGGTCGCTAAACATCACGATCGCAACAGTAACGAGAGCAATGCCAATGGGGATCATGCGCGAAACCATGACACCGCCCTTCAACAGCGGACCGGACAGGAAGCTGCCGATGCCGGTAAAGATCAGGATCGAGAACAGCGTCACCACGATCGAGTAGAGCGGCTGGCCGAGCAGTAGCGTTAACTTCTGCATCAGCGCGATCTCCAAGAAGATGAAGCCGACCCCGATACCGATGAAGTAGATCAGGAAGCGTCCGGCATGCGCCGACTTGGCGGCACCGCGTTTGAATAACAGCGGCACAACGATCAGTAACAATGCCACAGCCGAGGAGAACAACAGCTGCCACCAAAGCAGTTTTGGGCTTCCTTGCGACACCTCCGTAGCCTCATCCAGAACTTTCAACTGCTCTTCGCTCGGCGCATCCCAACGTGTGAAGTTAAAGAAGTAGGGCTGATCGTCTGTCGTCGGAGAGATGTTGCGCGGGAAGTCCTCGATGAACTTCTGTTTGTTGTCATCCTTGATGAAGCGCTCAACGATGTGGTTTTGCAGTTGGCGACCGGGCAGATACAGCCGGCCGTGCCCCGTCTCGTCCAGGAACGTTTCGAAGCCCTTGATCTCAGCCTCAGGGAACGCGCCCTTGCGGATCAGCACGGACGTCAACTGGTCAGTCTGCGCGGTAACCACAGCAACCGACTCCGCAAAGTCGGTGCGCCCCATGTTGAGGAACGTCTGGTTGATATTGGCAAGCAGGCGCAACCGCTCCATGTCCGCGCCCATGCGCGTGATCTGCAGAATGCCCCCGTCGTTCAGGTGCTCATACATCTGCTGCACGGCTTCTACCGTGTAGAGGTAGTTCTCTGCCAACACGTAGGCGCCCGAAGCGAGCGAGGTCCACGTGTCGATGCCCGTCATCTGAATGATGTCGTATTTAGACTCGTCCCGCATCAATGCGGAGCGGCCTTCATCACACACCAGAGTGATCGTCGGATCCTCGATGATGCCCTTCGAGTATTCCTTGGCGACTGTCTCGTGCGCTTCGAGCACACCTTGATTGAGTTCGATGCCCTTGATGGTGCTCGCGCCGGTCAGTTTGTGCACCCAGATGTCGGGACCGCCGCCAACGCCAATCACGAACACCTTCGGCGCCGTCCCCTTCTTGATCGAGGCACTCAGTCCATACAGCGTGCGCTGCAGGTACTTCTGGCCAAGCTCACTGTTGGAGTAATCGGTTACGAACGTACCCGCATCTCCGTCCTGCATGATCCACTTCTGCAGGCCCATCGCCTCCTTGTTCGCCGGGTTAAGCGCGACACCCTGATCCTTCTCGCTGACGCCATAGGCCAGCCAGAACGGCAACGGACTCTTGATCACATCGATGCGACTGTTGGCGCTCCAACGTGAATACTCATGCGGGCCATCGAGACTCATGCCTTGGCCCTGCGTCATCTGCAGGTGCTTCTTGCCAGGCACCGGGAACTGCGAATCAAATGATGGCATCCACGCGGCGAATGCAACCGTGAGCACAGCCGCCGCAATGGTGACGGGCCGCTTCACCGACTTTGGTGCAACCAACGCGAGCGTGATCACACCGAGGATGGCAACCGCGCACAGCGTGCCACCAGCGCCAACCGGCCAAAGCAAGAACGGGCACAGCATGCAGCCGAGTGCCGCACCGACCAGGTCACTCGCATAGACCGTGTTTACTCGGTGGCTGTAAGCCGACAGAATCAATCCAACCGCGCCACCACCGAAGAAGAACGGAACCGCCAACCCGAGGTTGAACGTCGCAAACTGCAGGAACTGCTCGGCGCTCAAGTCGGCGAACTTCATCTGCTCAGGCATCGCGAAACTGCGCGCAAACTCCCACGTCGCCAAAAGGCTAATCACGTAGAGCACGCTGAATCCCAAGATCCACTTCTCCGGGTTCTTACGCCACTTGCCTTCGAACAGGGTCAAGAACGAACCGCTGGCACCAATGCCGAGCAGACTGTTCGAGATGATCAGAAAGCCAAAGTGGAAGGCGAGCCGCAGTGCGCACACACGGGTCAACAACACCTGAAAAGCAAGCAGGGATGCCGACAAGACGGCGATGCCAAGGAACATGCCCAATGGCACTTTCCGTTCGGAACTTTCATTCATGAGCGAGGGCGCGGACCGAGTTTCGTGCGTCGAATAATAGCTCTCTATCGGCAGGCGAGCACTCGGAAGTCTTGCGTTCTGACAACGCCCATGCAAAGGAGTGTTCCTGCGCACACATATGCACGCACTCAGAGCCCAGTGAATCGATCAGCACAAGTGCATCTCGCCCAGTCACCCTACGATCGAACGAGCATCAAGCCGGAACGGTCCAAAACTCCGCCGACACCGGATACTTCTCCACTGCTCAAACCACCCAAACGATGAGTGGCGACGCGCAATCGAAGAGCCGCGAGTATCGCTGCGCGGTTGGGCGAGGCGCCGGCAGAAGCCACGCAGCGATTAAGTCGCTGCGCGGTTGGGCGCGAGGCGCCGGCAGAAGCCACGCAGCGATTAAGTCGCTGCGCGGTGGGCGCGAGGCGCCGGCAGAAGCCACGCAGCGATTAAGTCGCTGCGCGGTGGGCGCGAGGCGCCGGCAGAAGCCACGCAGCGATTAAGTCGCTGCGCGGTTGGGCGCGAGGCGCCGGCAGAAGCCACGCAGCGATTAAGTCGCTGCGCGGTTGGGCGCGAGGCGCCGGCAGAAGCCACGCAGCGATTAAGTCGCTGCGCGGTGGATATCTTGCACGTCCTTCAGCAACTTGAGCGCTTCGGGAAGCGGACGCTGGAAGGCGTTGCGGCCCATGATCGAACCAAAGGCACCACCGGCGGCAAGGCCTTGGATCTCTTCCATCACTGCGTCCGCACCCTTTGCTTCGCCACCAGAGAAGATGACGATGCGGCGACCATTGAACGATGATTGGATGACGTGCTTGGTGCGCTCGGCGAGCGTGCCAATCGGGATTCCTTCCGACTCGTATACCTTGCGAGCAGCATCTTGCTCGATGAAGTCACTCGGCGGCTTGACCTTGATGATGTGCGCACCGAGCTGGGCCGCAATCTGTGCGGCATAGCAGCAGACGTCGATCGCGGTCTCACCCTTCTTGCTCAGCCCTTCACCACGTGGGTAGCTCCAAACAACAACCGCAAGGCCACAAGCCTTCGCTTCTTCGGAGATCTCACGCAACTCCTGATACATCTCATCGCGCAGGTCGGAGCCAGGGTAGATCGTGAAGCCAATCGCAGCACAGCCCAGACGCAACGCATCTTGCACCGAACCAGTGACAGCCGGCTTCGGGTTCTTCGGACTGTAAAGCGAGTCCGAGTTGTTGAGCTTGAGGATCAGCGGGATCTGACCTGCATACTTGCGAGCACCAGCTTCAAGGAAGCCAAGAGGCGCCGCGTAGGCATTGCACCCAGCCTTTAGTGCGAGTTCGAAATGATAGTGCGGATCGTAGCCGCCCGGATTCTTAGCAAACGTTCGCGCCGGACCGTGCTCAAATCCCTGGTCGACCGGCAAGATGACGAACTTACCCGTGCCAGCAAGCGCGCCGGTATCCATCATCCAACGGAGGTTCTTCAGGACACCAGGATGATCAGATTCATACCAGCTTAGGATTTCGTCAACGCGTTCGGACATTTTCGGCTCGGGGCCCTAAGGCCAGGGGGTTGGGTTTAGTAAAATGACGTTTTAACCAAACATTGTCGGCAACATGGCGCAGGTTGCAAGACCCGCACGTCACCCAACCAAGCAAAGCCGCGATGGATTGTGCATGAGACAAGCATACGAGCTTCACTCGCACCCCATGACAAGGGCGCAAAGCTGTGAGTCCAGTCCAAGCGAAGCCGAACTAAGTGAAGGCAATTGATTCAGATAGTCGCCCGAGCACCAACCGGCATCTGCCCTGGCGCGAGCAGCACTGCTGAAACACGGACAACGGTCTTACCGGAGCAATCCGCTACTTCAATTTCAGGCCCTTCTTCTTACTGCCCGTCGCGAACTCCCAGATAAAGATCACTGGCGGGTTGCCCCCCATTTGGAGAGTCGCACGCGCTTGGTATTGCTTGCCACTCTTCAACGGAACCTTCGGGATCGAGAACAGCACGTCACGCAAGTCGCGCTTCTTGTTCAGAGGAACCTTCGGCGTGTGGTCGTAGCACTCAACCTGCTTCTTGCAGCGCGACTTCCAGTTAACGAACTCTTGGGAGCCCTTCAGCACCATGTTCTTCACCGGCGGACGCCCACCCTTGCGAGACTCCCACAGTTCGAGACTGCACTCACCGAGCCGGCTAGCCAACTGCTGCTGCAACTGGATGCTGACGACGTAGCCACACTTGGTCACGTCTTGCTCATCCTCCGGCTGGTCAGCAAGCGGATTGGGACTCTCAGGACTGCCAAAGTGCGTAGGCACGCTCTTCTGGTTCGATGCAGGCCACACCACAAGACGCGGCGCCGTATTCGGGTCATAGGGTTCGGTCAACGAGCCCATATCCAACACCGATACCGACAGGTTCTCGCCATCTACGTGCGAGTAGCCGAGACGTTTGATGTTGTGCCGCAACATCGGGAAGCGGTGATACGGCGCGCTCATCCAACCATCAACGGACTCGCGAGCAAACGCCTTGGTGGCACGACCCGTACTCGTGACGATGTTGCCACTACCAGCTTGCTGGCCTTGACGGGTGAAATCCTCATGCGCCGGATCCTCTTCATGAATCTTCCCGTCGGGATTGTTCACCAGATCAGGGTGGTTCGAAACGTACTTCGAGTGCAGATCGCAACCGATCGACGTTTCCGCATCCATCTCACACTCAGGCAGGTTGCCCCACGTTCCATCGGTCAGCTTCGATCCAGGCAACCATGAGAATGCAACCTGCTGCTTGCGCACCAGATTGATTTGCTCCAACGCCGTAATCTCGATGTCGCTGGGACGCTCGGGCAGGAGCGGCGGACCGTAGCCAGTCCCGTAAGCAACACCACTGTCACCGCGGCCCCACTCGCGCCACTCGGCGTCGATCACTTCGCTCGGCTTACCGAGGTGCTTAACGACAACGGCTTCGACATCTTCCAGAGTCGGCACCTTCTTGTCGGCGTCCGGCAAGCCCAAGTAAAACTCCAGCCACTGATCTGGGTAGGCAGCCATCATCCAAGTCATGATGCTCCAGGACTTGAGTCGACAGTCGTTACGGAAGCGGCTGAGTTTCTCACGCGGGACCTGAGCAAACGCCCAATCCTGGTGCGAAACTGCTTGGTCGCGAACGGTCCGCATCCACCAATTCGTACCTTCAGGTAGCGCTAAGCTATCTTCGCCAACCGTGCCTTCCGGGATTGCACCCCAACGTGAGATCGACGTCGACTTCAAGTACCACGTAATCGCGTGAATGATGCCCTGGCCGATACCATCATTTCGCTGTGAGGTCAGACCATCCATGACGACATAGGCAATCACCGCATCTTGAATCGCCCGGCCAGATGCACCGACCTTCATGACCGCGGGACCGGCTGGCGTTCGCCACGAGTTGTTAGCAAATCGCCGAGCTTCATCCAGGCTCCGGCCATTGAGAACGTGCGGGTTAGCCTTCAAGAACTCTTCGCGCTCACGACCAGTGGCCAAGAACCCTTGCCAAGCCCAGGACTTGGACGCGCGCTCGACAAAGCGCAAACGCCGCGCCTGCTTCTCTCCCATCAAATACACGAGGAAGTCGACAGCACGCTCGGCCCACATCGCCGAATCATTGGCGAGTCCTTGCGATCCACGAACCCACATCGTGAAGCGATCCGTCTTGGCTCCGTGGATCTCGAAATTCGGCTCCAACATCCATTCCGGAGCGTTGTCGATCAGGTTCGTGAACTCCTTCGGCGGCTGGTCAGGGCTCAGTTCCGTAACAGGATATTGCTTGCGCGCAAACTCGACGGCCTTGATCTCGATCTCCTTCATGCGCTTCGCATAGGCGATCTGATGGTCGGTGCCGTAAAAGCCAGGCCCTTCCTTGTGACCAAGGGCGATGTTCGCGTCCTTGTTGTGCGGGTTGTAGTAGACCGCCTTGTTTAGGTGATACGTGGCGCGATCCGCCTCGCCAGCATCCTTCAGCTTCAAACCAATCTTGGCGTGCTGGATGCTCAACTCAGTAGCGGTATTCGCCCAGTCTTCAACGACCTGATAACGACCTTCGTAGTCAGCCTTATCACGCCACTTCTTCCGCTTGTTCTTAGGCAAGCCCACCCACTGACCTTTGACCTTGCGGAAGCCGAGCTCACTACGAGCTCGCTTGTGATCTGGGTCGTATTCTAGAACTAGGTCGAGAGCCTGCTTTGCACGCGGCCCGACCTTCTTGCCCTTGGCCTTGTTCGCAAAGCGAATCAGGGACTTGATGCAGTTCTTGGTGAGCGTCTGCTCGTCCTTGGCGAACTCATCCTGGGCGCGCACTTGCGGCACGGTGATGGCGAACGCGGACAGAAGCAGGAGAAGGTGCCTGAGATGCATATTCGAAAACATATGGTTGGCGCACTATGTGCAGTCGGCGAGCAGTCTAAGGACTCGCACCGTCCCTCGCAGCCCTGCTTTACAAATGCGAGTCAATCTATAGCCCAATCGGCATGACTTGCCGCTCGCGAGCATCACCATGCCAGGGACTGCTTCGGCCAATGCGATGGAGAAATCCTAGCCACCCGTACATGCTGACGGCCGATGCGAGCACCGCTTGGGTGCTCACATCGGCCGTCGCAAGATCCAACCGGGATCAGTTACCGATCGAAGCCCGACCAGCATCGGACATCACAATTCCGAGCCCGTTGACGGCATCGAGCACGCCCCACTGGTGGAATATTTGCGCGCCGATCAGACCAGCCGAGTTCGGCACCACGAAGGACCTGCTGGCCGTGCCTGTAATCGAAGTCGCAGCGGCCTCAAGCACAACCGGATCGACGAAGAGCGTGCAACCTGGAGCCCCTGGCAGCGGAGCCGGCAAGGCACCTCCGCTCCAAGTCGAATCCGACAGACCTGAGGCAAGCACGGCAAACGATCCTGGCAGCGCATCGGCTAACGTCACGCTGTAGCTCGAACCAAGGTTCGGCAAGCCACCATTACTCAGCACCGGCGACAAATTCGACGAAGGACCGGTGCAGTTGACGCGCCATGACGGATTCGACACAAGCACAGACTGCGTCCAATTCGGCGTACCATTGGCGGGGTCGCGCCAGAATCCGGTGCCCGTCGCACCGCCGTTCAACGTGTTGACGTAAACAGTTTGCGCCGTCGAGTCGACACCGATGCAGTAATCGCCAGTGACCGACACAGGCGGGCTGAAGGTAGCAGTGTAGAAGCCTTGCGCAGCGCTGACCGTGATCGTCGTGCTAGCCACGGGCGACGCCGCTGGGAAACTCCCCGTGTAGATGTGCGCCGGCACGGTGACGGTGCCACCAGTAGACGCCGTCCAAATCTCGAAGCTGTTGATGGTCGTGGCACCGCTGTTCGAAACCAAGTAGCAATACTCGTTGTCTCGCAGGGCCAAGGAAAGCGAACCGCCACTCGGATTCAGCTCCGGGCAAGGCGTCGGAGGAGCAACAACCGATCCCGGGCAACCGTTACCGAACTTGCTAAAGGTCGCAAACACAACCGAGGTGCCAGTGCCACCACTGATGGCCAAACCGTAGTCAGCGTCAACTGCAGCAGTTTCGACGTGGTTGTCTTCAACAATCGAGGTAGCAATCACCTCGACGTTCCAGTTACCGGCAGCCGGGCTTTGCACAAAGACACACTCAATCGAGTTGACCGTGTCTTCGCTGCCACCCGCGGTCGACCAAACGCCGTTCGACAGGTTGTGGTTACCCCAATACTGGGTGCCGTTCGGCGCAGTAACGCGCAACGACATGTTGTTGATCAGGTGGAATGCCGACGCCGGGTTAGCGGCCGGCTCGCGCCAGTTGAGGCAGACCTTCAGGGCCGCTTCACCAGGCAAGACATTGATTGCCCATGAACGAGTCTGACCCTGCGTGAGCGTGTCTTCTTCGTCGACGATGAACGTCTTGGCGCGCTTATCCCACATCGTTTGCAAGTTAGGGAAGCCCCAACCTTGATGCTCACGACG
>Ga0315331_10002309_pt1 | contig 14482 bp, 6 predicted proteins | sample M160m34915metaG_FD_203456 | JGI IMG/M metagenome (GOLD analysis project Ga0315331, IMG submission 203456) | Ammonia-oxidizing marine archaeal communities from Monterey Bay, California, United States - M1 60m 34915 | ecosystem: Environmental > Aquatic > Marine > Intertidal zone | place: USA...
TATACAACGATGACACCTACCTTAGAGAGAGGGAAAAATCTGAATTTTGGTATCACTTAAAGGGTGAGGTCGAAAGATGGACCGATTCCAACCTGTTTGTAAAGGATAACGAAAAGAAAGTAATAAAAGCAGTAAAGATACTTCTTGAAAATGTCCAAGACATAGAAATATTAAATAAAAAAGCAGTCTATTTATATCTCAGAGAAATGACAGGACTGAAAACCAAGCAAATTGTTAACACGCTCAACAAGATGAGGACAAGATATAAGTATTTCATTCTCAAATATGACCGTGGGGATAAATTGTAGGGAGTGATATTTAGTTTATGAAGAAAGATTTAGATAACTTCCTCGAAGATGCAACAAGAAACGTTAACGAAGACCGCGCCGCAACAAAAGTTTTGCTTACCAATTTGATGAAATACATGCAATCAACTGATGACAGGCATAGAGAGGTGGGACTCATCGCTGCGAAGTATCTAGAGACGCTACAGAGATCAAATGAGCAACTTGTGAAGATTGCAGGATTAGTCCAAAGAGCGACTAAGTCTCAGCACGATACATCTATTTCTGACGATGAACGAGATGAGTTGTTCGATTTGATCAATTCGGAGGAAGAATAGAATGTCCACTGATTATGATAAATTTGTACAAAGAGTATCTAGGTTTCTAGGCACACATAACACTAACTCTACCCTTAGAGATGACGTAGTTGTAAATGATGAATTTCAAGATGGCAGTATTCTCGGAACAATGAGTCAAACAAAGGATATCTCAAGTCCAAAGAAAAAAGATGATGGCATATCAGGATCCAGATACGCTATTATGTACAAGTCGGTACGCCTCGATGGACCATTTCAGGTCCAAGACCCTGGGATCGTTGATGTTGTATCCAACCTTAAGCAAGACTTCGAAATTTACTTACATTATGGATTTGCTGCAGGGACTACTGGATTGTTGTCTGACACTAGAAGATTGACTGATGTCACAAAAATGAGTAGATTTTATGAGTTGCTTGATCAAAGCGATTCTCCGACTACAGAGCGTGAAGGACACATCGCACTGGTAGAAATGGTAGGAGTCAATCACGGAAAAATAAAAGAGTTTATGGAAGAGGGGAACCAAGCAGAGTTAGAACCCAGATCTGGGGGTACCGGACCAGTTCAGGGGGGAGGCAAAAAAGTAGCCGACGGCAATGTTTTAAAAAGATTTGATATAGACGGCAAATTTGGAAAAGCTTTAAACCCTGAAAAACCAAAAGATCCTGATGAGTTGAGGAAATGGAATAGTTACTCAAACAACTCGGGTAACCCGTTTAATATAGATATTGTAACTAAAACAATAGCAGGACAGACGATAACCCTTGCGCGAACCACCATGGCAATATATGAAAAATTTCATAAACTTTTTGACGAGCAGAGAAACCTGATCCAATCCGCAGGCGGATACGATCCCGGTCCCGCAGAATATATGTTTGGCGAAGCCTTTAGAATTAATGGAAGAATGTATGCAGACAATGATCCTAGAAAACGCGCCGCCGGAGGGAGATTTCGTGATGGATTGAGTAGTTATGACCCAGAATACTTTAAAAAGTGGAAAAATACAGGCACCCACACAGCAGGTAACGCATTAGATATGCATATCAAACCGTTCTTTGATGCGGCCGAGAAAACCGCCGCTAGTACGCAACTCGCAAAGGAATATGCACGAAACTATATAAACCTTATCGTTAAGTGCGCAATCCTTGCAGGTTTCAAAAGATTCGGTGTAGGTCGTTTTGGGAGTCTTCATATGGATATAGGAATTAGATTAAACGATGCCAAAGCGCATGATCAATATTGGGTGTATGATGGTAACCCTGACAATCTTTCCAAAAACGGTAAAAAAGCAACGATCGGTTATTCCCCCGCCCGTCAAAAAAACCACAAGAAAAACGGATGGATGTCAGAACATTGGCCAACACCTGGTTCGTACGGTTTAAAACTAGATTTCTTAGACAAATGGGACCCCCTTCAACACAAATATGGACCAGCAAATTCTTCAGTGTCGGAAGCAGAAGCAGAAACACCACCAGCAGAGGCAGAGGAAGTAGCGGAAGTGACAGAACCTACAATGTCCATTGTGCCTGAAGAAGTTCCTCCATTGTCGAGCGGCAACGGTGGCATGAGCGGTGGCGAAGGTTCGTACCCGTGATAGCATACGTACACATAGTTCCGAATGGATCATACAATATAACTCTTACAGACCCAGACACCAATGAAATCCTGGATAAAATAGTACTATCAGGACAAGAAGAGTATGATGCGTGGAAACAAGGTGCTATAAACTCAGGCACAGAAATAGAAGAACTAAACAGCACAGGGTTGATGTCAGAACCAGATCAATCAAGTTCTTCTCCTTCGTCTGAATCTCCAACATCTATACCCGATCTGCCAACCACCGAGGCAGAGACTGCGACATTCAAAGAGATATTGGAGAATAGAAACCTTTTTTATGGAGCAGGCGACGCCACCCTTCCAACAAGTTCACCCGCACCTGCTACCGTGAAGACTGATGACTCTGGTGTAGAAGAGGGTTCGCATGATGATGAAGAAAAGAAACTTGGAGTAAATCGGACACCTTCCAGAACCCAAAAAAATAGAGATCAAGTAACAAAGAATAATAAAAAATCTTCCTTAGATAAAGGCAGTTTCGACAAAGATCAAAAGAAAGCATCACAACAAGGAAACAACTCAGGACTTGCGAACAGTGCCCTGTATGAACCAGTACCAGAGTTCAAACAGTGTCAAGGTGATGTTGTACTTAACGGAAGAAATAATCAATGGTTGGTTTTTGGAAGAGACAGACCCGGTGGTTATAAATCTGGTTACGGACCAGGACAAGGTGACACGCAAGCAGGCGCAATCGATCTTGTTGTCGGCCGAATGTCTCCGCACGTTAATAGCAGAGACAGAGATGGATCAAAGGTCAGAGTTGCTCCAATATTCAATTATGATACATTCCAGGGCAAGCAGGTCTGTGATGCATCGCGAATCTACATCTCTCAAAAAACAGACATGGATAGCAATTTTCATTTGGTCCCTGGCAGGATCGGGCGCTCAATATCCCGTGCAGGGATCATCTTAAAATCAGATGGTATACGAATAATCGCCAGAGATTCAGGTATAAAACTTGTGACACATTCAAGACAGTTAATGAATTCTCAAGGCGGCAAAAGCGCAAAAGCACCCTCTGGTATAGACATTATAGCAGGGAATGATGATGCGAACTTGCAACCAATGGTGTTAGGAGATAACCTTGTTATGATGCTTAGAGAGTATGGAGAAACACTAAATCAGGTTATTGGTACCGTGACATCGTTGATAGAGAACGTTGCCAAACTTGACGTTGCATTAGCAACGCACTTCCATCCGCAGTCATTTCCTGTTGGAGTGCCTAACTTGCCATCGCCGGTCCTTGCACCAGTGTGCGCTGAGTCTTTGGTGAGGTTGGTCTCTTTGGACACTTTCTCAACATTTGCAGAGAAGTTCAAGTTAGAAAAGATAAATAAACAATACTTATCTTCAGGTGGCGTACAATCCATCAGAAGTACGTTCAACAATGTGAATTAAAGTTATGGCAGAATATATATTCAAATATCAAACCAGATCCGGAGACCCACAAACATACGAATTTGCCGTTCCGCAAAATCCCGGAGACTCTGGACCAGAAGTTGAAATCCTAAAACTTTATCTTGAAGTGAATTCTGTGCCCGGCGAGACTCACGGTACATTTGATACAGAATTGCAGTCTAAACTTCGTGCGTGGCAGTCAGAATATTTTGATGATATTATGGCAGAAATGGACCAAGAGATTCCCGAGGGCGAAGCAAGGTTTTTTGCAAACCAGTTTAGAGAACAGGGATCTCTCGGAGAACTAACTTTTAAGGCAATGATGCGTAAGGGATTTGCTGTTGCTGCAAAGCAGTATTTTGAATCTGAACATTGGCAGGTCTTGTCCGATGCTTTCTCGCAGGAAGGTGGAGCAGAGTTCCCAACAGGGAACGACGAGACTCAGAAACCGCCGACCATAGTCGGAAATTACATCGAATATAAATACGTTACGAAATACACAAAGCAGGACTTTGAGCAATCCTCAATGGTTTTGGAAAATAAAGAAGTTGTCAGGTCAATGTTTAGAAAAGCAGTGCTTGCGGTTTTTGATTTTTACAATAAACCAAAGACTTGGAACGTCAGCGGTGCCCCGAGACCAGATTTACCAGAATCCTTAAGTGGATTGTATAAAAATGCAGAACATTTAAACGTTGAATATCGAAAAATATTACAAGCAGTAAAGAGGATCGAAGATTGGGACACTTTTAGAGAAAGACAAACATTCACATTCACTGTCAATGAGCAGACTCTGCAAGAACAACTTGATCAATCAACTGTTGAAGTAGATGTTTTGTTTGGACAATCAATGAATGTTGGTGCCTCTACAAACTTTGCTTCAATAAAAGAGATATCAGAGCCTAGTTTAAGACCTTCCTCTACTTACAATCTTGTTATAAAGGTCAGGCGAGATCTATTTGAAGCAATCGAAGGTGGAAATATAGACTTATCGGGACGCACTGGCGGCACCTTCGATGTCACAAATCCTGATAACTACCGCAAAGCAGCAAAATCATACAGAGATACAAAAAAGAAAGCACAACGACTGTGGAACAAGGCGGGGAAAGTAGGATCGATATTAAATAACCCATCGAAACTTACTCCTCAAATTGATAAACTTGCAAAAGGGCAAGCAAGAAAAGCAGCAAAAGCATTGAAGGGTATTGGCAATAATGCTTGGGACCAAGCAAGAACTGGACAAGGTGGTTTAAGCGAAGCAGAAAGGCAGAGAAGGGCACAAGAGGCAACGTCTACACCAAGAGATCCAGATAGTAACGCCGGTTTTGCTTCTATTAAAATAAATGAATTTCGTGACATTATTGAAAATGTTGCCAAAAAAATGGAAGAATACCACTCCGATGTAGAGAAGTTCAAGCAAGAGAACAGCAAACCAAGAAACAATACAAGTCGATTCGAAAAGACTTACAATCCCATAATACCAGATATCAATCCTCGTGAAGAAGCGAGGAAGTTGAGAGAGATAGTACCAGCGCTAGAGGAATTCTTATCAGTAAATGGATACCAACTTAGCGCAGGACCTACTGATGATTCAAAAATCAATATATCATTTTCACCAGTTGAAGATATCGTGTACGGACCTTCGGATCAAAAAGACAGTTCTCTACAGTTGGATACTGAAGATAAAGAAGTGGATCTTGATGGGGTTACTGCCAATCCTACAGAAAAAGGTTACAAACAAGTTGTAGGGTATAAGATATCTAGTATTCAGTTAGAGGGGTTGATCGCCGGAAGCGAAATTACGAACACTGATAAACTAAATGCAGGCGTTAGTATTTTCGATAACATCACCGGCAAGCGACCTTTTATATACCCAACTACAATGGGATATCTATCTCAACTTAACAAGATAGAAAAAGACGTGATAGATAACCCTTGTGATGACCTTGCAGAGGGCAACCCTGCACTTGTATTCTTTTCAAGGTGGCACTATCCAGAACCGTCTTTTAACTTTAATAAAAAGGCAGCAAGCGGTATTAATATTGATGCGTCTGTGTCAATCCCCACAAGCAATATGGACAATACCGGAGAACCAGGTGTTCGAACCTTATCCAGTGTATCGGACATTTTTGATAAGTCTATACTCACAGCGAGAGAAGAATTTGCAGAACAGAAAGCACTAGCAAGTGATAGTTTCAATGCTATAAAGGAATCTACACTTTTTGAAAAGAGAGGCAAAGTCATCGAGACTGGAGATGTCTATCCAGAGTTTGGCAAGATACCTTGCGATATAGAAAAGATGTGGGAAGAGTTCCTCAATCAGTGGGATATGAAGTTGATTATGTGTGATTTGAGGAAGTGTATCCCAGGATTGCCACCCTTCAACGCAAAGTTCAACTTTAAGTTGCCGCTGCTACCAGATATTCCATCGTTTGACCCGATGCACTTTGTTTTGCCTCAATTGAGGATATCATTAAATGATATAATCATGTCTTTTATTTGCAAGTTTATTCAAAGTATACTCGACACAATAAGAAAACCAGACTGTACAGATTTGATAAGATTCGGTCTTGCGGCATTCTCTGAGTTGCAAGATATGGCAAAAGATGATCCATTTGCAAATGCCCAAGAGAAGGCAAGCACTTTCGAGAAAGCAGTCGATACGATCGCAACGATGGGCGTCTCCGGACCAGCGCTTGGTAGAGACTCTGAAGATGTTTTAGAGGCAGTTAGCTTGGCGCTCACTCCAACAGAACTGTGTGATTTGCTGCAAGGCAGAGCATCTGATGATGTTTTATCAATCGTCTTGAGAGTTATACAGTCTTTAACTTCTAATCTAAAAGAATACCTAAACACAATTGACAAGGTAGAAAAGTTTTTTGCAACCCTCGGAACAGTTGTTGATCCATTTATTTGCGATAGAATCAGAGAACTCAACGATATTGTCATCGCACAGGAACTGTGTAGAGACGATCAGGATTTAAGAAAATTACTACAAGACGCAGGCGCATCCGATGGGCAAATCAAGAGTGAATTGGACGCCCTAAACCAGAAAAGAAAAATATTAAATGATTTGTCCAAAAAGGGAGACTTTTCTGGACTGTTGCCTGGTATGTCAGCACAAGATTTAGCGGATGCAGGAATACCAGGACCTTATGGCAACCCATTTCAAGACAAGATGGTTAAGTTGGCGGCAAGTTCTATACTGACAAACGTTAAATCTTACTTTGATTTAGAGATTGGAGCATTTCCTGATAAGATTGTAAAAGAAATACAGATACTCATACAACCTGGAGACGAAGGTTTTAATCAGTTGGACTATGCTAGGTTTATTCATTATAATTATATGCTAGACAAATTGGCAGAGAATCCAGAATTTGCAACAAGAGAAATAACAGGCATTAATTATAAGGATTTTTTTGGTGAATCATACAGACTATCTGCGTATGGAGAAAATCGCACCGGACAGGGGCACCTTGAACACTTAGGAGTTTCAGAAGAGCACATGCCGTTTGTTAGAATATTCCCTGTCGACTCTGGTTCTGGGGTTCTTTCGCTTGAGAAGTTTGCGGAGAATGTAGAAAAATATGTTGTTGGGTACATAGAAAAATACGGAAGAATAGAGTACGAAGTATCTAAAAAACTAAAAGATATATTAGAAACAGACCACAGTACAATCGCAAGAAAAAGACAAAGCAGAGGTACAGCAGGTGCATACAGAGAGTTTCATGTAAGACTTTCTACCGAAGTATTAGATCAATTTCCTGTAGACTTAATGGGGACAAACCTACAAACAGCAGCAACGTCCGTCGGTATTGCAGATTTGCCATTTTCAGATCGCAATATAAAAGATTGCTACAGGTTTTCATATTACGTTCCTGGTCCTGGATCAGATGTTCTTGTGACTAAGGTTTATTCGGAAGATGTCCCACAACCATACATTGATATGAGGTCAGATGATTTAGACGTTGTATCTAGCACCCACAGGGACAAGTTACTGAGACCTGGCGGATTTGCCGCTTACATGACAGAGAAATACAGGGAGTTAGCAAATGGCGAACCTCTTCGCAATTCTTTTGATTCTTATAGTGATTCTAGTATAATCGCGAAACTTCAAGGGTATGTTGAACCTCCGAATGAAGGTATTGGAAGAGAGGTCTTTGATTCTGTGATGGACGAAGAGGAGGGGACATCTGTGGGAGAACTTCTACTCGCTGCTATCGCAGCAGCAATTGCGGAAGGCGGTGCCCAAGCAAGCGAGACAGAGGTTTCTTTGTATGAATCCTTGGTAGATTCAATAAACTTCCAAATGTCAGAGATGACAACTAAGTCAAAATACTTTGATCTCGAAGAAGTTCTTGATATGGAAGAATCAATGACCTCTGAGTATCGAGTAGAGGGTCGAGGCGCTAATGCATGCCACGTAAAGAACAAGAAAATATTTGATTTTGAAAAGTTAGTTGAAGGTTTTGTCAACAAGTTTAAAGAGATTGCAAGCAAACCAAAACATGACCCATCCAAGAGAGACTTCAACAAAAAAGGTCCTCTTGAAGAGTCTATGATTGAAGCACTGTTTAAGTTGTATGTAGACTTTTGCTGTCTGGAACTTATGTTAAAAGGCATCTTCATGCTTTCGCGAACGGGTTCTAAGAATGTCTTTGATTCTAAGATGATGATAGATTATGTAACAGATTCTGTGATTGCAGAACTTGAAGGTGGATTGTTGGGTGTTGATACATCTAGAGAGTTCGGAAAGATAGTCAGATCAATAGCAGAAAAAGACACAACAAGAGAGAGTATTAGATCCTTGGTGGTTAAAAACATAGATTTAAAAGAGATGAGCGAATATATGGAAAGTGTATATGAGTCGCCAAACTCGTCTTTTAAAGAAAAGTTTTATAATGATCTGGTTGAAAACATCAAAGATGTTCCAAGCAATTCTGATTATCCCACGATAACAATATATTCAGGACCGCAAGAATCTAGAGACCCTGAAGAGGGGTTTGGTGGATACAGGGACGTATTGGTTGCACCTAAGTTCCCAAACTTGTATGACAGATTTGCATTTCGTGGATATTCCGAAGAAGTGATTCAAAAAAAGTTGAATTCTGGACACTTTTGGGTAGAAAGGTTTTACAGGATAAAAGATTACAATTCCTTCAGGGACACGTACAATGAGTTGGTGAGACTTGTCAGGAATCTTCCAGGCAAGTCCAGATTACGTGCCTTGAATAATGACCATGCAGAGTACATCTCTGGTGAAGATTTAGGTAGTATTTTGTTTGGGTACCAAATGACTGAAGACAAAGACAGGTATGAACAGTCTCTAGAGGAGAATCTGGAGAGAATAGGTCAGTATGATGAACTGTATGCGGAGTACACGAGACTAATATCTAAACGATCTGAGGCATACACACCACCAATCGACGTTGACAACTGGACAAGTGCACAACAAAGAAGACTAGAAGAACTCAACGAATTAATAAACGACTTTGATGAAAATGCAACAAGTAGAGCAGGCATCTTATCAAATATGTCCTTCAGGGAAACGAGACTTGGAGCGTTTACTGTATCAGACTCCGGCACAAGCAGGCGTAGTAGGATAAGTGAAAAGCAGATTGGGATTTATAATCACCTAAAAAGCAACCTCCAGGTCGGAATGAGACTAATGTATGGACATAAGGTCGTAAGATCGGAGATAGCGCCTGCTGGATTGTCCGAAAATGTAATAGAACCAGATGAGATTTATAAAGATTTAAGGTACGACTATGATGGGAATGTGGGACTTCAGGACGGAGATACTACAGTCTTTACAAGAAAGAAAGCATTTCTTGGTCATGTAGACAACGAACCTATAACAAACACCGCTGCACTAACGGACAGTATTTCTGTTAACAACAAATCAGTTTTTCAAAACTACGCAAAACATCTTGTATCTCGACAGAGTACAGAATTGGGTGGCGAGAACTGGGGGTATGAAACGCCAACAAGGGTGCCGGAATCTGTCAAGAAAAGTATGGTCTATTCCATACCAATGGATGAGGTTGTTAGGGATGTGGATTGTTTTGACGAGTTGTTTTTAGATTTTGAAGGGAGAACACAAGCGGCACTTGCTCCACACCTTCAATCCAAGGAGGATAGACTTGCCCTTTTGCAAAATGAAGAAATCGAACCGACACTGACAGAAGAAGAACGAGAACAGATCGAAAGTCAGCAGGTAATTGTAGACCGAATAAGATCAATGCAAGGATCAACCTACCAAACGGTCATCGGCACCGGAGCAAATTCAAGATTTGTTACCAGAAGGCGTCCTAACAATTACCGCCAAACCGAAGTAAACGCCGCACTGTTCCAAATTTCTGTAATCCGTAAAGTTGCTTACGATAGAGAAATAGAACCACTGGTAAGACAAATAGAGACCATCAGGGCAGAAATCAGATTGGAGGGATTCCTTCCCGCTGTGGATAGGGGATTAAATCTTGCACCGATAACCCAAATAAGAAGAGACTTTTTAAATCGAGAGTTGTTTTTCAAATATGAATCTCCCTTATCCTTTGATCTTCTTTCCATTGAAGAAGTGGAACCAAATAAAAAAGTAGTTGTACCATCATCTGAGGATGGAGATTACATGAAAGCACACCGGGTTTTGTTTGATTTCTTATTTCCTATGGACAGATATTCTTCCATTCATTTGCTTCAGAACGTAAAAGTGTTCGAACAGGACAACGACGTATCTAGTATCTTGACTGCAACCAAGTTGTTTATTGTGCAAAACATGCTGGCATATGAGGGAGTGGGGGATACGAAGGTTGATGGACCATTAAAACCAGGAACTGTAGATAATACAAAGAATGTTTTAAACTCCAGTGTCGGTTTTACTTTACCAAGCGTGAGTGATATAATGAGAATGATAGCGGAAGCAATTGGATCCGCGGCCGCCGCTGCAATCGCCGCCGCTATTAGAGACATAGCAAGTCAAGTAGATCCAGGATATAGAGATATGAGAAAGGGGTACAAGAAAGACCCTTGCAGCATGAAGACTGGACTGCTCGATGGACTCGTTAGCAAATCTCTCATCAAAGATTTCAGTGGCAACTTGCAAGATGGGTTTGGAAAGAAAAACGGATGTAAACAATATGTACCAATAACGCAGTTTTCTGCAGACATAATAGAGGCAGCCTTAGAACTTGACCGAGATGCACTTGCTAAGGCAACACTTCACCTTGCTGGGACATTATCTAACAGGAAGGAAAGATATGGATATCCATTCACACCATTTGGCGGACTTGCTTTGTCAGTAAGGGAAAACAAGGGCGAAAGACATAGTAAGTTGAAAAAAGATAACTCATGCGAGGATAGTTGTGAGACAAAGGAACTAGTTAAACCAGAAGGACTTTGCGAGGACGAATAAAAAATGTATGGAATAGGACCAAAATTACCGATAAGATTCACTAAAGATTCAACACCTATGAACACCCAAACGATCACGGAGAACACGAAGCAGAACATGAAAAATCTTTTGTTAACATCACCCGGCGAAAGGATAATGGATATAGACTTCGGTGTCGGTCTTCGAAGATTTTTGTTTGAAAATAACACTCCAACTGTCAGAGCTAGATTAGAGTCTAGAATATACGAACAAGTGAATAGGTACATGTCTTTCGTTAGGATAACAGAGTTAGAGATAGTTTACTCGGACGACAATCCAAATTTGATTGACATAAAACTGCGATACGACATTAAGAACATTGCCTCAGATGAAATATTGTCCTTATCATTAGACCCAAAAATAACTTCTTAACTATTTAATATTGAGGATTTTGACACATGGCAAAAAAGAAAATACCGATTTCATATACTAACCGAGACTTTAACTCCATAAAAGCAGCATTAACAGAGCATGCTAGAAGGTACTATCCAGACACATACAAGGACTTTAACGAAGCATCGTTCGGATCTTTAATGATGGATACTGTTTCGTATGTCGGAGATATGTTGTCTTTCTATCTTGATTATCAGGCGAACGAGAGTTTTCTGGAAACTGCCATAGAGAAAGAGAATATTATAAACTTATCTAGGAATATGGGATATCGATACAATGATGCCATCTCCGCATATGGAGAATGCGATTTTTTTGTAACTATTCCAGCATCATCCGCTGCACCTGACTTGCAATACGCTCCAGTTCTAAAAGCGGGCGCAGAAGTATCAAGCGTTGCAGGTGGTATATACACACTGATAGAAGATGTTGACTTCACAGACCCGAACAATCTTGTTGTTGTGTCTACTGTTGATGACGCCACAGGTGCTCCTACCAACTTCGCAATAAAGGCAACTGGACAGATAAGATCAGGGTTTGTAGAAGAGAGGTTCATCGAGGTTGGAGAATTCAATAGATTTCAGAAAGTTACAGTAGACGCTGAAAACATTTCAGAAGTTATTAGCGTAGAAGATTCTGAGGGTCATCGATACTATGAAGTAGAGCATTTGTCACAAGACGTCATATATGTCAATGTTTCAAACAGAAACAGAGACAAGCACAAAGTAAAAAACATTTTAAAACCTTTATCGGTACCAAGAAGATTTAGAACAAACTTTTTACCTGGATCAGTAGAACTTCAGTTCGGACAAGGCAGCGATTTAGAGATACTTTCAGGATCCTATGTTGACCCATCGAATGTTGTTATGAGGCAGTTCGGAAAAGAACATGTGTCCGACACATACCTTGATCCAACAAATTTTACCAGAACAGAAAAAATGGGAATATCCCCTGCCAATACTACATTATCAGTAAGATTAAGGAGAGATGAAATAGAGAATGTTAACGCCGCAAGCAATTCGATATTGACAGTGTTATCTTCCGAGTTGCAGTTCGATGATGAAAACTCGCTTGTTGCTTCGAAGGTTGATTCTGTCCGAAGATCTGTCGAGTGTGCCAACGAGAATCCTGTCGTTGGAGATTTGAGTCTTCCAAACGAAGAAGAAATAAAGGTGAGGGCAAGAAATTCATACTCAGCGCAAAACAGGGCAGTAACAATGCAGGATTATGTCACCATGACATATGCTATGCCTGGTCGCTTTGGTGCACTTAAGAGAGTGAGGGTTGAAGTGGATAAGGATTCTTTCAAGAGAAACATCAATATGTATACTGTAGCAGAAGACGAAAATGGTAAACTTATCGCTCCATCCATCACATTAAAAAATAACCTTAGAACTTGGATAACGAATTACAAGATGATGGGAGATACATTCGATATCATAGATGCCAGGATAGTGAATCTTGGAATAGACTATTCAGTAGTAATTTCAGAGAATGTATCAAAAGCGGCGACACTTGCTCAGTGCAATAGAGAGTTGGAAGAACTGTTCAAAGTACACTCAGAGATCGGTGAGGCACTAATGATTAACGATATATACAAGACACTCAACGATTTAGACTCCATTGTTGATGTTACTGATGTCGCTGTTAGGTCGATCAGTGGAGGGAACTACTCTCAGTTAAGTTATTCAATACAAGAAAACCTGAGTTTGGATGGACGCACTCTGATTATACCTTCAGATTACATATATGAAATAAAGTTTCCAAGTTCAGATATTAGAGGTACCGCCTTATGAGCATAAAAAGATTCTTTGCTAACGCTGACAATACCATTACGAACGCTTTTGCTTCGAACCTCACAACGAGGGGTACGGGGTCTAATATGGGCGCATCAGACATCTTAGAGGTTTTTTCGATTTATGGACAGGGGTCATCTACATCTGTCGAGAAGGCAAGGGCCCTGGTCCAGTTCGATGTCTCTAAAATAAAGGCGGCACGTGATGCGGGAACAATCGCTCAATCTGGAAGTGTCAGATTCATGTTAAGACTTTTCAATGCGGAGCACGGACAGACACTGCCAAAAAATTGCACCCTTGCAGTGTTGCCTGTGTCCCAATCATGGAGCGAGGGCAGTGGACTGGATATGGAGGAGTATGCAGATCTGGACGTATCTAACTGGATTTTTGCAAGTGACACTAAGGTTGCGGATATTACTGATGTAAAGTTCGTCTCTACCACTCCTGCCAATTATGATGGTAAGTATTTCATCTTACAGGTTGTTGATGATAACAAAACTGCAGCAAGATATAATTTTTGGTTTGATGATGATGGAGCGGGATCAGCGCCAAATATTGATGGCACAGAGGTTGAAGTTCAGTTAAATCAGGCGAACGCAAACACTGTAAAGAGGTTTGCAAGAGAGGTTAAAGTTGCCGTCGATGCATTAGTCGGAACCAACCTTTCTGCTTCCATATCGGAAGAGGATACCAACGACTCAACTGGAGCAACCGTACGTCTAACGAACACTGCAGTTGGAGGAACATCGGGGTCATTCACACCAACGATACATGACGATTCGAACGTTTTTACCCTAACTAGAGTTCAGAGAGGTGGCAAAACACGCTGGGTATCACAAGGTGGAGATTTTCACGAAGTTGGGTACACCGCAGGCAAGAATCTACCTCATTATAAGTTTGATCTTGTTGATGGTACTGAAGACGTATTAGTGAATGTAACTGCTCTAGTAGAAGAGTGGATCGCTGCAGAGTCTACAGTTGATCCGGATCGTGAATCCTACGGCGTAATGGTCAAACTGTCAGGTTCTTTCGAAGATGGCACCCGACAGAGATCTTATTATACAAAGAAATTTTTCGCAAGAGGTACTGAATTCTTTTTCAAGAGACCTTGCATAGAGGCAAGATTCGATGACCATATTGGGGATGACAGGGAAAACTTCTATAAGAGTTCTTCCTTGGCAACAGGTCCAGAAAACTTGAATCAGTTGTATATGTATAATTATACAAGAAGAGGATTGACAAATATGCCAGTCCTAAAGA
>Ga0315331_10002310_pt1 | contig 14481 bp, 15 predicted proteins | sample M160m34915metaG_FD_203456 | JGI IMG/M metagenome (GOLD analysis project Ga0315331, IMG submission 203456) | Ammonia-oxidizing marine archaeal communities from Monterey Bay, California, United States - M1 60m 34915 | ecosystem: Environmental > Aquatic > Marine > Intertidal zone | place: USA...
GTCGTCGACGGCGTGATGCGCAGCCTGGCGACGGGCTTCGTCTATCTGGCACACGATCTCTCCGAAGACCTGCTCGACGCATGTTACGCCCAGCTCGCGGAATTCTTCGAGCTCCCCTTCGAAGACAAGCGTCGCAGCGAGTCTCCCGGCTCCCGGGGACAATCCGGCTATACCGGACTCCTCGTCGAGACCGCCGCGGCTCACGCCCACGCAGACTGGAAGGAGATGCTCAACTGGGGAGCCTCCCTTGCAGAGGGTCATCCCCTCGCCGCCGCCTTCCCGGACCGTTACCTCGAGCCCGTCTTCCCCGAGACCGAGTTCCCCGGCATTTCCCAACGCCTGATGAAATTCCACCGCGCCGTCGCAGAGCTACAGCGGCGCTTTCTCCGGATCGTCGCCGAAGGCCTCGGCGCGCGCGCCGACTTCTTCGACGCCATGGTCGAGCAAGGCGCGACGCTCACCCGGGCGGTCCATTACCCGCGCATGGCGGATGCCCCCGGCCACGAGCACGTCTGGGCCGCCGAGCATGGAGACATCAACCTCGTCACGGCGCTGCCGCGCGCGACCGCGCCGGGGCTCCAGGTACGCACGGATGCCGGCTGGGTCGATGCCGCCCCTCCCCTCGGCCACGCCGTGCTGAATAGCGGCCTGATGCTCGAGCATTTCTCCAACGGCCTGCTCCCGACCGGGATCCATCGTGTCGTCGCTCGTCCCGGACAGACCGAAGATCGCCTCTCGGTCGTCCAGTTCTGTCACCCGACCCCGGATACCACTCTGTCTCCCCTGCCGAGCTGCATCACGACCGAGCGCCCTCGCTGTTTCGAGTCGATCACGGCCGCCGACCGACTCGACACGGTCCTGCGCGAGATCGGTCTATCCGAGGGCGCCCCCTAGACTCGCACCCAGCGAGGCCCGGACGCCAGGACACCGGTAGAGCGTAGAGACCAGCCTCAGACCAAACGAAATTCGACGCCCGCCAGCCGGACCTTCTCACCCGCACGGACCCGGTCCGACGCGTGGAGCTCGATCGCCGCGAGGCCTTCGGGTTCCCCCTCCGCTGCGGCCCGGAAGCCGACCGCCCCCTTGGCCAGCGCGAGTCGCCAGCCCCCCGCGTCCGATGTCAGTGGCCGACCGAGCACCTCGGACCAACGCCGGGCCAGGCGCTCAGGATCCGGGCTTCGCAGCTCGATCGCCGCCAGTCCCCGAACGACTTCGCGCCGCACGTGCTCGCGCCAGCGCGGGCCGGCACCGGCCCAGGAATCCGGCGGGTCTGGCTGGTCCAAGGAGATCATCATCCCCCCCGTGTCGCGGGGGTGCAGATGAATTCCCGCCCAGTCCTGACCATCCTCGGCGTCGCGGGTCTCTGCCTCGAAAGCGACTCGCAGCCCCAGGGCCTCGACCCGCGCGCGCCAGGGCCCCAGGTCGCGCGTCTGGAGGATCACCATGTAGCCGCCGTCGCCGCCCTGCCGCTCGAGATGGCGGCCGCCGGGCGTGTCAGATCGCGTCGGAGAGAGAATCTCGATGAACGAGTCTCCCATCGGGAGGACGATATTGACGAGCCCCCAGAGGTCGACACTCGGATCCCGGAAAGCCACCTCGAGACCGAGCGCTTCGGCGAAAGCGCGCTCGGTCGCGTCGAGGTCATGCACGACCAGGGTGATCTGCAGAAGATCCAGCTCTCCCGCATCGGGAATCATCACAGTGAGGGCCCTCGTTTCTTCCCGTTCCACCTAGGAGCTATCGTGCCGCGACGTTTGGAGACCGATCTCCGCTCGTCTCATTCAACGATTCTATAGCCCACGGAGTGCACGCCATGACCGCGTCCGAAGCCCCGACCGTTCAATACGACGCCCAGGATGGCATCGCGACGATCACCCTGGACCGGCCCCAGGCGCGCAATGCCCTGTCGGCTGCGCTCCAAAGGGATCTGTGTGCCGCTTTCGGGAAGGCCACCGACGATGACGATGTTCGGGTCGTGATCCTGACCGGCGCGGGAGTCGCCTTCTGCGCCGGAGTCGACCTCAAGGAGTTCGGTCAACTCGCCGACGAACCGCCGAAACGTGGGATGCCCACCGCCTGGGACGCGATGGATGCGTGCCCCAAGCCGATCCTCGGCGCCGTCAACGGCCCGGCCATCACGGGCGGCTTCGAACTCGCGCTGGCCTGCGATCTGCTCATCGCCGGCCGCAGCGCGCGCTTCGCCGACACCCATGGTCGGGTCGGCGTGCTCCCGGGCGCGGGCCTCTCCCAGCGGCTACCCCGCGCGATCGGCCTCTACCGCGCGAAATACCTCTCGCTGACGGGCAATTTCCTCTCCGCCGACCAGGCGGCCGAATGGGGGCTCGTCAGCCACGTCGTCGAGGACGAAGCCTTGATGGACACTGCAAAGCAGATCGCGACCGACATGCTGGGTCTCGTCCCGCATATGCTGCCAGGAGTGAAGTCCATGATCGACGAGGGCTTCGCCCAGACCTTCTCCGACGGCATGGCCATGGAGGCCTCCCGAGCGAAGGCCCAGATGAAGCAGATGAAACCCCAGAAGGCCGCGAGCGCCGCCTTCGCCGGCGTCCGCGAGCGAGGCCGTTCCCAGAAGGGCTAGAAGCGGCCGGACTACTCGACCAGGACGTTCGGTTCTCCATGGCCCGCCTGCTTGCAGGCCTCCATGTAGAACTGCAGCGTAGTGGCGGCGTCGACGACGCTCACCACATTCCCCTCGTCGTCGAGGTTGATGTTGGCCCCGTACATATGGAACCAGACGCGCGTGTCGTCCTCGATGCACTGCAGCGTATGGACCGAGCCGGCAGGCTCGTAGAGGAAAGATCCCTCGCGGTTCACGTAATCGTATTCTTTGTACTTCCAGGCACCCGAGGTCGTATAACCGAAGACCGGCCCCGAGTGGCGATGACGGATCACCTCATAGCCGGCCTGGAAGACGTTCTCGATGATCCACAGGTTCTCTCCGAGTTTGACCTGCAGGACCTTCAGCTGCGCGCCCTCCCCGATGTCGACAAAGGGCAGGTCGTCGCGGCCAAAATGAACCGAGTCGGGCGGCGTGAATGCGTCCATCAGAATCTCCTCTTCGAGCGGCGCGGACCTTAGACAGCGCGCAGGGTGGTATGCTGCGCGGGCGAAGGTAAGTCACTCCCTCCCAGCGAGCGAGAGCACACTCTATGCCGACCCATCCCCCCCCTTCTCCCGGCCTGCTCGAGGCCGCTCGAGCGCTCCAGCCCCGGCTCGTCGATCTCCGGCGCCGGATCCACCAGGAGCCGGAGCTCGGCCTCGACACCCCCGCGACCCGGGAGAAGGTCCTGGAGGCGCTCGTGGGACTCGACCTCGAGATTTCGCTCCACGCGCGCACGAGCGGCATCGTCGCCACCCTGAAGGGCGCGCGAGGCGGTCGACGCGTCTTGTTGCGCGGCGACATGGACGCCCTCCCCATGCCCGAGGACACGGGCCTCCCCTTCGCCAGCCAGATCGAAGGCCGCATGCACGCCTGCGGCCACGACGCGCATACCGCCATGCTCGTCGGGGCCGCCCATTTACTCGCCGCGCGTGCGGACAGCCTCGCCGGCGAGGTCGTATTCATGTTCCAGCCCGGCGAGGAGGCCTACGGGGGGGCGGAAGTGATGTTGAGCGAGGGGCTCCCGTCATGCGATGGCGCCTTCGCGATCCACGTCGCACCGCAGATTCCAACGGGCAAGGTCGCGACGAAGCCCGGCCCGATGATGGCATCCTACGACGACTTCGAAATCGAGGTCCGCGGCCGCGGCGGCCACGCGTCGATGCCGAGCGACTGCCTCGACCCGGTCCCGATCGCGTGTGAGATCGTCCAGGCGCTCCAAAGCTTCGTGACCCGCCAGATCCCCGCGACGGACCCCGGCGTCCTGACCGTCGCGCAGATCCATGCGGGGACGACCAACAACGTGATCGCCGAGTCCGCACGCCTGAGCGGAACGATGCGCGCGCTCTCGGACCGGACCCGCGCGCTCCTGATCGACGGACTCACCCGAGTCGCCCGGGGCATCGCCGTGGCCCATGGCGCCGAGGCCCACGTCGACATCCAGGGCGGCTACCCGGTCGTCCTCAACGACGCCGACTTCGAGGCCTTCTCCCGGGACGTGGTCGGCGAACTGCTCGGAGACGGAGCCGTCGTGCCGCTCCCAGCTCCGATCATGGGGGCCGAGGACTTCGCCTACGTGCTCGACCGCACACCCGGCGCCATGGTCCTGCTCGGGGTCCGTCCCCAACACACGGACGCCCCGGAGCCTTGCCACTCGAGCCGCATGACCCTGGACGAAGACGCGATCGCGCTCGGGGCCGCGCTCCACGCTTCGATTGCGAGCCGCTTCCTCAGCACCGCCCCCTCTCCCTGAGCCCCACGAATCGGCTGCTATCCTCGCGCCGCTCGCCGACCCTTCGGGTGAATGATCGGACGCCGTGCGCCGGACCCCCTGGCGCGACGCGCGAACCAGGCGAGGTGGGAGAGACGACGTGGATTGGGAAGGCGTGATCGGCCTCGGGGTCGCGGGCAATTTCGCGGGACACCTCGAGCAGGCAGGCGAAGCGAGCGACTTCAAGAATCTCGTCATCACGGATACCCGCGCGCCCAAAGGTGTCTTTCCCTTCTACGTGCCTGGCGACGGCGATCACTTCCTGCACGTCTATCCAATCTCCTCCGATCGCGTGCGGCTCGGATCCGATACCGAGAAGCACCAGATCGAGCCCGAAGTCGCCTTGCGCTGCGACCTGATCTGGCAAGGCGACCGGGTGGCTCACGTCGTGCCCAGAGCCGCGATGGCGCACAACGACTGTTCGATCCGACGTGAGGGCGCGAAGAAGATCAGCGAAAAGAAGAACTGGGGACCGGAGAGTAAAGGGACCGCACGACAGTCGATCGAGATCGACCGTTTCGAGCCGGGGGGCGTGCTCGATGGCTATCGCATCGCTTCCCATCTCGTACGCGGCGGAACCCTCTTCGAGTACGGCGTCGACTCGGCGGTGTCGAGCTATAGCTACATGTACGGTGAGCTCCTCGACTGGCTCGTCACGCAGCTGAACGACCAGGTCGACGAAGGCCCCCTCGAGAACATCTCGGACTGGCTCGAGGTCGCCGGGCGCCCCGGCCAGGCGCTGATCAGCATCGGCGCGACGCGTTACACCGATTTCGGCGAGACCACGTTCCTCGAGCGAGGGGATCAGATTCTCGTCGCGCTCTACGACTCGACGCGTTTCGATCCCGAGGCCATCCGCGAAATCGGCCTCGGCGAGCGCGATTGTCCGCAAGAGGGGCTCTCGCTGCTCCGACAGGACGTGGCCTGAAAAGGCCGTTGGCAGCACTTTCCATCATTTCGAATTCGGGGGCGCGTTGATCGGAGTCAAGCTCATCCTTCTGCTCGCCATCCTGGTGGCCGGTGCGGCCGGCGGCGCGATCCCCCTGGTTCGGCGTCGGGCCCTCAACAATGAGCGCCTGCTGGGCTGGGGCAACGCCTTCGCGGCCGGCGTCTTCTTGTCCGCCGGGATGGTCCACATGCTCCCTGACGCGGACCGGGTCTGGACCGCGCTTGGCTGGCATTACCCCATGGCGTTCGCGCTGGCGGGCTTCGCCTTCACCTTCATGTTGTTGGTCGAACACGTGCTGCTCCCCGAGCAGGCGCACGAAGAGCTCCACGCCCCATCCGGTGAGCGTTTTGCGCGCATCGCGGAGCGCTCCCACCACGGCCAGCAGGATGCGCTCGCCGCCTACGCAGTCCTCACCGCGCTCTCGATCCACGCACTGCTCGCTGGCCTCGCGCTCGGCGCAGAGCCAGACCTCGCGAGAGCCCTCGTGATCTCGCTCGCGATCATCGCGCACAAGACCGCGGCCGGCTTCGCCCTCGGCGTCTCCCTGGCCCGGAGCGGCCTTCCCAACCGACAGGCCTGGAGACTCGTCACCCTCTTCGCGGTCGCCACGCCCGTCGGAGGCCTGCTAGGTGCTCTCGCCGGGGCCGTCGCGGAGGGACGGATCGGGTCGACCCTGGAGGCGTGCTTCCTCTCCGTCGCCGCAGGCACCTTCGTCTACGTCGCGACCTTCGACATCCTGCGGGACGAATTTCCCGCACCGGGCGGCCGATTCGCCAAGTGGTGCGTACTCACGGCCGGAGTCGCCTCGATGAGCGTCCTCGCGTTGTGGACCTGACGCCGGCCATCGTCACGCTCGACCGACAAGTCCCACTCGCCCTCCCCTTGAAAACGACCCGCTCCGCCAAATGATGCGCCCCGCCCGAAGAAACGAGGAGAGCTCTTTGATCGACGTACACTATTGGCCGACCCCCAACGGCAAGAAGGTCACGATCCTGCTCGAGGAGTGCGGAATGCCCTACCGGGTCGTTCCCTGCGCCATCGGCCGCGGCGATCAATTCGAGGACGACTTCCTTGCGATCTCGCCCAACAACCGGATGCCCGCGATCGTCGACCACGAGCCTGCCGATGGCGGTGAGCCGATTGCCGTCTTCGAATCCGGCGCGATCATGATGTATCTCGCCGACAAGGCGGGGCTCTTTTATCCGCCGGACGTCCGCGGGCGCAGCGAGGTCAACCAGTGGCTGATCTGGCAGATGGCCAACCAGGGTCCCAAGAGCGGAGAGGCCGGGCACTTCCGGCGGCTCGGCGAGACCCAGGGAGACCAGTCCTACGCCCAGCGCCGCTTCGACGACGAGGTGAACCGCATGTATGGCGTGCTCGACAATCGACTCTTCGACCGCCGCTACGTCGCGGGCGACACGTACACGATCGCGGACATGATCTGTTATCCCTGGACGGTCCGATACGAGGAGCAGGGGGAAGACTTGAACCATTTCCCCTACTTCAAGCGCTGGTTCGAGGAACTGTCCGCAAGAGAAGGCGTTCTTCGCGGCATGCAGGTCGGCGCCGACTTCTCGGTCGACTACTCCCAGATGTCGAAGCAGGAAGTCGAGCGGCTCCGCGGCATGCTCTACAACCAGCGGGCGCGTCCCGCCCCCCCGAACGGGCTGCTCTAAAAGCAGCCATACGGGCCAGGTCCTCCGACGCTACTGAACCGCGCTCCCCCAATACTGGTAGGCGGCGACGCGGGGCGTATTGGGTAGATACATCGTGTCCAGCGACTCGATTCTAAAGCCTGCCTCTTCGATCAGGCGTGGCACCTCACGGTTGATATGGCATCCACCGGCGAGCCGCTTCCAGATCGGGTTGACCCGGTCCTGCCATTTCCGCACACCCGCGTCCGGCGCCGCGCCGTGCTCGGCAAAGAGGAGCTGCCCTCCCGGCTTGAGCACGCGGCGCATCTGCTCGAGGGCCTTGCCGAAATCGGGGATGGTGCAGAGCGTGAACGTCAGCAGCACGGTGTCGGCGCTGTCGTCCTCGAGTGGGATTTCCTCGCCCGGGAGGCCGAGCCACTCGACCGGGAAGGCCGCATCCTCGATTCGAGGCGCCGCCCGCAGACGCATCGCGTCGGAAGGCTCCAGCCCCCAGACCATCTCGACCTTGTCCGGGTCGTAAAAAGGCAGGTTGAGCGCGGGGCCCATCCCAACCTCGAGCACTCTGCCCCGCGCCTCGGGCACGACCTTTTCCCGCTGCTTCAAGATCGGAGGGCTCGAGCAGCCCGCTTCGATCAGCCGGGGTACGACCCAATTCTCGTAGAAGCCCATGGTTCTTCCCTCCAGGGCCACAGGCTCGGGCCCCTCCCGCCATGAAAGCAGATCCCGCGTCGGGGCGCGCGCCCCGGCGGTCGATGCCACGCCCGGTCCACTGTGCGAAAGTGCGGTGTCTCCTCCCCAAGCTGATCGCGGAGAGCTCCGATGCATCGACCCCATGGCGCCCGGATCCCCCTATTGTTGGCCCTTGCCCTCACCCTCGCGGGCTGCGCAAGCTCGCGGCCGGAGGGCCTCCCGCGCGGAATCAACGACCCCTTCCTCGACGAGGGCCTCGACGTCGACGCTTACGTCGAGCGCTTCGAGGGCGAGTCCCGCGCCGTCTACGCCGAGCGCCACGCGATCGTCGACGCGCTCGCGCTCTCGCCCGGACAGAGCATCGCGGATATCGGAGCGGGCACCGGCTTCTTCAGCTTTCTCTTCGCCGACGCGGTCGGGCGCGAGGGACGCGTCTACGCCGTCGAAATTTCACGCCCCTTCCTGGACCACCTCCGCATCGAGTCGCTCGGCCGTGGCCTCGCCGCGGTCGAGGTCGTCGAGGGGAGCGCCCGCTCCGTCGCGCTCCCCCCCGCCTCCACCGACCTCGCCTTCATCTGCGACGTCTACCACCACTTCGAGTACCCGGCGGACTCTCTCGCGAGTCTCCACGAGGCGATCCGGCCCGGCGGCGCGCTGGTCCTGATCGACTTCCACCGGGTTCCAGGAGAGAGCCCCGAGTGGTTGCTCGAACACGTTCGCGCCAGTCGCGAAGTCTTTCAGGCCGAGATCGAGTCGGCGGGTTTTCAGTTCGAGGAGGCGATCGAGCTCCCCGGCCTCGACGACAACTATTTCCTGCGCTTTCGCCGCCTCGACTGAGCAGCACACCGCACCGCACCGCACCACACCGCACCACGCCGAAACGAGGAATCGCTCATGGCTGCCGAAACTCCCGCACCCGACGAGGTCCTGACCGAGCGGGTCGACCATGTTCTGTGCGTGACCCTGAATCGACCGGATCGAATGAACTCGATCGGGGGGCGGCTCCTCGAACGCCTCTCGGACCTCTTCCTGGAAGCGGAGCACGACGCCTCGGTTCGCGCCATCGTGCTCACCGGCGCGGGGAAAGGCTTCTGCTCTGGCCTCGACCTCAAGGACGTCTCGAGTGGTTCAACGAACGTCGAATCGACGACGACAGGATTCCAGATCTACGAGACCCCGCCCTTCGTCATGCGCCGGATGGACACCCCGATCGTCTGCGCACTCAATGGCGCCGCTGCCGGCTACGGCATGGACCTCGCCCTGGGCTGCGATTTCGTTCTCGCGTCCGAGCGGGCTCGTTTCATCCCTCCGATGCGAAGAGGGGCCCTGCCGGAGAGCGGTGGCACCTGGCTGCTCCCTCGACTCGTCGGCTGGCAAAAAGCGTGCGAGGTCGTCCTCCTCGGCCGCGTGCTCGAAGCGCCGGACATCGAGCGACTCGGCCTGGCCAATCGGGTCGTCCCCCACGAAGACCTGATGGGAGAAGCCATGTCCTGGGCGCAGGAACTCGCGGGCAACGCGCCTCTGGCGATGGCCGCCGCGAAGCGAACGATGCGTCAAGGCCTGGATTCGACCTTCGAGGCGAACTCTTCAGCCGTGATGGCCGAAGTGCTACAGCTCTTTCGTACAGACGATTTCAAGGAAGCCCTCATGGCTTTCATGGAAAAGCGGCCCGCCCGATTCGAGGGACGCTAGGCCCCATCGACGAAAATCGATCGGGCGGCCCCTCGACTCGACATCGCGACGACTTCAAAGTCGCCTAGCGTCCAACCCAAATCCGCCACGCGCGTTGCTCATTCCAGGGGGAAACGAAAGAACGCATGTTCCGCATCCGAACCGTCCTCCTCGTGGCCGCGCTCTGGGCGCTGGCGATCGGCGCTCCCCCTTCGGCCGACGCAGAGCGATCCCTGATCCTCGCCACGACCACGAGCGTTCGTGATTCGGGGTTGCTCGACGCGCTCTTGCCCCGGTTTACCGAAACTTCGGGGATCGGGGTCCGGGTCATCGCGGTCGGTACTGGCGCCGCCCTGCGCATGGGACGGGAGGGCAACGCCGACCTGCTCCTGACTCACGCGCCGAGCGCAGAGAGAGCCCTGGTCGATGAGGGCGTGGTCGCCCGCCGAACCCCCTTCATGCAGAACTTCTTCGTGATCGCCGGGCCCGAGACCGACCCCGCCGGCATCGCTCGCATGGGCTCCCCCGCAGAGGCCATCGCTGGAATCGTCGAGAAGAGAACGTGCTGGGTCAGCCGCGCAGACGACTCGGGCACCCACAAGCGCGAGAAGGCGCTCTTTCGGGACGCGGGTCTGGCTCCGAACCTCGAGCGGGACGGCTTGATCCGGACCGGCAGCGGGATGGGCCTCTCTCTCCAGATCGCGGGCCAGCGTCGCTGCTACATCCTGAGCGACATCGGCACCTTTCTCGCCTTCCAGGAACGCGTACACCTCGTCCCACTCTCCCAACCGTCTCCGTCGCTCCGGAACGTCTACTCGCTCCTGCAACTCGACGAGAGCCGTTTTGCACGACCGCTCCACCGCGAAGAAGCCGAAGCACTCGAGGCTTATCTGCTCTCCCCATCCACGCTCGAAGAGATCGGCGCGTTCGGCCGAGATCGGTTCGGCCGCGCCCTCTTCACGCCGCTCACTCCCGCCGACGCTCCCATGCAGCCGAAGCCATAGGGGGGCATGCCATCCATGGACGACACCATGCTCTCGCCGCTCCTCACCATCACCCTCCGGACGCTCTGGATCTGCGGTTCTGCGCTCATCCTCGCCTTGCTCGTCGGCGTCCCGATCGGCATCGCACTCGGGTCTCGCCAATTCGTCTCGCGTGGCCTGCTCGTCTCGTCCGTCAACGCAGGAATGGGCGCCCCTCCCGTCGTCGTCGGCCTCATCGGCTCCATCCTGCTCGCCCGCAGCGGCCCATTAGGCGAGCTCGAGCTGATCTACACCCCTTACGCAATGATCCTGACGTCGACGGCAATCGCCCTGCCCCTGGTGATCGGGTTGACCCTGGCGGCGGTCGGCTCCCTCGATGCCGAGTGGGACCTGCAGGTACGGACCCTCGGGATCGGCCGACGCTGGCGAATTTGGCTGCTGGTACGCGAAATTCGAATGGGACTGCTCGCCGCGATTATCGCCGCGATGGGCGGGATCCTCTCCGAGGTAGGGGCCGTCAGAATGGTCGGCGGCAACATCGAGGGTGAGACCCGCGTGCTGACGACGGCAATCATGATGCACACGAGTATGGGCGAATACGAGGAAGCCTTGGGACAGGCCGCGGTCCTGGTCGGCAACATGCTCGTGCTCGCCGGGCTGCTCACTTGGATCCAACAGAGCGGGCGGTCGCGAGGATGAGCACCACACCGAACCGCGTCGCACTCTCGGCGCATGCGCTGCTCTGTCGTCGCGGACACGGCGCCGACCGTTTCGAACTCCGCGTGGACCGGCTCGACCTGCATGCAGGCGAGGTCCTCGTGATCCTGGGCCCGAACGGCGCGGGCAAGAGCACGCTGCTACGTGCGCTCGCCGGCTTGGATCGGAGCGTCGACCCACGGGCCATCCGAGGGCCCCAGGGTCCCACCACCCTCGTCTTCCAACGCCCGACGGCGCTGTCCGGCAGCGTCGAGGGCAACGTGCGGGCGGCCTTGCTGGGAAAGGGTGTGCCCGAGGCCGAACGCCGCGACCGAGTCCATCGCGCGCTCGACCGATTCGACATTCTTCCGCTCGCACGCCACGACGCGCGTACCCTCTCCGGTGGCGAACTCCGACGCCTGGCTCTCGCGCGCGCCTTCGTCCTCGAGCCCGAAGTGCTCCTCCTCGACGAGCCCTTCGACGACCTCGACGCGGCAGGCCAACGGCACCTGTCCCTCGATCTTCAGGAGGCCATTCGCGAGACCGGCGTCGCCGTGGCGATGGTGACCCATGACCTGCGTCGCGCACTGCTCCTCGCCGACCGAATTGCCGTCCTCAGCCACGGTGAGCTCGCACAACACGGCCCTCGGGATGAAGTGCTGTCTCACCCCGACACTCCCGAGATTGCCCATACCGTAGGAATGACGAACGTCTCCCCGGGCCGGGTCGTTCGTCGCGAGGAAGACCTCTCCTGGATCGAGATCGAAGCGGGCTTCGAGGTCCCCACCACGGCCACCCTCGACGTCGGCGTCGACGCTTGGATCGGAATTCGACCCGAGCATTTGAAGCTCGATGTCGGTCGCGGCGACGGTCGGCCGATCGGAAAGGCCGTCGTCGAAAGCCTCGTCTCGGATGGGCTCGCCAGCGTCGTCACTCTGCGCGTTCACGATCGCAGATTCACGACCCACCTGCTGTCGGGTCGCGGCCTCGCTCGACGGCTCCGACCCGGAGACCCCGTCTCCCTGGCCGTGCAACCCGACCAGGTCCACGCCCGCCTCTCCTAGAAGCGACGTCCGTCGGGTGGCTTTTTTGGGTAGAGCAAGTGAGGCGCAAGTGCGCTCTCGCCAACCTCGATCTGCGAGTTTCCCCTTAGGCGTCTCGGGGTTCGGCCCGATGCTCTCCATGTACGGTCGTCACAGACCGCCGCGTCGGAGACAGAATCGATGGATGCATCTTGGAGGCACAACGAGAGCAGCGAACCTCGGGTCCAACGGCTCAGAGGCCGTCGGATTCGACGTTGGAAACGTCGGTTCCGCCTCCTGAGCCCCTTGCTCGGTATCCCCGCCCTACTCGCGACGCTGTCTCTCTCGGTCGGCTTGATCGAACACGCGCCCCAGTCGAAGGCACCGGAAGCAGGTGATCAGAAACCGGTGGAGATGGCATTCAAGTCGGCGCCCATGTCGATCGACTCTCAGAGCACGGTGTCAGTCATCACCGTCCAGCTTCCGTCGGACCGGCAACTCCTCGACATCTCTTCTCTCTCGAACGAAGATTCGATGCAGCAATCACGAAGCTTCCCTTCGCCACAGGCGATCCGCGGCATCCGCTGAGCAAGACCTTCGCCGCCCGAGATCTGCACGGAGTTCATTCGTCTGCCGATGCGACCGCGGCGACCAGCGCGAGGTCTCCGCGTTTCACGCTGTCGGCGTCGAATTTTTTCGCCGAGGCGAGCATGCGGGTGAGTGCCGAGCCGATCGGCATAGCAGGCTTCGTCTCCCCCTTCTTCGCTCGATGGAACCGGACCGGATTGATCCTGGCCACGACGTAGGTTCGCAGATACGGCGACTTGAATCCGCGCTCCTGGAGGTCTTCGATGATTCGTCCGATCTCCGCATGCACCTCTTCGATCCGAGAGGCGTACCCCTCTCGCTGCTTCAGGCTCGCGGAAAGCGTCTTCGAGCTGAATCGATCTACTTTCTTCAGAAAGGGGCTGAAGGCGGCACCGGCAAAACGCCCCTGACGCTCGTAGACGATTCCCAATGTGAGTAGCGACGCCTCCTCGAACTCCGAAGAGATCTTCGTCCGGAGAGATCAGCGCGGTGATCTGCTTCAGTCCAAGCACCTTTGCCGCGGCGAGGCGATGGCGGCCATTCGGTGTCCAGAACCCGCCCTCGGCACCTCGCACGACAATCAGAGGGTCGAGGAAGGAGCCGCTTTCCTCGATCTTCGAAGCGAGGCGCTTCACATGCGTCGGGGAGAGGTCACGCTGAAAGGGGGTGGGCTCGATCGCTCTCAGCGGAAGACTCGCCAGCAGCAGCGGCCGGCCGGACAGGGGCTCACGATAGGCGGTGAGCGGTGCGCCACCTGCCGCGCGAACCTCATCGGCCAGACTCGCGACCCCGGGCGCGCCGAGAGTCAGCGCAACCTCTTCTGCTTCCAGCCCACGCTTCTCCTTGCTCGGAGCGAGGCTCTTGCGAGCCGCGGATTTCCGACGCGCCGTTCTCTGCTTCGCCGGCCTCTTCCGCGGGGCCTTCTTCGCGCTCTTCTTCGCTACCACGGTCTGTCGAGTCTAGCCGACCAGGGTCGGGAGAGGCTCCTCTGAGCTTTCCCCCGACCCCACCTGAGCCCCTCAGTGAAAGGCGTATTGGACGCCGACCGTCACGAGCCAATCCGTCTCGAGGCCGGGGCCATCGAGGCGCTGATAGGCCGGCAGGCCCGCCTCCACCGCGAAGCGAACGCCCTGGAGCACGCCCGTCGGCACGGCGAAGTTCAGACCGGCCAAGGCATCCAGACGCATGAACGCGCGCCGGCCCGGGTCCGCCGTCGGCACCAGCGGAACCCCCATCCCGCTGGTCGCAATACTCGAGTCTCGGCCGCGAATATTGAGCGCGTGCTGCCACTCGAAGCGAAAACTCGCCGAAACCCAACGATTGATCGTGTACGCGCTCCAGGCTGTCAGCGCGTACTCGTTGCCGAGACGATAATCCGCGTGGTTGTCGTTCATTCGAATTTCGCCCTTGGCCTGAGCACCCCACGAGAAGGCGTCGAGTTCGCCGCGATAGGTCAGACCAGGAAGGAAGTCGTAGCTCCCCGAGCCGACCTGCATCGGATAGGGAAGCCTCACCTTCGTCCCTGCCGAGAGCGGCGTCCGCCCAACCTCAGTGAGTGAACCGGTCGGAAAACTCAAACCGAGATTGGCGTGGATCGAGTGCCCCTCGACTTTCCAGAGATCGACCAGCGCGCTCGCACGGATATCCCCGAGTCCTTCCGAGGAGGTCGAAAAGGTCCCCCCCATACGCGTGCGATGCTCCATGTCGAGGCGCACCCAGGGGAGCATCAGGGTCAGAGTCAGTCGATCGATCGGCGCGTACATCGCCCCAATCATGTGCATCTCCATGTCCATCCGGGTCGGAGTGACCAAGAAGTCGTCGAGCACTCGACTGCGG
>Ga0315331_10002311_pt1 | contig 14476 bp, 15 predicted proteins | sample M160m34915metaG_FD_203456 | JGI IMG/M metagenome (GOLD analysis project Ga0315331, IMG submission 203456) | Ammonia-oxidizing marine archaeal communities from Monterey Bay, California, United States - M1 60m 34915 | ecosystem: Environmental > Aquatic > Marine > Intertidal zone | place: USA...
TTCTATAGTTTGGAATAACAATAGCTCTTGAACCTACAGGGTATCTATCATCATTTGATTCAACAACTACAGAAGCTACTTCGTGAGTTGGCATTCCTGGTGGTAATGGATAATCTTCTTCAGGTATAACTTTATCAAAGGCACTATGAATATCCGAACCACATATTGAAATGCATTCTGTCTTAAATCTAACATGACCTTCTTCTAATTTTCCTAGATCAGGAATTTCACTTATCTCAACTTTTCTATAACCAGTTATTTGTGCTGCCTTCATAATTTCCCCCCTATTTAATATGGTGGGTCCGGCAGGATTTGAACCTGCGACCAATCGGTTATGAGCCGACTGCTCTGACCACTGAGCTACGGACCCTGCAGTTTAATTTCTCTCTATCTCCATTGAAAATAATAATATAAGTTTACCTTGAAGAAGAAAAGGTTTAAACTTTCTAAAACAATTATTTCATAAATATAATAACTTGGGGTGAAAAAAATGAAAATAACAGATGTAAATTTGAAAATATATAGATGGGAAAGATCCGTTCCAATTACAAATGGACTATATACATACACACATAATGTTCTAAATATTGTAGAAATAGAAACAGACCATCCTGATATTACAGGTATAGGAATTTCTGCAGGAATAGATGTAAGCCCTACTGTTGCTAGAGAACTTGTTGATCATTTCAAGAAAGGAATTATAGGACTAAATCCTCTAGACAATGAAAGGATTTGGCATGAAATGTGGAGGCCAAAATTAGTAGGAAGAAGAGGTGTAACTACCAGAGTTATATCAGGTATAGACATTGCATTGTGGGATATAAAAGGGAAAGTAGCAAATCTACCTGTTTATAAATTATTAGGAGGTTTCACAAACAAAGTAGATACATATATAGCAGGAGGATATTACGAAAAAGGAAAAGGTCTAAAAGAATTGGCTACAGAAATGGAAGATAACATAAAGATGGGAGCCAAATCTGTAAAAATTAAAGTAGGAGCATTGTCTATAAACGAAGATATTGAGCGAGTTAGAGTTTGTAGAGAAGTTATAGGTAACGATGTTAGATTAATGGTTGATGCGAATAATGCTTACAGGCACTATCAAGCAATTGAATTTGCAAGAAAAGCAGAAAAATATGATTTGTTTTGGTTTGAAGAACCTGTTGAGCCAGATGATTACATAGGGCAAGCTGAAATTACTCGATCAACTTCAATACCAATAGCTGCAGGTGAAAATGAATATACTCGATATGGCTTCAGAGACATGATAAATCACAGAGCTGTTGACATTTTACAACCAGATTGTCTTATACTCGGAGGAGTTACTGAGTTTATGAAAGTTTGCGCACTAGCGCAAAGTAATGATTTAGATATTGCACCTCATGGGGCTCAAGAAGTTCACATCCACCTAGTTTCAGCAATTCCAAATGGATTAATTCTTGAATATTATAGGGATACAGTTAACCCAATGCACGGGAAAATTTGGGAGAATGAGTTAGTCTTAAAGGATGGATACGTTTATGCACCTGATCTTCCTGGTTTTGGCCTAAATCCTAAGTGGAAAGATTTAGAACCATATAGAGTTTAATTACTTCTGATAATATAATTAAAATAAGATTGATGGAGATTTCTTATGAAAGACGTTTTTGACGCAGCTATAAATGAAATAAAAAATAATAGAAATTTTGTTATTTCTACAGTGACCAGAACACAAGGATCAACTCCACAAAAACCCGGGGCAAAATTACTTGTCAGAGAAGATGGTTCAGGTGTCGGAACTTTAGGGGGTGGGTGTGTTGAAGGAGATATTTGGTTTGCTTCAAGTGAAAAAATTAAAAGAGATGAATCTGCAGAAGTTAGACCTTATGAACTGAACGAAGATTTGGCAGCTAAAGACGGATTAGTGTGCGGGGGTACAATGCATTTCATGATAGACCCTATTGACAACAAATTAGAATTTGAGTTTTTTCTTGATGAAATAAAAAAAGCATATAATGGTGACAAACCTGTAGCTCTAGTACAAGTTTTAGAATCTAAGAAAAAAGATGAAATAAGTAAAAAAATTTTGATAAGAGAAGATGGATCCAAATCAGGTCAACTTATCTCAGAAGAAACTGATGAAAAGTTAGTTAAGGAATCAAGAGATCTTTTAGCTCTAGGTAAGAACAAAACATTAGATATCGATGGAAGATTATTTTATTTAGAAGCATTTACAACTCCGCCAAAATTACTTATTGCTGGAGGTGGACATGTATCAAAAGCAATTGCTAATTTAGCTAAACCTTTAGGATTTGAATTGAATATTTTTGATGATAGAGATGAATTTGCAAATAAAGAAAGGTTTCCTGAAGCAAATGATGTGAAGGTTGCAAGTTATGGTGAAGGTTTTGATCAATTTGATATAAATGCCAACACATTTATTATCATTGCTACCAGAGGCCACAGACAAGACGATACTGCAACAAAAGCTGCTCTAAATACCAATGCATCTTATATTGGGTTATTAGGCTCTAAAAGAAAAACTATCTTGATAATAGAAAAATTACTTTCAGAAGGAATAGATGAACAAACATTTAATAAATTAAGAGCTCCCGTTGGAATTAATATAGGAGCTAGAACACCTGAAGAAATTGCTATATCTATAATTTCAGAAATTTTATCTTTTAGACTAGGAGGAGATGGTAATTCAATGATGCTAGACTCTAAATATATTGAAAAAATAAGAACAAAAATTTCAAAGTCTTCTGAAATAAAAAATTAAACATGGATAATACATTTCATGCAATCATCCTCTCTGCAGGTTTATCCTCAAGAATGGGGAGTCCTAAAGCGTTACTTGATTGGCATGGGAAAAAACTAATTGAATATCAAATTGAAACTTTATATAAACTGGGTTTTAATCAAATAAATTTAGTTCTAGGTCACGAAAAAGAAAAAATATTACCATTTGTTGAAAAAAAACCTATAAACATAATTATTAATGAAAATTATAAAGAAGGAAAATCAACTTCAATTCTAAAGGCAATAAATAGCATAATAAATCAAGCTGAAAACATTCTTCTAATTAGTATCGATCAGCCAAGGCCGGAGTGGTTTATTAAACAAATCATCTCTAATCATTTTGAAAAAAAAGCAATAATTACTGCTCCTATAAATGAAGCAAAAAGAGGACACCCTATTATTATAAATAAAAAAATATTTAGACAAATTTTGAAAATAGACGAATTTCAAAATGGACTCAAGGACATTTTTAGGAAAAATAATAATTTAGTAAATGCAGTTAGTATGAAAAATAAATGGACACATTTAGACTTAAATACTAAAGAAATATATAAAGAATCATGTTTATATCCTTTGGAAAAAGATGAATAAAACAAATGAAATTGAAAATATATTAGAGGAAGCAATAGATTTTGTTAAAGAAAATATAAATTGGAAGTTAACAGAGCATGATTTAATGCAATTTATATCAGGAAAATTAGAACAAAATAATTTTGAAGTTTCAAAGAAAAATATAGTTTTATTTAATCACAAAAAAGCAGTAAATAATTTAATCTCCCCTGAAAAATCCAAGGTTATAAGGAAAACCGGAGAACTTTATATTCGAATTATTTACAAATTTAAAGGAACAAATGCAGAAAAAACTATTGAAAAAAGATTCAATTTAAAACTATAGTAAATAAAAGCGAATTTATGGAGTACCTTTATGAAAAATCTACTTGATGGGAAAATAGCAATTGTTACTGGTGGAAATGGCGGGATTGGGCTAGGTATAGCTGAAGGTCTTGCAGAAGAGGGTGCAAATGTAATTATTGCGTCAAGAAACAAAGATAAGAACAAAACTGCTATAGATAAGATCAAAAAAATCAGCACAGATAGCGAGACTTTTGAACTCGATGTAAATAATCAAGACTCAATAAATAACCTTATTGAATTTGCTATTGAAAAATATGGAAAAATAGATATTTTGGTTAATAACGCAGGCATTAGTAGAAGAAGTGACGAACCTCATCTTTTATCTAAAAATGATTGGGATGATGTTATAGATACTAACTTAAATTCAATTCATCATATGACTTCTGCTATTTTTCCTCATTTGAAAAAAAACAAATCTGGAAAAATCATAAATATTGGATCAATGATGTCAATTTTTGGGAACGCTAATTCAGCAGCTTATGCTGCAAGTAAAGGTGGAGTTGTGCAATATACTAAAAGTTGTGCAATAGCATGGGCTAAATATAATATTCAAATCAATGCTATATTACCCGGATGGATTGTTACAGATATGACAAATGAATTCAAAAAAGTAAACCCTAAACGATATGCCACAATTGCAGGTAGAACACCAGCTGAAAGGTGGGGATTACCGAAAGATTTAGCAGGAACTGCAATTTTTCTTTCTAGTGCTTTTTCAGATTTTGTTAATGGTGTATCTATACCTGTAGATGGTGGATATAGTGTAATGTAGAACCTACTTAAAAAAATGATTTAATGGACCATTACCATTTCCTACTCTATATGCTTTATCAATAGAACTTGTTACATATTCCTTAGCTTTTTCAACTGAATTCACTAAACCAAAATCATTTGCTAAATATGATGTAATAGCTGATGAAAAAGTACATCCTGTTCCATGTGTAGATGTAGTTTGAATTCTTTTTGCGCTAAAAAAATAATAATCTTTACCATCATATAATGTGTCCTCAGAAATATCAGATTGGTCAAAATGCCCACCTTTGATTACAACGGAATTAGCTCCTAAATCTATAATCCTTTTGCAGGCATCTTTCAAATCATCTTTTGAATTGATTTTTCTTTGAGTAATGACTTCCGCTTCAGTAATATTAGGAGTAACAGTCTCTGCAATTGGAAATAATAATTTTTTTATTGCTTCAATAGCATTGTCTGATATTAATTTATCTCCTGAAGTTGCAACTATGACAGGATCAACTACTATTTTTACCTTTTCTAACGAAATAGAAGATACTATTGTTTCAACCATTTTTGTTTCTGGAATCATTCCTGTCTTTACACAAGAAAATTTCATGTCACTTTTAATAGATTCAATTTGAGTATTTACAACTTTGTTAGGAATTATATGAATATCATCAACACCTTTTGTATTTTGAGCTGTTACTGATGTTATAACAGATACTCCATAACAATTTAATGAAGCAAAGGTCTTAAGATCTGCTTGGATTCCAGCTCCTCCTCCAGAATCAGATCCTGCAATTGTCATACAAATTGGTAAAATTTTCCCGTCTGGCTTCATGTATTTTTATTAAAAATGAGTTATAAGTAATGTTAAATATTATTCTAACAGAGGTTATTTTGTCTTGGAAATTCAATAATGTAATTCCACATTTAAGTACAATTACTGAGGGCCCTTGCTGGGATGGAAATCAATTATTATTTTCTAATATAGCAAATAATAGAATTCTCTCTTATAACCCCGAAACACATATTACTCAAGAAGTATTTAAAGACACTGGAGAAGCAAATGGATTAAACTTCAATTCTCAAGGAGAACTTTTTGCATGTGAAGGAGGAAGAAGAAGGATAGCTAAATATAACTCTGATGGAACTAAAGAAACAATAGTAGATAGCCTTGATGGTATTTCAATTAATAGCCCAAATGATCTTGCAATAAATAAAAAAGGGCATATTTATTTCTCTGATAGAGTAGGAGATATAAACCCAAATCTTGGTCTAAATTTTTCAGCTATTATTTCTGCGGAAAAACAAGAAAATGGCAAATATAAATCATTTAGACGGACATTTGATACATCTATGCCCAATGGTCTTTTATTTAATGAAGATGAGAATATATTATACGTAGCTCAATCTGATTACAGAGCAGATAAAGAAAGAGAATTAAGATCTTACAATGTAAACAACGATGCTAGTTTATCGGATATGAAAATACTTCATGATTTCGGACCACATAGAGGTATTGACGGAATGACATTAGCAAAAGATCCCGTATCTAAAGAAAATTATATAGTAGCAGCTACTGGATGGGAGATATCTGGCCCTAAAGGCAATATAACTATTTTTGACAAAAATGGAAAAATCTTAGATCGGCATGAAACTCCGTGCGAAAGGCCAACTAACTGTACTTTTATTGAAAACAAAATTTATGTGACAAGTATTGAAGGTCACCTTCTAGTTGCTGAAACAGAACTAGAAGGATTGCTTTTATTCCCTACTAGTTAGAAAAATCAGTTATAAAGAGATCATCAATATCTAATTCTTTTTCAAGAAAATCATTGTCGTACATCCAAGTATATGTTTCAACCCATTTTGATTTTTCTTGATAACCAAATGGTTTGTCTTCTGATTGCCAAACAGGTATTAATAATTGAATCCCCTTTCTTTCAACATCTTCCTCTACTATTTCTTCTCCAGCAATTTCAATTAAGCTATCAATAGATTTTTCAGGATTTTCAATTGCATACTCGTAACCTTTCTTGAAAGAGTTAACGACTTTTTCCACTTCTTTAGAATTACTTTCAAGAAAACTTTGATTAGTTATCAATATTAGTTCGTAATAATCAGGAACACCCCACTCTTCTAATTTCATAATATCTACATCAAATCCTTGTAGTTGCATAACAATAGATTCATGAGTCCAATAAGCTCCAATTATTGCATCGACTGATCCTGAAACTAATGCTTTTACTAGTTCAAAACCTACATCAACAGTTTCAACATCATTTATGTCTACACCTTGATTTGCTAGCACCGTCTCTAACATAGCTTTATTGGATGGTATACCAGGGTATCCAATAACTTTACCATCTAAATCTTTAGGTGATTTTATGTTTGATTTAGTAAGAGTCATTATAGAATTTAAAGGATGTTGAGAAATGCTTAGAACAGAAACTATTTCTAATCCTGCAGATTGAGCCTGCAGTATATCAGGATGGTAAGATAATCCGAATTCATCTCTTCCTGATGCTACTGAAGAAATAATTGCAGTTGGATCAGAAGGTGTATATACTTCTAAATCTATACTTTCATTTTCAAAAAAACCTTCATCAATAGCTGAATAAATTCCTGAATGATTTGAATTTGGATACCAATCCAAAGCTAAGCTTACCTCATTCTGTTTTTCTGCACTGCATCCAATAATCAATATTGCAAATATTGAAATTAGAAAAATTCTCATTTTTTTATCCTTTCACTAATTTGTTTTCTAAAAATTTAACACCTAAAAATAAAATAGAAGCAAAGATTGAAAGTATTACTATTGAAGCAAAAACTCTTTCTGTTTGAAATAAAGGTCCAGAAACTTTCATTATCCATCCTAATCCAGATTTTGAACCTATCCATTCAGCCACCACTGCTCCAATTACCGAGCTTACACTTGCAACTTTTACACCTGAAAAAAAACTAGGTAATGCTAATTTTATTTTTAGTATTTTAAATATTTGAGCATTATTTGCGCCCATTGTTCTTAACATATTTTCCATATCATTAGAATTTGTTTTTAGGCCATCAAAAACTCCAATAACAATGGGGAAAAAAGAAATCAAAAAAACAACTATAATCTTTGAAATTATTCCTGCTCCAAACCACACAATTAGTATAGGTGCTAATGCGAAAATAGGAATAACTTGAGATGCAATAACATATGGCAAAATAGATCTTTCTAAAAATTTGTATCCAGACATAAAAAAACCAATAAATGTTCCAAAAATCATCGCGAAAGATAATCCCAAAATAACTTCAATAGCTGTTGTAAAAGTATGCTCTAGTAAAAAAAACTTTGAAGAATATAATTCTTGAATTATCATAAAAGGAGATGGTAACAACCATGTCTCAAAAACCCCAATATTACATAAAATTTGCCAAATTATGAGCATTATTACAAAAGTTATTATTGGTAAAAAATATACTGAAAAAAAGTTTTTAAGATTAGTTAGCAATATTCTTGACCTCATCTAATTTTTTTATAAGTAATTTTTTCTGCTCAATAAAGTTTTTTTCAACAATAACATCAACTTTCCTAGGATGAGGCATAACAATATCTATATTAAATTTAAAATTTTCTTTTCCAGAATCCATAACTATAATTTGATCAGAAAGAAATAATGCTTCTTCTATATCATGTGTGACTAATATAATAGATTTATTTATATAGTCTTTTAATTTTTCAATCCAACTATAAATTTCAATTCTTTTTATTGCATCAAGTGAGGCAAAAGGTTCATCTAGTAAAATAAATTCTGAGTCTTGAAGTATCGTTCTAAGAAATGCAACTCTTTGTTTCAAACCTCCAGAAAGTTCATTTGGGTAAAAACTTAAATATTCATAAATCCCTAAAATATTAGATTTTTCAATCATATCATCATAAGTTTTTTTACTTAATTTATTTTTTATTTTCAAGGGTAATAAAAGATTTTCTTTAACATCTAACCAAGGGAATAAAAGATCATCTTGTTGCATGTAAGCAATCTCTCCTAATCTCTTATTATGATTTTCAAATTTAACAAACCCGCTATCAGGTTCAATGACACCTGAAATAAGTTGTAACAATGTACTTTTTCCACAACCACTGTGACCTATAATTGAGATTGTTTTATTTGGAGGAAAAACATAGGAGAGATTATCAATAATAGATGATTGATTTTGGAATCCAAACGATAAATTTTCTAAAATTATACTATTAATTTTTCCCTCCGCTAGAATTATCTAGTTCAGGTTTAATGGGTCGGTTTAATTTAAACCCTCTCAGCGATTTAAGCTCCCCTACAAAAACTCAATTTTAAATATACTATACTTATACTCTTTTAGAAACTTTAATCTATTCTTAATAAAATACTATTAACAAAGTTAAGGAATTCATAATTTATAAATTTTTTATAGCAATAATACCTTTAATAATATTTTTTTCTTGTTCTATAGAAGAAGAAAATTTAAATCATTTATCAGTAGAAGATTTATTTAATTTAGTAAATAAAAAAATAATAAATTCAGAATCTTTCACCTTTATTCTAAATCATAAAAATGGTTTTACTTCACTGCCAGGTGAATACAAAATTTCATATGCAGAAGGGAATATACAAAAACCAGACAAGCTTAAAATCAAAGCAGAAATCATATCTAATAATTTCCTAATTAAGCTTTCATACTTATCTATAGAAAATAATTATTGGATTACTAATCCTATAAATTTTGAATGGATAAAAACTGCTGAAGAAGATAATCCATTTAAAAATATAAAACCAATAAATATTCTAAGTGAAATTTTTGATGAAATAGAAGATGAATATATTAAATCTATAGATAAAGATTTATACAAAATAGATGCAAAAATAAATTCAGAAAATCTTAAATCTCTTGTTGGAGAGATTATTATTCCTAATAACAAAGTAAATCTTACTTTGTTTATCACAGAAGATGGAACAGTAAACAAAATAATTATTAATGGAAAAGTACAACCTCAGGATAAAAGTAATACAATTCGTGAGATAAAATTCGAAAAATGGAACGAAATCATATCATGGGAAAAACCTTAAACATCAAAAATAGAATATTTTATATTTTCATCCTTTGTTTTGCAGTTTTTATAGCTGCAGATGACCAAACAGTAATTGTTACTTTATTACCTAGTATGGTAGTAGACTTAGGTATTTCTGTTGGCGAATTAAATAAAATATCTTGGACAATCACTTCATATTTATTAGGGTTTACAATTGTTATGCCTATAGCTGGAAAATTATGCGATAAATATGGTTGTAGAAATACTTTAATAACATCATTATTATTTTTCTCATTAGGTTCATTATTAGTAGGAATAACAACAAATATTCCAAATAATATCTTATTCCCATCTAAATTAAATTGGTTGATTTTTTTTAGATTTATCCAGGCAATGGGAGGAGGTGCCGTGATACCAATATCTATAGCAAGCATTTCAATTATTTTAGAAAAAAAATATTGGATTTATGGATTTGGCCTTATAGGTGCATCGGCCGAAGCAGGGGGAGTTGTTGGACCTCTATGGGGAAGCTTGATACTAAAAATATGGGACTGGCCTGCTGCATTTTATATAAATTTACCTTTATCATTTTTTGTCATAGCATTAATTTTTACTATGCCAAAAACTTCAATAAGTATAGTAAGAATAAAGTTAATAGACACACTAATTATTTCAATGATACTAATTTTATTAACTGTTTTAATTTCTGAATTTAATAATCTAGGATTTTTTAAAATAATCTTAATTTCTATTTTGTTGATTCTAACATTAGTAGAAATAATAAAAGTAAAATTATATGGGCAAGACTTAATACCAAATGAGCTAATATATTCTAAAACATTTTTATTAACTTCAATCACACATTTCTTATTAGGCTGCAGCCTAATAATTGTTATGGTAGTGATTCCTCTTTCAGGATCAACTTTATACCAGTTAGAAAATATAGAGGTAGGTTTATCTTTATTGAAATTAACTGCATTCATTGGAATAGGATCTATAATTGGAACAATTATTTCAAAATTTAGTTCATCCATAGCAATGATAACAGGATCTATTTTAGTAACAGCTGGAACCTTTCTTTATTCAAAAAACTTAGACATACCAACAAATGAAATAAATTATATTTTTTTTGTTTTAGGGATTGGATTTGGACTTTTTATTGTTCCTATTCATAATGCAGGATTTCATAATGTAAAAGAGAATATTAGAGGGATTACTTCATCAATGATTTCTTTATCTAGAATGATTGGAATGATATTTGGGCTTTCACTAATGACTACAATAGGAACAGCAAGATTTTCTGAACTTGTCACAGGCATTCAAATTTTTTCTATTGATCCAATTGTTCAAAATGGTATAAATAATGAAATCAATAATGCGGGATTAGAAGTATTTATTGAAATTATGCAAGGAGCATTTATTTTTTCTTTAGTAACTTTTATCGCAGTATTATTATTGTCATATGTATACGAGCTAAAAAAATCAAAATAATAATTTATTATTGAGCTACAACAGATGCAACTGCATAATTTCTTGAATGACTTATTGATAAGGCTAATCGCTCAATTCCTAACTCTTGAGCCTTTTTCTTAGCATTTCCATGAAGTAAAATCTCAGGTGCCTTTCCTCGTGCTCTATGTACTTCTATAGATTTCCAAGGCACTCCTCTAATTCCAGTTCCCAACGCCTTCATTACAGCTTCTTTAGATGCAAATCTAGCAGCTATTTGTGGATACCTTCCTCTACAATATTCTATCTCTTGATCGGTGAAAACTTTTTTCATAAATCTTTCAGGATATTTTATACAAACATCCTTTATTCTATGAATTTCTATAATATCAATTCCTGTTAGTAACATTTTTTTATATTTGAATATATTATTTAGTATAAAGTTATTTATTTATAAATAAAAGAAAGAGAAATATGTCCAGCAAGTTAATTGATGGGAAAGAGATAAGTACTCATATTAAAAATAATCTAAAAATAGAAATCGATCAAATAAAAAATGATTTCCCTAGAACTCCTCACCTAGTAGTTGTATTAGTTGGGAAAAATCCTGCGTCAATATCTTATGTAAAAGCAAAAGAAAAAGCATGTGATTTAGTTGGAATAAAATGCCATGTAGAAAGACTTGAAGAAACTGTTTCTGAAAATGATTTAATCAGTTATATAGAAAAATTAAATCATGATGATCAAGTTGATGGAATGATAGTGCAACTACCTTTACCTAAGGGTTTAGATGAAGAGAATGTAATCCAAAAAATATCTCCTCTAAAAGATGTTGATGGTCTAAATAACGAAAATCTTGGTTTGCTCGCATCTGGAGAGCCAAGATTCGTACCTGCAACTCCATTAGGAGTTCAAACAATGATAAACGAAATAAATTTTAATACTGAAGGGTCAAAAATAGTTATTATAGGAAGAAGTAAACTTGTGGGTATTCCATTAGCACTACTTCTTTCTTCGAAAACAGCCAAAGGAAATGCGACTGTTACGATTTGTCATAGTAAATCTAAAGATATTAAATCACATACTTTAGATTCAGATATTATAATTGTAGCCACAGGATTCCCCCATACACTTACCAAAGATATGGTTAAAAAAGATTCAATAGTAATAGATGTTGGAGTTAATAGAATAGAAGATAAATCAAAAAAAAATGGATTTAGACTAATAGGCGATTCTGATTTTGAAGAAATAATCCCTGTTGCATCTAAAATCACCCCGGTTCCAGGAGGGGTAGGTCCAATGACAATTGCTATGTTACTTAAAAATGTTACTAAAGCATTTCACTTAAACATAAATAAAAGACTGTAAATAATATTATAAAAGCTAGATGTAAAAGCAAAGTTAATTTAAAATTCTCCTATGGCAACACTAAAAGAAGAAAAGAATAAAAGAGTAAAAAAAACTGATCAAGAAAAAAATCAAATGCTTGAACTATTCAGGCAAATGTATCTTATCAGGCAATTTGAACTGGCTTGTGGAGAGAACTATACTAAAGGCAATATAAGAGGCTTTTTGCACCTGTACATAGGACAAGAAGCTACTGCTGTAGGTTCAATATCGTGCTTAAATGATGAAGATTATATAATTACTCATTACAGAGACCACGGTCACGCTCTTGCAAGAGGGTTAGATGTTAATAGATCAATGGCTGAACTATTTGGTAAAAAGACAGGCCTTTCTAAAGGAAAAGGTGGATCAATGCATCTTTTTGATTCATCGAAAAAGTTTATGGGAGGACATGCAATTGTAGGAGGTCAATTCCCAGTTGCTACAGGCCTAGCATTAGCGTGCCAATATAAAAAAACTGGTGGTTTAGTAGTATGTTATTTCGGAGACGGATCAACAAACCAAGGAACCTATCATGAAACATTAAACTTAGCTTCTGTCTGGAATTTACCAATTCTATTTGTTTTAGAAAATAATAAGTACGGAATGGGGTCTGCAATTGATAGAGTCAGAGCTGGTGGAGAAGATTTCTACACAGGTGTTGATACATACGACATCCCTGCAGCTCAAGTCAACGGAATGGATGTATTAGCGGTTAAAGAAGCAACTGAGATAGCTGTTAAAAAGGTTCGCCAAACAGGCGGACCTTTTTATTTAGAATGCAAAACATTTAGATTTGTTGGACACTCTTTAGCTGATGGACAAAAATATAGAAAAAATGATGAAATTACAGAATGGGAAAAACAAGACCCTTTAGTTAAATTTCCAGAATGGATCAAATCTGCTGGAATTGCAACAAATAAAGATTTAGAAAAAATAAAATCTGAAGTCAATAAAACAGTTGAAGACTCAGTAGAATTTGCAGAATCAAGTGATGAACCAGGAAAATCTGAACTTGATGATGACATTTACAAGAAATAGATAATAAAATGACTGAATTATTAATGCGAGAAGCTATAAAAAAAGGTTTAGAGGAAGCTCTAGATAGGGATTCAAATGTATTAATAATGGGGGAAGATATAGGAGCATATGGTGGAGCTTATGCTGTAACAGATGGTTTTTTATCAAAATTTGGACCTGAAAGAATAAAGGATACTCCGATTTCTGAAGCAACATTTATTGGTACAGGAATTGGAGCTGCCACAGCTGGCTTGAGACCTATTATTGAATTAATGTCTATAAGTTTTTCATTAGTAGGATTTGATCAGATAGTAAATATGGCTGCAAATATTAGATATATGTCAGGAGGTCAAATAGATGTCCCGATGGTTATTAGGGCTCCTACAGGAGCAGGAGTACAGCTTGCTGCAACTCATTCACAAAGTTTTGAAACATGGCTAGCTGAAGTGCCTGGTATTTTTTGTGTATGCCCGTCTAACCCAAAAGACGCTTTGGGCCTATTAAGAACTTCTATAAAAAATAACAACCCTGTTATTTTTGCTGAACCTGCATTGCTATACGGATTAAAGGGTGAAGTTCCTGACGAATATTATGAAATTCCTTTGGGTTCCGCATCCATAAGCCAGGAAGGTAGTGACATATCTCTGGTATCTTATGGAGCTGGAATGAGTATATTGAATGAAACCTCAGAAATATTATCTAAGAAAAATATTAGTTGCGAAATAATAGACTTAAGGTCTCTCAGTCCAATTGACTATGCCACTATAGGAAAATCTGTTAAGAAAACAAACAGATTAGTAGCTGTTGATACCGCAAGAAAAAATGGCGGAATAATGGCTGAAGTAGTTGCGAATGTTCAAGAGTCATTTAATGATTGGTTAGATGGACCAATTATTAGGATAGGTGCAAATGATGTCCCATGGCCTTATAATAAAAACTTAGAAGCAGAAGCATATCCTTCATCTGAAAAAATTGCGGATAGCATATTAGAAAAATTAATTTAACCTTATAGGAGAGAACTTTGGCAAAAGAAATTACAATGCCTTCAATGGGTGCAGACATGACAGAAGGCACAATAGTAAAGTGGTTGAAACAAGAAGGTGATAAAGTTTCAAAAGGTGACAAATTAGCTGA
>Ga0315331_10002312_pt1 | contig 14473 bp, 12 predicted proteins | sample M160m34915metaG_FD_203456 | JGI IMG/M metagenome (GOLD analysis project Ga0315331, IMG submission 203456) | Ammonia-oxidizing marine archaeal communities from Monterey Bay, California, United States - M1 60m 34915 | ecosystem: Environmental > Aquatic > Marine > Intertidal zone | place: USA...
TTATGTTTCAACACGTTAGGCAGTTCTACGGATTCTTGCCAAGAAACCGGCACTGTGCATGGGTTGCCTCGCATTATTAGAGACTTCGCGAAAGTGAATTCTTCAAACCGGCTAATTTTAACACCGCCCGGTCCCTAAATTCAGCGCGCATTGTCTGTTAACCATAATTCGTGGTCATCCGAGGTACTCCTGAATATACGGACCAAGATACCTCTTCTAGTAGAGCGACGGCTTTAATGTTTCCAATACATAAAATCGACTGATATTGGGCCGTCGGGCATACTTACGCCCTTCTCCATAAAGGCGACCGACAGCATTTGGGACGGCGAGAACTTGCGCCAAATAAATTTGTCAAAAGCATATTGGTTGACCTATTCTTGAAATCGTGTCGAGCGCATTCCCAACCGGAACACCGAGGGGTGCGGATCAGCATGGGGGATGAGGTCATGCTGTTTACATCCTTGATGAAGTTCGGAATTCGGACTCAAGCCGTTCGCGTCGTAGACGCGAAGGGCAAAGAGCATCTGTTTGGAGACGGCTCTAAACCACGCTGCACGGTCCGGCTGAAGAAAAGAAGCCTGAACTATACGCTGCCGCTGAACCCGGGGCTTTCCGTTGCCGAAGCATATCTCGACGGCGACCTGACGATTGAAGACGGCACGCTGTTCGATTTCATCGAGCTTGCGGCGATCAATTACAGCCGCATCGAGATTTTCCCGCTTCTGAACGTCCTGCGCTGGATCGGCATTGGCAGCCGCAAGCTCAAGCAATACAACCCCGTCGGCGTCGCCCAGAAGAACGTCGCCCATCATTACGATCTGTCATCGGAACTATACGAGCTGTTTCTCGATCGGGACCGTCAGTATTCTTGCGCGTATTTCTCACATCCCGATGAAGACTTGGAAACCGCGCAACTCAACAAGAAGCGTCATCTTGCCTCCAAACTGCTGCTGAACCGAGATCGCCTGAATGTGCTCGATATCGGATCGGGCTGGGGCGGGCTTGGCCTTTATCTTGCCAACGTCTCCGACGCCGATATCACCGGCGTCACCTTGTCGACGGAACAGCACAAGGCCTCGTGCGAGCGCGCGCAGAGCGCCGGTGTCGACGATCGAGTGGAGTTCCGCCTTCAAGACTACCGCGAGCTGCCGGAGAAATTCGACAGGATCGTCTCGGTCGGCATGTTCGAGCATGTCGGCAAGAAGAACTATCCGGAATTCTTCGCCAAGCTCGGCGACCTGCTGACCAATGACGGCGTTGCCGTGATCCACTCCATCGGCCGGCTGGATACCCCGAACGCGATCAATCCGTTCATCCGTAAGTATATCTTCCCGGGTGCGGATGTCCCCGCCCTGTCCGAGGTCACTACAATCGTGGAGAAATCCGGGCTGCTGTGTACGGATATCGAAATTCTACGGCTGCACTATGCCGAGACGCTGCGCCACTGGCGCGAAGCGTTCGAAGCGCGGCGCGACGAAGTGGCGGCAATTTACGACGAGCGGTTCTGCCGTATGTGGGACCTCTATCTCATCATCTGTGAAATGGGCTTCCGGTACGAAAACCTCATGGTGTTCCAGATCCAGTTGACGAAATCGCTCGATGCGGTGCCGCTTACCCGCGACTATATGGTCGACTGGGAACGCGCCCTGGCCGAACGGGAGCGCGAGGACGACTAGTATCAGGCGGCGAGATACGCCTGATACCAGCCCTCTCCGGGCGCGATCACGGTTCCGGCCGGTCCGCAAGCGGAAACGGGAATAAAAATCCGGGTTTTCCCCAGACGGCGCCCTATTTTCCCCATATTCCACAGCCATACAGATACTGACGGAACGGTCCACCGGAAAAACCATCCGACCCTGATGAAGACACGAACGGCATCGCCGATTCGCGATAGGGTTCGCATACTTCAGAATCGGAGAAAGAATCGTGGCAACAACCCTATATCCGCCCGAAAACGAGCACGAGCATGAACTCGCGCGCGAAGAGGACGACGCCCAAGGCTATCGGCAGCCGCCGAACAATCTCGAAGCCGAGATGGGACTTCTGGGCGCGATGCTCGAGAACAACCGTGCCTATGAGCGGATTTCCGAGTTCCTCCGGCCGGAACACTTCTTCGATCCGCTCCACGGTCGGATTTACGATGCCTGCGCCAAACTTATCGAACGCGGCCAGCAGGCCAACCCGACCACACTGAAGCACGTATTCGACACCGAGGAATTCGAGGAACTCGGCGGGCATCGCTACCTTGCCGAATTGGCCGGCGCTACATTCGCCATTATCAACGCGGAAGATTACGGCCGGCTGATCTACGACCTTTTCCTGCGCCGCCAGTTGATCGAACTCGGCACCGACGTGGTCAACCACGCGTTTTCGCACGACCCCGAAGACAGCGCGATGCGCCAGGTCGAAGGCGCCGAACAGTATCTGTATGACCTTGCAACCACCGGCAATTACGAAGGCGGATTCCAGAGCTTCGCGGAATCGATCAAAGACGCGGTCGATATGGCGGCGATTGCCTTCAACCGGGACGGCGCGCTGGGCGGTGTACCGACACAGTTCCGCCAGCTCGATCTGCTGCTCGGCGGGCTCCACAAATCCGATCTAATCGTGCTCGCTGGACGGCCTGCCATGGGCAAAACGGCGCTGGCCACCAATATCGCGTTCAATGTTGCGAACCTGACCGACACCATCGTCGACGAACACGGTAACGAGATGCCGGTGGACGACCCCGTCGTCGGTTTCTTCTCGCTTGAAATGTCGGCCGAACAGCTTGCCGCCCGTATTCTTGCCGAAGGCGCGCAGATCGCATCCGACAAGATCCGCAAGGGCGAACTGAACCAGACCGAATTCGACCGTCTGGTGCAGACGAGCCAGCGGCTTCAAAAAGCACCGCTTTACATCGACGACACCCCTGCCCTGACCGTGTCGGCGCTGCGAACCCGGGCGCGGCGTCTGAAGCGCCAGCACGGGCTCGGCCTGATCGTGGTCGATTACCTGCAGCTGCTGCAGGGTAGCGCGGGCGGAAAGGAACAGAACCGCGTCCAGGAAATCTCGGAAATCACCCGGGGGCTGAAAACCCTGGCGAAGGAACTGGAGGTTCCGGTGATCGCGCTGTCACAGCTCAGCCGCGCGGTCGAGCAGCGCGAAGACAAACGCCCCCAGCTTGCCGATTTGCGTGAATCAGGCACCATCGAGCAGGACGCCGACGTCGTGATGTTCATCTATCGCGACGAATATTACCTGCAGCGTGCCGAGCCTTCCCGGCGCGGCGACGAATCCATGGAAAAGATGAACGAACGCTACGTCATCTGGGAAGACGCCATGCAGGAAGTCCGCGGTCAGGCCGAGGTCATCATCGCCAAACAGCGCCACGGGCCGACCGGCACCGTCAAGCTGCGCTTCTATCCCGAAGCGACGAAGTTCGACAATCTTGAAGACGAGGACGATTATGCCGATCCGCGCGATGCCGGCGGCGCCCCGCCGCCGGGAGACGTTCCGTTCTGACAACGCCCGAACTGCGTCATCCAGGCGCCATCCTGACCGTCGATCTGGACGCGATCGTCGAGAACTGGCGCGCGCTTGCCGACCGCACGGACCCCGCCGCCTGCGGCGCCGTCGTGAAGGCGGACGGCTATGGCACCGGTCTTTCCCAGGCGGGCGATGCCCTCACCCGCGCCGGCTGCCGTTTTTTCTTTGTCGCGACCATCGACGAGGGCGTGACGCTGAGAACCGCAATCGGCGCGACACCCAAGATTTATGTGCTGAACGGCCTGATGAGCAATGACACGGTCAAAGACTTTGCCGAATTCCGGCTAGCCCCCGTTCTGAATTCACCCGGCGATATTGCAGCCTGGGCCGAACATGGCCGGGCAGCCGGCGGGGCATCGGCTATTCTCGCGCTCGATACGGGCATGCGGCGGCTCGGGCTGACACCGGCGGAAGCGAACACGATAGCACGCGATACCGGCGCGCTGGACGGTGTCGCGGTGGACTACGTCATGAGCCATCTCGCCTGTGCCGAAGACGCGGGCCATCCCATGAACCGTCAACAGCGCGGCCTGTTCGACGAATTGCGGGCCGCATTGCCGCCGGCGCCGGCCTCGCTCGCCAATTCGGGCGGCATATTTCTGGGCCCCGATTTCCACTATGACCTATGTCGGCCGGGGGCGGCACTCTACGGTGTTTCTCGATCGACCAGGGCCCCAAAAGACATAAAACAAGTTATTGGTTTAAAAGGGAAAATCCTGCAGATACGTGTCGTTGACAGCGAATCGACCGTTGGCTACGGTGCGAGCCAATCGGTACCGGCGGGTAGCCGTCTGGCGACCGTCGCGGCAGGATATGCGGATGGCTATCTGCGGTCTCTGGGCAATCACGGACACGGATATGCCGCAGGTGTAAAAGTACCGGTTGTTGGACGCGTTTCCATGGACCTGATCACCTTTGATATTTCTGCCGTCCCGCCACACGCCATCGGAACGGGCGACGATATCGATATGATCTGCGAACAGCATACGGTCGACGACCTCGCCGAGGAAGCAGGCACCATCGGCTATGAAATCCTGACAGCGCTCGGGCGTCGCTACGCCCGACACTATATCGGGGGCGATCAGTCATGAATTTCGTCGCCGCCATCGGCCGCGTTATGCTCAATTTCCTGGCGTCGACCGGCCGTCTCGCCATTTTCACGGGGATCAGCGTCAGCCACATCTTCCGCCCGCCGTATTATCCGCGGCTGCTGCTGCGCCAGGTCATCGACATTGGCTATTATTCCCTCCCCGTCGTTGGCCTGACCGCCGTTTTCACCGGCATGGTGCTGGCGCTGCAAAGCTATAGTGGCTTTGCGCGCTTTAATGCCGAGGGCGCGGTGGCAACCGTTGTCGTGCTATCGATCACGCGGGAGCTTGCACCTGTGCTTGCCGGGCTGATGGTTGCCGGCCGTATCGGCGCCGCGATGGCCGCCGAAATCGGCACCATGCGGGTCACCGAACAGATCGATGCGTTGTCGACCCTGGCGACCAATCCCTACAAATACCTGGTGGCGCCACGGCTGCTTGCGGGGATGGTCATGCTCCCCTGCTGTGTGCTGGTCGCCGATATCATCGGGGTCTTCGGCGGGTACCTCGTCGCCGTGCATAAGCTCGATTTCAATCCCAACGTCTATCTCAAGAATACGTGGCAGTTCCTCGAATTCATCGACGTCGTATCCGGCCTCGTCAAAGCGGCCGTCTTCGGGTTTCTGATCGCGCTGATGGGCTGCTATCACGGATATTATTCAAAGGGCGGCGCGCAGGGCGTGGGTGCGGCGACGACCAACGCAGTGGTCTCGGCCTCGATCCTTATCCTCGCGTCGAACTACCTGATCACCGAAGCGTTTTTCTCCCAATGACGGACGCGCCGGTCAAAATAGCCATTCGCGGGCTGACCAAATCGTTCGGCGCAAAGCACGTCCTGAGGGGACTGGATCTCGCCATTTACGAAGGTGAATCCCTCGCAGTGATCGGCGGCTCCGGCAGCGGCAAGTCGGTGCTGCTCAAAAACATTGTCGGTATCCTGACCCCTGATTCAGGATCGATAAAGATCGACGGCGAAGAAGTCGTCGGTGTGACCGGCCCTGCCCGCGACCGCATCAACCGCAAGCTGGGTATGCTGTTTCAGAACGCAGCCCTGTTCGACTCCCTGCCGCTTTGGGAAAACGTGGCCTTCGGCCTGATGTCGGCCCATGGCGTCGAAAAAAGCGAAGCGCGCGGTATTGCCATCGAACGGCTGCGACAGGTCGGGCTCGACAGCGACACTATTGATCGGGTTCCCGCGGACATATCGGTGGGTGCCCAAAAGCGCGTCGGCCTTGCCCGGGCGATCGCCGCAAACCCGGAAATCCTGTTCTTCGACGAGCCGACAACCGGCATCGATCCGATCATGGGCGAAGTGATCGACAGTCTGATTGTGAAATGCGTGAACGAACTGGGCGCCACCGCATTGACCATCACCCATGACATGGAAAGCGCCCGGCGCATCGCCGACCGCGTTGCGATGATTTACGAGGGCGAAATCGTCTGGGTGGGCGATGTTGCAACAGTCAATTCGAGCGGCAATGAAATCGTCGACCAGTTTATTCACGGCCGGGTGGACGGGCCGATTTCGACAAACGTGACGACGGCCGGAGCGGCCTGAGTCGTGGCTAAGAAACCCACCGTGTTTGCCTGCCAGAACTGCGCTGCGACCTACAGCAAGTGGCAGGGACAGTGCGATTCCTGCAATGAATGGAATTCAATCGCCGAAGAGATCGCGACCGATACAACGCCAAAAGGTCTCGGCGCCGGTAAGGGCCGCCAGGTCGAGTTCGTCCCGCTGGACGGCGAGACCAAACGTCCGCCGCGTCTTACGTCCGGTGTGAAGGAATTCGACCGTGTCACCGGCGGCGGACTGGTTCCCGGCTCTGCACTGCTGGTCGGCGGCGATCCCGGCATCGGCAAATCGACCATATTGCTGCAGGTTGCGGGCGCAATTTCAAAATCCGCGTCCTGTGCCTATATCTCGGGCGAGGAAGCGGTCGACCAGGTTCGCATGCGCGCCGACCGGCTCGGCCTTGCGTCAGCGCCGGTGCAACTCGCCGCGGCAACCAGCGTGCGCGATATCATGGCGACCCTGGATGTCGCAAATCCGCCGCGGCTCGTGATTATCGATTCAATTCAGACCATGTATCTCGACAATCTGGATTCGGCGCCCGGGTCGGTTTCCCAGGTCCGTAGCACCGCCGACACGCTAATCCGTCTCGCCAAGCGGCGCGGTTTCACGGTTATCCTGGTCGGCCACGTCACCAAGGATGGGGCGATCGCCGGGCCGCGGGTTCTCGAGCATATGGTCGACACTGTTTTGTATTTCGAAGGCGAGCGCGGCCATCAGTTCCGGCTGCTGCGTGCCATCAAGAACCGGTTCGGGCCGACCGACGAGATCGGCGTGTTCGAAATGACCGGCTCCGGGCTGATGCAGGTCGAAAATCCGTCCGCCCTGTTCCTTGCCGAGCGGCGCGACGATGTGTCCGGCGCCGCCGTGTTTGCCGGCATCGAAGGCACACGGCCTGTCCTCGTTGAAATTCAGGCCCTGGTCGCCCCGTCGGCACTGGGCACACCGCGGCGTGCCGTGATCGGATGGGATTCCGCCCGTCTCGCCATGGTGCTCGCGGTTCTCGAAGCCCGCTGCGGGGTCAGCCTCGCCGGGCGGGATGTCTATCTGAATGTCGCCGGCGGATTGCGGATCAGCGAACCTGCCGCCGATCTTGCCGTGGCCGCTGCGCTGGTGTCGGCCATCCTCGACCAACCGCTTGCCGCGGATACAGTCATATTCGGGGAAATCGGGCTGTCGGGCGAGGTCCGTTCGGTGAACCAGGCCGACCTTCGGCTCAAGGAAGCCGCCAAGCTCGGCTTCGAAGCGGCCTGGGCGCCGCCGAGCCGCCGGTCGGGTCCAAAGAAAGACACAGAAAAAGATCGGGGGGATTCTGCAAAACTTCGCATTTCGGAGATGCGAAAACTGCAGGACATGCTAGGACTATTCGATATTTCAGGTGCTGAGATGCGTGCTGTGACAGAGGCTGCTCAATGAACACTGCCGATATCTCCGTTTTGGTGATAGTGGTGCTGTGCGGAATTATTGCGCTCCGCCTCGGGTTGGTGCGCGTCGTTCTCGGTCTTGCGGGCTGGGTGGGCGCGACACTTGCGACGATCTACGGATTTTCGCACGCGCGTCCCTATGGGCGGGAATGGATCGGGCACGAACTGATCGCCGATATCGCCGCCGGGGCGACAATCTTCGTCGTGACCATGATCATTCTGACCTTTATCAGCCACGCGATCGCCGGCGGTGTCCGGGACAGCGCCTTCGGTATGCTGGACCGCACGTTCGGGCTGCTGGCGGGCTTTGCAATTGGTGCGGTTGTCGTCAGTGGCGGCTATATATTCAGTCAACAGGTGTTTGAGCTGACCGATAATTCTTCCTTCTACAAGGGCGCCAAGACCCTTCCCCTGCTCAAACGAGGCGCGGAAGTTCTTGCCTCGGCGGTACCGTCCGACTGGGGGTTAAAACCGCCAAAGACGCCCGCAGACGATCGTGACAGCACTTTCCGCTCGCTGCTGTCGCCCAAGCCCGAAAATGCCGGAGCCAAGCGTAGAACCGGTTACAAACCTGAAGAGCGCCAGGAAATGGATCGTCTGATCCGAAGTCATCAATAAGGATCTCCCCCGCGTGTCGATAACAACAAATCCATTCGATGACGATAAGCTGCACGAAGAGTGCGGTATTTTTGGCGTATACGGCCACTCCGATTCTGCGGCCCTCACCGCGCTCGGCCTGCATGCGCTGCAGCACCGCGGACAGGAAGCGGCCGGTATTGTGACCTACCAGGATGGCCAGTTTTACAGCCACCGGGCCGCCGGCCAAGTCGGCGACAATTTCAACGAAGAAAGCGTCATCAGCAAATTGCCGGGCCGGTCCGCCATCGGTCACAACCGCTATTCCACAACCGGCGATACGGTCACCCGCAATATCCAGCCGCTTTTCGCCGACTTCGCGTCGGGCGGGTTTGCCATCGGCCATAACGGCAATCTGACCAACGCGGTGGCCCTGCGCCAGGCATTGGTCCAGCGCGGTTGCCTGTTTCAGTCGACGACGGACACCGAAGTCATCATCCACCTCATCGCGACCAGCAAGTTCGATACCGTCGTCGACCGCACGGTCGCCGCGCTTCAACTGGTCGAAGGCGCCTATTCGATTGTCGCGCTTCACAACGACACGCTTATCGGCGTTCGTGACCCCCACGGCGTGCGCCCGTTGGTGCTCGGCCGGTTCGAAGAGTCCTATATTCTGGCGTCGGAGACCTGTGCTCTCGATATTATCGGCGCCGAATACGTCCGGGACATCGAACCGGGAGAGATGGTGCTGATCGACGAAGACGGTCTGCAGTCGATGCATCCGTTCAAGAAGAAGCAGCACCGGTTCTGCATTTTCGAATATATCTATTTCGCCCGTCCCGACAGCACGATCGAAGGCAAGAACGTCTACGATGCGCGCAAGAAAATCGGAAAGGAACTCGCGGATGAGACTGGCGTGCCGGCGGATGTCGTTATCCCGGTGCCGGATTCCGGCGTGCCGGCGGCGCTTGGCTACGCCGAGCAGTCGGGTGTTTCCTACGAACTAGGCATCATCCGCAATCACTATGTCGGGCGAACCTTTATCGAACCGACTGACCGTATTCGCCACCTCGGCGTGAAGCTGAAGCACAATGCGAATCGCGAAGTCATAGACGGTCGCCGGGTGATCCTGGTGGATGACAGCATCGTGCGCGGCACGACATCGGTGAAAATCGTCGAAATGGTCCGCGCCGCCGGGGCAACCGAAGTCCATATGCGCATTGCCAGCCCGCCGACGACCTATTCGTGTTTTTACGGAGTCGACACCCCACACCGCGACCAGCTTCTCGCCGCCCAGAACAACCTGGAAGAAATGGCGAAGATTATTGGGGTGGACAGCCTCGCGTTTCTATCGATGGACGGCCTCTACCGGGCAATGGGCGAAGACAGCCGCAACACCGAACAACCGCAATATTGCGATGCCTGTTTTTCGGGCGAATATCCCATCGCGTTGACGGACGATTCGTCCGACCAGCCGAGCCCGCAGCTTTCTTTCCTGACGCAGCTCGCGTGAGCGGCCGCCTGCAGGAGCGCGTCGCCCTCATCACCGGGGCTTCCCGCGGCATCGGCGCCGCCGTCGCCTTGCGATTTGCCGCCGAAGGCGCCCATGTGGTGCTGGTCGCCCGCACACGGGGCGGCCTGGAAGACATCGACGACCGCATCCGACAGGAATACGGCGACGACCGCGCGCCCACCCTGCTCGAACTCGACCTCAAAAACCTCGACCAGGTGGATATGATCGGCCCGACGATCGCCGAACGGTTCGGCCGGCTCGACATCGTCGTCGGCAATGCGGGTCTGCTCGGCGAGATGATGCCGATGAACCATATCGAAGCCGACATCTGGTCCGACGTCATCGACGTGAACCTTAATGCAAATTGGCGCCTGATCCGAACGACCGATCCCCTCTTGCGCGCCTCCGACGCGGGCCGGGCAGTTTACGTGACCTCGGGCGCGGCCCACGGCGAACGGCCCTATTGGGGCGCCTATGCGGTCAGCAAGGCGGCGCTCGAAATGATGGTGACGTGCTGGGCTGCCGAAACCGAGCAAACCGACCTCAAAATCAATCTGATCGATCCCGGCGCGACCCGAACATCGATGCGGGCCGAGGCCTATCCCGGCGAAGACCCCGCCAGCGTGAAAACACCCGAAGACATCACCGGGTATTTTGTCGACCTCGCAGCCCCCGACTGCACGTCTCACGGCGAGGTGATCCGCGCATACTAAAACGGGGGAGCAAGGCCTCCGCCGGTATGTTTCGATTCTTGTGCGGCGCGCGCAAGCCTCATAGATTGACAGCATGAAACTTCCGGAATTCAAGCTATCGGCGACAAGTGTCCTGGTTGTCTTTCTCTGCGCGGCCTGTGGGTCCGGGGACGATGGCCTGGATGTTACAACGAGCTGGCTTGGTCCCCTGCGCCAATACGAAAGGCTGAGCGGCGAAGAACAATACGGCATCTATCTCCGGAATGACGGCACGCGCCCGGCGCGGGTTCTGCGCCTCGATATTGCACCTGCCGAGATCACCGTTTCAACTGGGTCCGATCTGAATGCGCTGAGCCCGGCGGCTTACGAACAACTTCGCGCCGCGTTGGAAACAGCCCTTGTCCGGCAAATTACGAGCCGTTTTGCCAAAACGGCGACTACGACCGGAACAGCACCCGAAGGCGCGGATTCCTATCTTCTTCACGCGGCGCTGACCAATCTGACGATCAAACGGGTATCCCAAAATCCGGGGCCCGCCGGATTGCGCGATCTCGAATTCTCGTTCGACGAGTCTGCCATGGAGATCAGCCTTCACGAGAACCGGTCGAACGCGCGGCGGGCCGTGATTGTCCACAAAGTCGAGGGCGGAAAATTGCGCTGGAACGCGCTCGCCGACCGATTTGCGGCCATCGCCCTGCAAGCCGCGGAAAAGACCGCCCAAGCGCGCGACGGGATCGACAATAAGGCCGGCCAGCCTGAAAAACCGGCAACCCCGAAAACCTGAATTAAGCCGGCAGTCTCATCTGCTATCCCTACCGGGGGCGTAGGGGTTCTTCTGGCCACGGAGGTTGATCCGTATCGGCACGCCCGGAAAATTGAACATCTCGCGAATTCCGTTTGCCAGATACCGGTTATAGGATTCCGGCATCCCCGACGGCTGACTGCAGAACACCGCGAATGTCGGCGGTCTGGATTTCGACTGCGTGATGTAGCGTATCCGGACCCGGCGGCCGCGGACGATCGGTGGCGGATGACGTTCGACCGCCCCCTGGAGCCACCGGTTCAACGGGCCGGTCGAGACCCGCTGGTTCCAGATATTGTAAACTTCGAGAACCGCCGGCAGCAGTTTCTGGATACCCCGGGAAGTAAGCGCTGACAGGGTAACAACGGGCACGCCGCGGATCTGCGGTAACGAAATCTCCATGCGGTCGAACATCAGCTTGAGCGCCTCCTGACCGTCTTCGACGACATCCCATTTATTGACCGCGATCACGATGGCACGGCCTTCGTCGATGATATGGCGGGCAATAACCAGGTCCTGCTTTTCAGGCATCATCGTCGCGTCAACCACGAGGACCACCACATGCGCGAACCGGATCGCTTCGAGCGTGTCGCCGACCGACAGCTTTTCGACTTTCTGGTTCACCTTGGAGCGGCGGCGCATCCCGGCGGTATCGACCAGCTTGATGGGCGTCCCCTGCCATGTCCACTCGATCGAGATGGCATCGCGGGTGATGCCGGCTTCAGGGCCGGTGATTACGCGTTCGTCACCGAGCAGATTATTCACAAGCGTGGATTTGCCGACATTCGGGCGCCCGACAATCGCGAGTTGAAGCGGGCCGTGATAGTCGTCCAACTCGGGCTCTTCCTCGTCTTCGGGGCCGAGTTTTTCACCGGAGCTGTCTTCGGGAACCGGGTCCGGCTCTTCGAATTCGGGTTCGTCGTCTTCCGTATCCCACTCGAAGTCTTCGAGCGCGGCCATGATCGCGTCTTCGAGGTCGGGCATGCCGATCCCGTGTTCGGAGGCAATCGCCACCGGATCGCCAAGCCCCAGTTCATAGGCTTCAAGACGCCCCGCATCGGCGGAGCGGGCCTCGCACTTATTGGCCACCAGGATGACCGGCGATTTGGATTTGCGCATCAAATCGGCAAAATAACGGTCCAGCGGCGTGACACCGGCCCGGGCATCGAACACCAGCAATGCCGCGTCCGTTTCATCGATAGCACGGCGGGTCTGTGCCTGCATCTCGGCCTCGACCTCGGATGCGGGTGCATCCTCGAGCCCCGCGGTATCGATCGCAGTGAACCGCAGCTTGCCGAGATAGGCATCGCCTTCCCGCCGGTCGCGCGTCACGCCCGGCGTCGGGTCGACCAACGCAGAGCGCCGGCCGATCAGGCGGTTGAACAGCGTCGATTTTCCTACATTGGGACGTCCGACAATCGCGATTTGAGGTTTCATGATATGGGGCGGATCAACGGAACGCGATCAAATCGGCTTCATCGGTCAGGACGTAGACGGTTTCGCGCGCGACGATCGGCGGGATCAACACCGGACCGGATACTTCGATCCGGCCCAAAAACTTCCCGGAATACGGGGAAAGCGACCAGATTTCTTCGATATTGTTGGCGACAAGGACGCGGTCTCCCGCAAGCACGGGACCGGACCAGAGGATCACGTCTTCCTTGTCTTCTTCATTTTCATGCTGTGGGAGCTGTGCGACCCAACGCACCCGGCCTCCCCGGCGGGTGAGGCAGACAACTTCTCCGTCCCGCGTCACCACATACAGGAAATCTCCGGCCACCCAGGCGCCGTGGGTGCCGCCGATGGGAACCTCCCAAAGCCGCGTGCCGGTGCGCAATTCGACGGCGACGGTGCGGTTGCTGTGGCCGACGATGTAGACGATACCGCGGTCGATCACAGGTTGGCCGCGGATATGCGCGATGGCCGTCACCGCATCTGAACGCCGAATGGCGGTCAGCGATTCCATCCAGACCTGGCGGCCGTTCTCGACGCGAAGCGCGACGATTTCGCCCGACGAATACGGCACCACGACAACGCCGCCATCGACCGCGGGCGCCGACGCACCGACCAGCCCGGCAACTTCACGCAGGCCCGAATGTGTCCACAATTCGCGGCCGTCCGCGGCGCTCAACGCATACAGCTCGTTCGAGACGGTGACGGCAAAGACGCGACCGGCCCAAACCGTCGGCGCCGCGCGGATCGGCCCGCTTAATCTTTTCCGCCAGATCTCCTTGCCCGATTTGGCGTCAAGCGCAACCACATCGGCAAAGCCGGTCGTCGCATAGATCCGGTCGTCATCGACGGCAACGCCGCCGCCCAGAATACCCTCGTTATCGTCGTCTTTGGACAGTTCGGCTGTCCAAATCGTGCGGCCTGTTTTCTCGTCGCGCGCGCTGACTTCCGCTTCGACATCGATCGTATAGATACGCCCCGCCAGGATGACCGGCTGAGCCAGTAGCTGGGCCTCGTCGTTCGAACCTTCACCGATATTGGCGCTCCATTGCCGCGCAAGCGGGCCCGATGCGGCAAGATGGTGCATCGCATGATTGGGATAGCCGCCTGCTTGGGGCCAGTTCTCGTTGACATCAGGCTTGGGCAACAGGACCTTCAAGTCCTTGATGCGCTCGTCGACGGCGATTGTGTTGCCACCGCGGAGAACGTCGATGCGCTCACCCTCAAGCGGTTTCTTGGTCGTTCCGCCAAACCAGCTCTCGCATCCCGCGACCGCAAGCAGGATTCCTGCCGCGGCGATGACACGGGCGCAGGGAAAGGCGGACAACACGACGCTCTCCTGCTCAGGACGCGCCGAGAATGCTGAGCATCTGGGATGCCCTTGCCCGAATACCGGACGGCGACGTGGCATCATCGACGATGGCACGATAGCTGGCACGGGCCTTTTCCATATCGCCCGCACGCTGCGCCGTCAGCGCCATAATCTCCAGCGCCACATGACGGTAGGATTTCCCCGCCCCTGTCATAGGCTGAATCTTCTTTTCGATCGTCGCGGCATCGATCGATGGAACGCGCAGAGCCTGCAGGGCGCCAAGCACAGTCGCCAGTTCGCGCATCGAATCCGGCACCGAGCTGTCTTCTGCAATTGAATCGTATATTCCGATAGCCCCGGCGGCATCGCCGCCCTTGGCCACGATCGACGCCTGATAGAACCGCGCCAAAATGCCGTATCCCGACCCCGACTCGGCCGCAAGCTGCGAAAACGCGGCCGATGCCTCTGCCGACTTGCCATCCTGCATCAAGGCCGCTGCCGTCGCGAATTTCTTGC
>Ga0315331_10002314_pt1 | contig 14468 bp, 12 predicted proteins | sample M160m34915metaG_FD_203456 | JGI IMG/M metagenome (GOLD analysis project Ga0315331, IMG submission 203456) | Ammonia-oxidizing marine archaeal communities from Monterey Bay, California, United States - M1 60m 34915 | ecosystem: Environmental > Aquatic > Marine > Intertidal zone | place: USA...
CATCTTGCGGACCTCGATCAATCCGCAACGCTCACTAGAAGAGCGTGTAGATGAACGGTGCGACGCCAGTTGCGCCGAGCACAAGTAGCACACCAAGCAAGCCAAACACGATCAAGATCGGCGTCAGCCACCACATCTTATTCTCAGCCATGAACATCACGAACTCAGAGACGAGTCCTCGGTCTTCTTCTTGCGCTGCATTTAAGAACTCGTTGTTCACTTCGTCCTTATCGTCGTTGGCTTTTTCAGTCATGGTTCCTCGGAAGGGAGTCGCAGCAGTATAGCTTTGATTACGACATGGAAATCCATCATCCCGATGACTGTCGACAAATCGGGATATCATCATGGGTGGACTAATACGAGACGACCATGCCATGGGCAGGCTTAGAGTTCTCACGTCGAGGCTAAGGGGAAAATAACCCCGCCAAGCCGTCGCGGCCTCAGCCTCTAAAGCGACTCTCGATGGCGATCGACACCGCCGCTCAGACGCACCCTATCTCGCACGACATACGATTACTAAGGCACGCAGCCAACACCGGGCCGACGAGCAGCAAGGCCTAATAAAGCTTGAAGTAGCTCGAGGCTGGCCGATCACCGCTGCGCTCATGCCAGTAGGTTTTAGCGTTCTTATCGAGTTTCTTGCCGATGACATCGCGGCCAATGACGCGGAACACTAACGCGATAGGCGTGATCACTACGTAGTAAACGAAGGCCAACAGCACATGCGACAGCACGAAACCGATTGGCACAAACGCTACCGACAACGCCACGAACAACGCGCGCGACACAATCGAAACGCCGACCAAGAACAACAATAGTTGCCCCACGCCAACGCCAACGGCAGCTAAGAACGCGGGGTGGTCCCAAGTAAATCCGACAGTGAACTTGAGCACTGCGAAAGCGAGCATGCCCATGCCAATGACCGCGAACCAAGCAAACTGCTTGATGATGTGCGGAGCCGGATTGAGGTCGAGTTTGATCATGACTGTTAATCCAGCGCAAAGGTAGCGAGGTACTGCTCGCGGTCGACTTCTGGCATGTTCTTCTGCGCCGCTCGGCGAATTACAAAGTTCTCAAGCACGAGCACATCCATGTCCGTGCCCATAAAGCACCGCAATGCGTCTTGTGGCGTGCAGACAATCGGCTCACCACGAACGTTGAAGCTCGTATTGATCAAGACTGGACTGCCAGTGCGCTTATGGAAACTGCGCATCATGGCCGCAAGTCGTGGATTGTGTTCGCCATCAACGGTCTGCAGGCGCGCCGAGTTATCGACGTGCGTGACCGCGGGGATCACGGAACGCAACTGCTTGAGCTTGTCTAAGCCTTCAAGACCAGGCTCAACCTCTAGACGCTTATCATCGCGCACGGGTGCGACAATCAGCATGTAAGGACTGTCGTGCTTAGGATCGATGTCGAAGTACTCGGACGCGTGTTCACGCAAGACAATCGGCGCGAACGGGCGGAAGGACTCGCGGAACTTGATCTTCAAGTTCATCACACTCTGCATCTTCGATGATCGCGCATCACCAATAATGCTGCGTGAGCCAAGTGCCCGTGGACCAAACTCCATAGGACCTTGGAACCAGCCAATTACGTTCTCTTCGCTGATTAGTTCCGCAACTCGATCCGCGAGCGTCGCTTCGTCCTGACACTCTTCGTAAGTAACGTTCTCCGAGTCGAGGATCGACTTGATGTCTTCTGATTCGTAGCGAGGGCCAAGCAAACTTCCGCGCTGCGAATCTGCCGGCTGCAAAGTGTTTGCAGCGGGTTGCACGGTGCGCGGCTTCTTTAGCAAGTTGTGCCAAACCATCTGTGCGGCACCCAATGCACCGCCGGCATCACCCGCAGCAGGTTGAATCCAGATCTTATCAAATGGACCTTCGCGCAGAATCACACCATTACCGACACAGTTAAGAGCCACACCACCAGCAAGGCACAGGTTCTTCTTGCCGGTCACCTCTCGCGCGTATCGCGCGGTCTTCAACATGACCTCTTCGGTCACTGCTTGAATCGATGCAGCAAGGTCCATGTGACGCTGTCCAAGATCAGTCTCGGCAGCACGCGGCGGCGCACCAAACAGGGCGTCAAACTTCGCGTTCGTCATCGTCAGACCCTGGCAATAGTTGAAGTAACTCAGATCCAACCGATAGCTGCCGTCTTCACGCAGATCGATCAAGTGGTCACGGATCAACTGTGCAAACCGCGGCTCGCCATACGGCGCCAAGCCCATCAACTTGTACTCACCAGAGTTGACCTTGAAGCCACAGTAGTAGGTGAACGCCGAGTAGAGGAGGCCGAGCGAATGCGGGAAGCGGATCTCACGAATCAGCTTCATCGAGTTGCCTTCACCAACGCCAATCGACGTCGTCGCCCACTCTCCAACACCATCCATTGTGATGATCGCCGCGTCTTCAAACGGCGACGGAAAGAATGCCGATGCCGCGTGACTCTCGTGATGTTCGGGGAAGACGTAACGGTTCTTCGGTTTGCAACCGAGCTCCTTGGTCAACTTGCGCCGCATATGCAGCTTCTCGCCAAGCCACACCGGAATCGACTTCCGAAACGACTGCAGGCCAACCGGCGCAAACGCCATGTAGGTCTCAAGCAGCCGGTGAAACTTCAAAATCGGCTTGTCGTAAAACGCAACGAAGTCGATGTCCGGAGCCTTGATGCCTGCTTGGTCGAGACAAAACGCAACAGCCTTCGCAGGGAACGCAGGGTCATGCTTCTTACGGGTGAAGCGCTCTTCCTGCGCAGCCGCAACGATCTCGCCATCGCTCAAGAGAACGGCGGCGGAATCATGATAGAAGGCAGAGATGCCAAGAATGTGAGTCGGCATAGGGCGAAGCGGGGAATCCGTATTTGGTCATGCTGCCGGATCCATGCAACGGTACCACGTGAAAATGTCCCCTGACCAAAGAACAACGTCCGAACTACTGTTAGAACGATGACAATGACGGCTCACAAGCGCCCCCGGCCATTGGTCCTATTGCTAGCGGTTAGCATCGCAACGCTCAGCGCGCTTGTCTTGGCGGAAATTGCCGCGCGGGTGCTGATTCCCGAGCAGCGTGCGCTCGGTCTCATCGGGTATGCGGATGCCAAAGGCAAACCGATCCAACGCAGCGAAGCGGTCGAAAGAGGCCTGATCGTGATGCTTCCCGGCCCAAAGCCTCGCCCGCGGCAGATGTTTAAACCGGGTTCGCCGTTCTACATCACCTACACCGACAACGACGTTCTCAAGCGTGAATGGCTCGATGAGAAGGGGCGCGTCATCAATCACATCAACTGGGACGGTCTCAGAGAGCGCGACGAAATCAAACACGCAAAGCCAACCAACCAACGCCGAATCGTCTGCCTCGGGGACTCGTTCACGTTTGGCTGGGGTATTCCGGCGGAACAGGGCTGGGTGCGCATGCTTGAAGACAATCTGCGCCAAGACAAGGGAGACGTGCGCACGGTCAACTGCGGCGCCTCCGGAACCGTTTGCATCGATGAATACGTCAACGGCCTAAAACAACGGTTCCACAAGTACTCGCCGGATGCCGTCATCCTGACGATCTGCCTCAATGACCTAATCCCCAGCAGCGGCCTCAACTTCATTAACCCGTTGCCAAAGAGTGGGTTCAAGCTGATTGACCTAGCGAGAGCCGCCTTCGGCCGCAGCCCACTCGACCTAGACCAATCCCGAGATTGGGTTCAAGAACTCATGGACCTGCCCAAAGAACAAGCCGTCCTGGGGGGGGTCGCCGGCCCCAACCGACCGTGGGAAGCTATGTGGGCACAAGGACTTCCGCAAAAACGACTGCGCGAAGCCAAGGCGTTCTGCGATCAGCGGAAGATCCCGTTCCTCGTTGTCATCTGGCCGTTCCTCCAAGGACTCGGCCCGGGCGAGCACTATCCGTGGCAAAAACTACATGATCTGGTCGCCGCAGATTGCAAAGCAGCCGAAATCCCCCTGCTCGATGTGCTTCCGCAGCTAAAAGAGACCAATTCTGAAGACTTGTGGGTCACGCCAGCCGATCCCCACCCCAACACTCTGGCGCAAGAACTTGTAATTCCTACAATTACCAAGTTTGTCAGATCCCACATCAACTGGTAGCAGCTCGCGCGAACCACTAGATGATGCGTACGTCCTTAAGGGCTGCACTGTTAGCAACCTTCAAGAGGGAATCTCACAAGTCTGAAATTGACCCCGGGCGAGCGATCTTATACAGGAGTTGCCCTCTGGGCTGACTGCGCGTGCCCCTGCTAGTAGGTCTCACACAACCAACCGGTAAAAACGGTTGTGTCGAAACCCACTCAGGGCGGCCCACACGCGCACTCAATTTCGGCGCATTCGCGTCGAGTTTCCTGCGACCGCAATATCATCCCCACCGCGGAGGGGATCTACATTGACCGTACTGTTTCCCAAGTGGACTAACCAAGTTCCCGCTTACCTCGCACTAGGTGCGGGTGGCGCTGGCTTGTTCGTAGTCTTAGTCATCTCCTTCTGGTTCTCACCGAAGCACACGGACGTCGGTTACCAGCCCTACCAGCCGATTGCATACAGCCACAAGCTGCATGCTGGCGCGTTGGGTATGGACTGCCGCTACTGCCACCGCAATGTGGAAGAGGGCGCAACCGCGTCTATCCCTGACGCGGAAACGTGTTACGGGTGCCACAAGGTCATCAAAAAGGACAGCGACCAGCTGGCGACCTTACGTGCAGCCTTTAGCGAAGGTGATCAAGCCGACAAGCCCATCGAATGGGTGAAAGTGCACCTGCTGCCGGATTACGCCTACTTCAACCACTCGGTGCACATCGCCGCAAACGTAGGCTGCGCAAGCTGCCACGGCCGCGTTGATCAGATGGAAATCGTCCGTCAGGTTGAGCCGCTCAGCATGGGCTGGTGCCTTGAGTGTCACCGTGACCCCAGCGAACACATTCGCCCGCTCGACGTTTCCGTCACCAAGATGGATTGGAGCGCGAACGAAGCATCGATCGAAGCGGCCAAGAAGCTGCTCGTCGGTGATGACCCAGCACTAAACCCGCCAGTCCACTGCTCAGCGTGCCATCGATGAAAGGTACACACGAAACGGGACCCCTAACCCCCGGTCTTGAACAGACGATGAACCAGACCTCACCCGGGAGCCAGGCTACAACTGGCGAACCGACTTACTGGCGCAGCATCGGGCAACTCGAGAACTCTGAAGAGTTCCAAGAGGTGCTCTCACGCGAGTTCCCCGAAGGCATCACCGAGGCTCCTGACGACGTTTCACGTCGTGGCTTCCTTGGCGCAATTGCTGCATCCGTTGCGCTCGCTGGCATGACCAGCTGCCGCAAGCCTGAAACCAAGATCCTGCCGTTCACAAAACGGCCGGAAGGTTTCAAGCCAGGCATCGCACAGCACTACGCCACAACGATCACCCGCAACGGCTACGGCATCGGCGTTCTCGTCAAGAGCAACGATGGTCGCCCAACCAAGATCGAAGGCAACCCAGCACATCCAAGTAGCCTCGGCGGAGCGGACCTGCAACTACAGGCCGAACTGCTGCAGCTCTATGACCCCAACCGCAGCCGTCACGCTCGCAACGCGCACAGCGCTATGCATGCCGAAGACGCCCACGCGGACCATGGTCACGGTGGTGGTCACGATGATCACGAAGTTGACGTCTGGGCCGAGCACGCTGTTTGGCTCGAAGACGCCACCTCGAACCTCGTCGCCAAGCAAGGCGCTGGCTTGCACATTTGCATGCCGCCAACCACTTCGCCATCGCTGCTCGCCGCAGTCAAGCGGATGAAGGAAGGCAGCTTCCCGAAGTCCAAGTTCCACACGTGGACGGCGCTGCACCGCGACAATGAAATGCAGGGCGCTGAGATGGCGTTCGGCAAGGCGATGGCGACCAACTACGACTTCGCCAAGGCAGATGTCGTGCTGTCACTCGACAGTGACTTCCTCGCTACCGACGGCAACAACCTGGCCAACGCTCGTGCTTGGGCCTCACGTCGCCGCGAAGCGAAGAACCTCAACCGCCTCTACGCAGTCGAGTCGATCTTTTCGACCACCGGCACGGCCGCAGATCACCGCTTCCGCACCAAGAGCAGCGACATCCCAGCTGTGGCTTTCGCACTAGCCAAAGCACTCGGCGTCAGCGGCGGCGACCTGACCAACGCACTGTCATCACACGACGCAGGCTCATTCGAGAAGGATGGCAAGAAGTGGCTCGAGATCCTCGCCAAGGACCTTCAGTCCGCCGCTGGTAAGAGCATTGTCATTGCGGGGCCAACGCAGTCACCGGCCGTGCACGCAATCGTTCACGCAATCAACGCCAAGCTCGGCAACACCGGCAAGACGGTCACGATGACCGACACTCTTCCGGGGATGCCAAGCAACTGCACCGCGCAGCTGCAAGAGCTGGCCGCCGCGATGCAAGCCGGCACCTGCGAGACGCTGGTCTTCCTCGGCACCAACCCGGTGCTCGACGCGCCGGCGGACATGGACTTCGGTAAACTGCTCCACGACAAGAAGCCAAAGACGACCATTCACGTCGGCCTCTACGACGACGAGACGGGTCGCCACTGCGATTGGCACCTGCCGTTGGCGCACGACCTCGAAGCTTGGGGCGACGCCCGTAGCCACAACGGCACGGTTTCGCTACAGCAACCGCTCATCGCACCGCTACACGGTGGTGTTTCAACGCTCGAGTATCTCTCGTTCCTCAACCAAGACCAAACCGATAGCGCGAGCTACGAAACACTCGCCGAAGGCCGCGACACTGTGTTCGGCTACGACCTGGTAAAGGGGCACTGGCAAGAAGCCAGCGGTGCAACCGACTTCGAAAACGGCTGGTGGCCGCAAGCGCTGCATGAAGGTGTCGTCGCTGACACGGCTCTCGCCGCGTCGACCGGCACCGTCAACGCCAACACGATCGCAGCTGGCGTCGCCAGCTACAAGAAGACCGAAGGTATTGAGGTTGTCCTGCGCGGTTGCCCGAAGATGGGTGATGGCCGATTCGCTAACAACTCGTGGATGGCCGAGCTTCCCGACCCGCTAACCAAGCTTAGCTGGGACAACGCCGCGATGCTCAGCATGGCGACAGCCAAGCAGCTCAACGTTGAGAACGGTGACATGCTCGCCATCTCAACCAGTAGCGGTCAATCCATCGAAATCCCAGCCTGGATCCTTCCGGGTCACGCCGACGGTAGCGTTTCCATCTTCCTCGGCTGGGGCCGATTCGGAAACGAAGACGACGACGCGGACAAGCAGTTCAAGGTCGCACACGAGTCAGGCTTCAACGCCTACCCACTGCGCACTACGGCAAGCCAATGGATCCTGACTGGCATGAGTGTCAGCCGCGGCACCGGCAGCCACGCACTGGTCTGCACGCAAGAGCATGGCACGATGGCGGGTCGCGCGTTGATTCGCGAAGCCGACGCTGCAACTAACGCCAAAGATCCTAAGTGGGCGCCGAAGATGTCGCCGCTCGACCAAGCTGCTCGTTTGCAGGACAAGGTCGAGAAGGACATCAACAAGTCACTGTGGGAAGAGCGGGGCTACCTCGATGGCAAGGAGAGCAAGGACGAACGCGTTCGTCGCTCGCCATACCAATGGGGCATGGTCTTCGACCTCAACGCCTGCACCGGTTGCAGTTCTTGTGTCGCTGCTTGCGTCGCCGAGAACAACATCCCAATGGTTGGAAAGATCCAGGTCGCGCGTAACCGCGAGATGTTCTGGATCCGTGCAGACCGTTACTTCAGCTCGCGCGCTGATGACAACCTCAAGATGACCGAGGACCCTCAGGTCTCGAACATGCCGGTGCCTTGCATGCAATGCGAGAACGCGCCGTGTGAGTCGGTTTGTCCGGTTGCAGCAACCACGCACAGTCCCGATGGACTGAACGACATGGTCTACAACCGCTGCATCGGCACTCGCTACTGCAGCAACAACTGCCCCTACAAGGTGCGCCGTTACAACTACCTCGACTACATCGGGCACGTGCCTGATACGAAGCAGATGGCGTTTAACCCGGACGTCACCGTCCGTAGCCGCGGCGTGATGGAGAAGTGCACTTACTGTGTGCAACGCATCAACGGTGGCCGCATCGACGCGAAGCTAAACGCAACGAAGGTTGGCGACGGACCAAACATGGTCAAGGTCACCACTGCTTGCGCGCAAGCTTGTCCGACCGAGGCCATCACCTTTGGCAACATCATCGAGACCGATAGCAAGGTCGCGAAGCTACGCGGCAGCGACCTGAACTACGGGTTGCTCTCCGAACTGAATACGAAGCCACGCACGACCTACCTGGGTCGCGTGCGGAACCCGAACCCCGAACTGTCCAAGGCCTGATTTCGATGACAGCCATTCCTGTCGATCCAAACATCGTCGATGAAGCGGAGAACCCCCTTGTCCGGGCTCCGCTCGTTGAGAACGGTCACGACTTCGCGCAAATAACCAACATCATCGCCGCGCCTGCCGAAGGTAAGACGCCGCGAGGTTGGTATTTGATGTTCGGTATCGCGATCGCCCTCCTGGCGAATCTCGGTGCCATGATCGGTTACCTCGTATTCACCGGCATTGGTGTTTGGGGTAACAACGTCCCAGTCGGCTGGGGTTGGCCAATCGTCAACTTCGTCTTCTGGATCGGTATCGGTCACGCCGGAACATTGATCAGTGCCGTGCTCTTCCTGTTTAGGCAGAAGTGGCGCACATCAATCAACCGGGCATCCGAAGCGATGACCATCTTCGCCGTCATGGCGGCCGGTATCTTCCCGGCCATCCACGTCGGACGTATCTGGGTCATCTACTGGGTGTTCCCGCTGCCGAACCAGATGTCGATGTGGCCGAACTTCAAGTCGCCACTGCTCTGGGACGTGTTCGCGGTCTCGACCTACTTCACGATCTCGCTGCTGTTCTGGTTCATCGGTCTCATCCCTGACCTTGCAACCTTCCGCGACCGCGCCGCCCAACAGGGTCGCAAGATCGCCAGTCGCGCATACGGCATCTTCTCATTCGGCTGGCACGGTAGTAACCGTCACTGGCTGCACTATGAGAAGGCCTACCTGATCCTTGCTGGTATCAGCACGCCGCTCGTGCTGTCCGTGCACTCAATCGTTTCGTTCGACTTTGCAGTGTCCTTGCTGCCGGGTTGGCACACGACGATCTTCCCGCCGTACTTCGTTGCCGGCGCCATCTTCTCCGGGTTCGGCATGGTGCTGACCCTGATGATTCCGGCGCGTAAGTGGCTTGGGCTGCATGACCTGATCACGCTCAACCACCTCGACAACATCGCCAAGGTCCTGCTCTTGACGGGCACGATGGTTGGCTACGCCTACGCGATGGAGTTCTTCATCGCTTGGTATTCCGGCGCTGAATACGAGTCGTTCGCGTTCATCAACCGTGCCTTCGGTCCATACGCATGGGCCTACTGGATCATGGTTAGCTGCAACGTGATCAGTCCGCAGTTCTTCTGGTTCCGTCAACTGCGACGCAACCCGATGGTGCTGTTCATCATCTCGATCTTCGTCAACATCGGCATGTGGTTCGAGCGCTTCGTGATCACGGTCACGTCGCTGCACCGCGACTTCTTGCCATCGAGCTGGGCTTACTTCAGCCCAACGCTGATCGACATCCTGACCTACGTCGGCTCGTTCGGCCTGTTCTTCACCATGTTCCTGCTGTTCTGCCGCTTCCTGCCGATCCTCGCGATCAGCGAAGTGAAGGGCGTGATGCCACAGGCCAACCCACACCACGGTCATGACGACCACGGCGCAGCCAGCGATGGCGAGCAGGCCACTCACTAAAAGGATCTACTGATGACTACCAACAACAAGTGGGGCATCGTCGCAGAGTTCGACTCAGCGGCATCGATCTACCACGCATGTGAGAAGGTCACCGCTGAAGGCTACACGCGCACCGACGCACATACGCCGTTCCCAGTGCACGGCCTTGATAAGGCACTCAAGCAACCCGAATCCGGCCTCGGCTGGATCGTCGTCTGCTGCGGCTTGACGGGCATCTGCCTCGCGCAGCTCATGATGTATTGGATGAACGCCGTGGACTACCCAATCTGGGTATCCGGCAAACAACCATACGCCTGGCCATCCACCATCCCGATCACGTTCGAGTTGATGATCCTTCTGTCCGGCCTTGGCGCAGTGTTTGGCATGTTCGGTCTCAACCGACTGCCGCGCTTGCATCATCCGATCTTTGCGCACAGCACTTTTCATCGCGTTACCGACGACAAGTTCTTCCTGTCAATCGAAGCGACGGACCCCAAGTTCGATAGCCAAGCGACCGTGCAGTTCCTGCAAGGCATCGGCGGCGCAAACGTTGAGGTCATCGAGGACTAACCATGGCACGCATTAGCAAGACCACCTTGGCTGTCGCGGCTCTGACGCTCGTTGCTCTCACGAGTTGCGACAAGTTCCGCGGCTTCCCTAGCGAGAAGCCTCCTGTGCACCTCGTGCTCGACATGGACTTCCAAGACAAGATTCGCGCTCAGTCGGAGCACGAGTTCGCTGGTTGGACTGACCATCGCGGCGCACGCCGTCCAGTATCCGATTCATTCGGCAACACTCTAGTCGTTGCCCGTTCCAGCATGCCCAACCGCAAGCTGGCACACCGTGACGCCAACAGCGCCTACGTAACCAAGAACCCGCTAGCTGCCGACCATAAGTTCATGGTGCGCGGCCGCGAGATGTCCGTGATCGACCGCGGTCGTGAGCAATTCAACATCTACTGCTCCATGTGTCACGGCTACAGCGGCCAAGGTGGCAACGGAAAGCTTGGTCACGGCCTTGTCGGAAAACGCTGGGCTGTCCCGATCCCGAACTTCCACTTCAGTAGCAAGGAAGGCGCCGACAACCGCGTGCCAACCATGCCCGATGGCGAATACTTCGAAACCATCACGACCGGTAAGGGCACCACGATGCCCGCTTACGGGGCCCGCATCAGCGTTGAAGATCGCTGGGCCATCGTTCACTACGTCCGCGCCCTCCAGTCGCTGAGCAAGTAACCCGAGCAAGTAATGACCGCTACCGCTACACAAACGACGGCACGCAGCCTGAGCCAGATTGCGCCAAACGTCACCTCTCGGGTCAAGGAAGGCGACCTCGCGAAGACCCAGATGGGTTTGATCGCTGTTGGAGCCTTACTTGCCCTATTGGGCTACTTCGAAGTCTTCGGCCATCACGGCGCGCTGTCCTACTTGGTCGGCTACATGGGTGTGCTTGGCATAGCCCTGTGCGCGTTGTTCTTCACGATGATCCAGCACATCACGCGTGCTGGCTGGAGCGTCTCGGTGCGACGCTTGGCAGAGAACATGACCGGCACGCTGCCGTTCTTTCTGCTGCTATTCATCCCGATCATCATCGGCTTCGACGACATCTATGGTCACTGGGCGCATGCCAACATCACAGATAAGGACGCCGCCAATTACGACGCAGTGCTCGCAGGCAAGTCGAGCTACCTGAACTCCACGTTCTTCTTCGTGCGAGTCGGCATTTACTTCGTCATCTGGATCGCACTCGCGACGTTCTTCCGCAAGCAGTCGCTCAAGCAAGACGAAACGGGTGACCCAGCGCTCAGCATGAAGATGTCGCGCGTAGCGGCACCTGGTCTCTTGTTGTTCGCGCTGTCGATCACGTTCGCTGCGTTCGACTGGATCATGTCAGTCGACCCGCACTGGTTCTCGACGATCTTCGGGATCACCTACTTCGCAGGCGGCTTCATGTCGTTCCTCGCGTTCACGATCCTGCTGTCTAAGTGGCTCAACTCGAAGGGCTACTACAAAGAAGCAATCAACACCGAGCACTACCACGACCTCGGCAAGCTGATGTTCTCGTTCATGATCTTCTGGACGTACACGAACTTCAGTCAATACATGCTGATCTGGTATGCCAACCTGCCAGAAGAAACGCAGTGGTTTACCCACCGCACGGTGCACGGCTGGGGCACGATTGGAACGGTCCTTATCATTGGCCACTTCCTGTTCCCATTCGTCTTCCTGCTCTCACGCAACGTTAAGCGTCACAAGCTTGGCCTGCCGATTGGTGCGATCGCGATGCTGCTCGTGCACTGCCTCGACATGCAGTTCCTGATTCTTCCATCTGGCCTGCACGGTGCCGAAGCGCACGGTGGCGATGGTGGCGCACTTGCTGCTGTAGCCGACGGCGACCACAGCAACGGTTTCGGTGCCTACCTGCACACGATCGACTGGGCGGACTACGGCTGCTTTATCGGCCTACTAATGGTCTTCGCCGGGTTGACACTGATGAACGTGCGTCGCAATAACCTAATACCGCTCCGCGACCCGCGTCTCAGCGAGTCCATTAACTTCGAGAACTTCTAAGCCATGGATCATCAACCAGGAGCAACGCACGAAGCGTTACCACTCGATCCCGAGAACGACATCGATGCCGGCAAGGCACTGTGGTGGTTCCTCGGCAGCAGCGTCGTGCTATTCGGCTGCTTGTGGATCCTCGTGCCAATCTTCGTGCAGGTGCAAGACTTCGAGATCAATCGCAAGATCAACCTCGCACCGACGACTGAGCTCAACGAAGTCCGCGAAGCCGAGGACGATTTCCTTAATGGAAATAACCCGACCAAGAAGAACATCAACGACGTGGTCAACAAGCTACGCCGCTAAGCAAGACACCGCCTGATTTCACACCAGCTATGCACCGTCTAGTTTCCACACTGCTGACCACCATGCTACTGAGCCCGTTCGCGGCGACTCAGGGGCCAGGTCACTCACCGTCGCGCGACATTGAGTCGACCGATTTAGGTGCCCAGCAGTTGGACAAGATCGGCGCCATGGTCGACCGTGACCTTGAGTTCACGGATGAGCGCGGTTACCCGTACAAGCTCCAACAGCTGTTCCCAGGCAAGCACCCAGTCGTGCTGATGCTTGGTTACTACAGCTGCCCAGCAATGTGCGGTCAGGTTCTCGACGCAGCATTCAATGCGCTTAGCGGGACCGACCTCCAGCCGGGCAAGGACTACCGCATTCTCAGCGTTTCGATCGACCCAAAGGAAACAGCGGAAATCGCCGCAAACCGCAAGGGTGTGTTCCTGCCGCGTCTCATCAAGACTGGTGGCGACAACGCTTGGCACCTGTTGGTCGGTGAAGAAGCGAACACCAAAGCGCTAGCTGAAAGCGTTGGCTTCCAGTTCTACTGGTCCGAAGCCACCAAACAGTTCGCGCATCCGCCATCGCTGATCTTCCTGACGCCGGAAGGCAAAGTCAGTCGCATCATCGTCAACACCTACTTCGAGCCCGACGACGTGCGCTTAGCCCTGGTAGAAGCCAGTGAAGGCACGCTCGGCGACATCTGGGACAAGGTCAAGCTCAACTGCCTAACCTTCGACCCACGAACCAACTCTTATTCCCTTGCCGTCATGACGCTAATGCGCGTCGGCGGCGCCGTAACGGTCATCGTGCTAGCCGCGATGATTTGGATCATGCTTCGGCGCGAACGCCGCAAAGCAGAGTCCGAAGCTTCTTCTTCTTCAGTAACCGGCCTAGCCAATCCCGCCACCTCACAGGTGGGTTAAGCGAAGCCTGAACCGAGTGCAGCCGTGATCAACCTGATCCAAGATCCTCCACAAGATCCTCCAAAGGACGCCACGCCGTGGGACGGTGTTCCCGCCCCCGACATTGACGCTTGGGGTCAACTGCCTGTCCAAGCAGGTAACTTCGACCACGTCGATGGACTGTTCTACTTCACGTATGCAGTCTGCATCGTGTTCTTCGTGATCATCACGGGCGTGCTGCTTTACTCGTGTGTCGCACACCGTCGTAAGACGTGGGACCAGAAACCGCTGTCGAACGTCACACACAACACGCCGCTGGAAGTCGTGTGGACCGTGATCCCGCTGATCATCGTCATGATCATGTTCGCGTGGGGCTTCAAGGGCTCACTCGACATGACCACCGTGCCGCAAGCCGCCAAGCAGAACACCTACAAGGCAACTGCGAAGCAATGGAACTGGACCTTCACCTACCCGAACGGCACCCGGGGCTACAACGAGGTCTACATCGAAATCGGCAAACCAGTGCAGTTCATGCTGGAGTCGACCGACGTTCTACACGCGTTCTACGTGCCTTCCATGCGCGTCAAGCGTGACATCGTGCCGGGTCGCTACCAGAGTGTCTGGTTCGAACCAACCAAGCTTGGCACCTACCACCTATTCTGCGCCGAATACTGCGGCGACGACCACTCGCGCATGTATGCAAAGGTGCACGTAGTAGACGAAGCGACCATGGAGAAAGAACCATGGAACATCGTGCCGGAAGCTGATGCACCAGTCGCAGAGCGGATCGCCTACGGCAAGGAACTCGCCGGTCAACTCTGCGCAAGCTGCCACAAGATCAGTCCTACGCAGGGCATGGACAACGGTCCGAGCTGGGTAGGCATGTTCACCAAGGTGGACGGCAAACTTGTCGGCCGCCAACGTGAAGTCATCGAAGGTGGCGAGACCA
>Ga0315331_10002317_pt1 | contig 14450 bp, 8 predicted proteins | sample M160m34915metaG_FD_203456 | JGI IMG/M metagenome (GOLD analysis project Ga0315331, IMG submission 203456) | Ammonia-oxidizing marine archaeal communities from Monterey Bay, California, United States - M1 60m 34915 | ecosystem: Environmental > Aquatic > Marine > Intertidal zone | place: USA...
GAAGATGGACTGGGTTGTCTCGCAGCAGGGGTGCTACTTCAAGGCGGGGTGCTATACCCAGTCGAATACGACTAAAGGTGACTTGCCGACCGCGGGTGGCGAGGTTGCCATCTACAAGTTAGCGGTGTTGCATCAGTAGCGTGTGGGGATCTGACATCTCGAGCCCCATTTCCGTGAGGGGCACGGACATTGCCTGAAGAACCGGTGGCTCGAGGATTGTTCAGGGTTCATTTTTGTGAGATATTGATCCGTAATGTGTGAAATATTGTTTGTCATGGATCGTGAACCTGTCCAGAAGGGATCGGAATAATGAGACGCCTTGTAAGCCGGTTAAGTTCTGCTGTTTTGTTGGCCACCGTGGTCGTACCGTCCACCTCCCAGGCAGAGGTGTTTGAGTTGCGAACCTATACCACGAACAAGGGCAAACTGCCGAACCTCAATGCGAGATTTCGAGATCATACAGTCCGACTCTTTGAGAAGCATGGCATGAAGTCGATCGGCTACTGGACACCGACCGACAAGGAAAACACCTTGGTCTACGTGATTAGCCACAAGAGTCGCGAGGCAGCCAAGGCTTCCTGGAAAGCATTCGGCGCGGACCCGGAGTGGAAAAAAGTCGCGGCTGAATCCCAGGAAGATGGTCGTATTCTCGCCAAGAGACCGGAAGCCGTCTACATGACCTCGACCGATTACTCGCCTGCCTGGAAGAACGGCAAGGCGGACCAGGATGACGTTTTCGAATTGCGGGTGTACCAGGCTGCTCCCGGGAAACTGGGCAAGCTGGATGCTCGTTTTCGTGATCACACGATTGGACTTTTCAAGAAGCATGGGATCGCATCGGTAGCCTACTGGCATCCGACCGATGAGCCCCAGTCGAAAGATCACCTGATCTATATTATCAAGCATGACAGTCGGGACGCTGCGAAAAAATCATGGCAGGCCTTTATTGCAGATCCGGCCTGGAAGAAGGCGGCCCGGGAGTCAGGTGTGGGCCGGTTGGCCAAGCCGCCGGAAGCAACCTACATGAAGGCGACGGATTACTCGGCGATTCGTTAAGAATGCCCAGTCGTGATGTCGCGCTGACTGCCGATTGCCGTCTGCTAGGCGATGATGTCCTTGATGACGGTACCGCTGACGTCCGTCAGTCGCATGTCGCGACTGCGATGGTGATAGGTGAGTTGTTCGTGGTCCATGCCTAGCAGGTGCAGGCAGGTTGCGTGCAGGTCGTGGATCGACGCAGGTTTTTCCTCGGCGGCATAGCCGAATTCATCCGTGGCACCGTAGTTCATGCCGCCCCGGGTGCCTCCTCCAGCAAGGAACATGCTAAACCCGCGTGGGTTATGGTCTCGTCCAATCGTTCCCTGGTTCGTCGGCATGCGGCCGAACTCGCCTCCCCAGATGACCAACGTCTCGTCAAGCAATCCGCGTCGATCAAGGTCCTTGATGAGTCCGGCAATAGGTCGGTCTACTTCCGGGCAATGTTGTTCCAGGTTTTCCCGCAGGCCCGAGTGGGCATCCCAGCTCAATTGCTGATCGGCTCCGCCGGAGTAGATCTGGATAAATCGTACGCCCCGTTCCACCATGCGTCGGGCGAGCAGGCATTGGCGACCAAAATACGAACTGATGGGACGGTCGATGCCATAAAGTTCGTGCGTATCCTGCGTTTCCTTCTCCAGGTCAACAGCCTCGGGTGCCGCCATTTGCATGCGGTAAGCCAGTTCGTAGCTTTGGATCCTGGCTGCCAATTCGGCTTCATCAGGATGTTGTGCCAGGTGACGCTGGTTCAGTTTTTCCAGGAAGCGAAGGCGTTTCTCCTGTTGGCCAGGCGTCATGTTGGCAGGGGGCTTCAGGTCAATGATCGGGTCACCCTGGCTGCGCAGTGGTGTTCCCTGGTAGGCCGCCGGCAGGAAACCGGACGTCCAGTTCTGGGCGCCGCCGATGGGTCCGCCGCGGTGATCCCACATCACCACGAAGGCGGGTAGCGAGTCACTTTCGGACCCCAGGCCGTACGTGACCCAGGAACCCATGCTGGGACGACCGGAAAGAATAAAACCAGTGTTCATTTGAAAGAGAGCAGGCGCGTGATTATTCGATTCGCAGTGCAGTGAGTTGAGGACGCAGAGGTGATCTGCGCAGGTAGCGATTTGAGGGAATAGTTCGGAGATATATAAACCGGACTTGCCGTGTTGCTTAAATCGATAGGGACTCTTCATCGCCGTGTCCTTGGTGGTCTTGTTAAAGGCATCTGCCTTATCAAAGACGGGGATCGATTTGCCGTGCCATTTTTCCAGCGCTGGCTTGTAGTCGATTAAATCGACATGGCTGGGTCCGCCGTAGGCGAACAGGAAAATGACAGACTTGGCACGCGCGGCAAAGTGAGGCAGGCGAGCAGCCAGTGGGTTCACGGCAGGGTCAACCGCGAGCGCGGTGTCCTGGTGCAGCAAGTGTTGCAGTGCGAGAGATCCAAATCCTGCACCTGCAGTTTGCAAGAGTCGCCGGCGACTTACAAGCGAGTCGTGGGCCGCTGGCGGGCGAGTCAGGAAGGGGTCGTGAGGTTTCATTAGTCCTGGTACACGAATTCGTTAAGGTTGAAGATCACGTGGCAGAGATCGGTAAGTGATTTGTGTCGGAGTTGCTGCACGCTGGCGGCGCTGCGCTGCGTGGCTGGAAGTTGTTCTCGATGATAGCGCTGCATCATTTCCAGGAAGGAAGTGCAGTCGTTTAACTCCTGCGGGGTCGGAGCCCTGGCGAGTGCTCTCCAGTAGACAGCCTGGATTTGCTTGGTGTCAGCTGCGGGGAGCGCTCGTGCAATGTCTGCTGCCATCAGGTCCGCATGTTCGTTGGTGAAACGATCATTCATCATCTGCAGTGCTTGCGTTGGTACCGTGGTGGTCACGCGGCGTTCGCAGCTCTGGGTCGTTACCGGTGCGTCGAAGGATTCGAGCAGTGGAAACATGACGGAACGACGAATAAAGATGTAGACACTGCGACGCCAGTGCGCAAAGCTTTCTTCTTCAATGACGGGCCATTTGCGTGTGCTACTGGTCTCCAGGACCCCGGGATGGATGCGTGGCATGATTCCCGGTCCGTGCATCTGCAGGTTCAGCGCGCCGCTAGCCCAGAGGATACGGTCCCGGATAACTTCTGCCTCGTGTCGCCGTAGGGGAAAACGAGAAAGATAGTGCCCGTGAGGATCGGCCGCGCGGTGAGCAGCCATCCGTGGATCCGGTGAGGCCGACATCTGGCAGTAGACAGCGGACTTCATGATCAACTGGTGAAGGTGCTTTATGCTCCAATCATGTTCCATGAATTCCACGGCTAACCAATCGAGCAGTTCCGGGTGCGTGGGATTCATCCCGGTCAGGCCGAAATTGCTGGCGGTTTCAACCAGGCCGACGCCAAAGTGAAACTGCCAGATACGGTTCACCATCACCCGGGCAGCCAGGGGGTTCTGGCGGTCGACCAGCCAGTTGGCCAGGACCGTCCGCCGACCCGTCGTTTTCTGCCCCTTGGCTGGTTCCGGGAAAACGAGTGGACGATCGACCAGCGCCGACGGTACCCCGGGCCCGACCTGTTCTCCCGGCTGGCGATAATCGCCACGTTGATGCACATGCGTTACCTTGGCTTTGCTGCCTTCATCGGTAATTGCCATGGCAATGGGGAGCTGTGCCAGCTGGGCCTCGCGCAGCTGGACCTGTTGGTTCAGTGAATCGCGAGTGAAAGTCACGTCCGGAGCTGGCGGGAAATGCGATGGTTGCAATTCCGGAAATCCCGCTTGCAGGATTGTTCCGTCAACCGATGTCACGCGCAGGTTCCGCCATTCGGTTTGGCAGAGCCAGTTTCCAAACGATACTTTGCCAGTTGGAAAGTGGTCATCCTGGATGTCGAATAGTCGTCGCTGATCAAGCCAGGCCTGCAGGCGTCCATCGGCAGCAGTAAATTTAATCGTGTACCATTGGTTTGTCTTGATCGTACCAGCCACGCGCGGCGCAAGCCGCACGAACGATCCATTCGTCTCTCGCAGAATTGCGTGTTCGCGGTTGTCGGAAGCCCCCAGGTGCAACAGGAATCCGTTGCGGAAATCCTGCGTTCGGATCCCCAGGTAGATCCCTGCATTGAAGTTGAATGGTTCCGTGGTTCCGGAAGTTTTTCGAACATCGACCTGCAGGGAGTAATTCTTCCAGTCGCGGTTTCCCAGGACGGTGCGCACGTTGTTGCCGGTAATGTCCTGGTAGAGAACGCCGTCGGCCAGACGCCACTTACCAGGTGCGGGTTGGTCAGTCAGCTTGCGGAGTTGTTCGCGACGATCCCTGATCTCTTTTTCCAGGCGAGATTTATCCTGCCTGTTTTGCGTACTGCCAATCAGTTGGCTGCGGTTTCCACTGGTGTGAAAGATGGCCAGCATCGAGTAGTAGTCGCGTTGGGGGAGCGGATCGTACTTGTGGTCATGACAACGTGCGCAACCCAGGGTTAGCCCGAGAAATACCTCGGAGGTTGTGGAAATGATGTCATGAAATTCTTCGTAGCGATTCTTCTCCAGGGCCTGGTTGCCGACGGTAGGGCCATTGCGACAGAAACCAGTTGCGACCCACGATGAAAAGTCGGCAGGGTTCAGCTCGTCACCGGCAATTTGTGCACGCACGAAATCGTCATACGGCTGGTCCGCATTGAAGCTGTTGATCACGTAGTCACGGTAATGCCAGGCATGCGGACGTACGAAATCGAATTCAAATCCATTGGAATCGGCGTATCGAGCGAGATCCAGCCAGTGTCGGCCCCAGCGTTCTCCGTAACGCGGGGAAGCCAGCAGGCGATCGACCAGGCGTGCCCAGGCACCCGGTTGGTGATCCTGCAGGAAGGCCTGGACCTGGTCTTGCGTGGGAGGAATCCCGAGCAGATCGAGACTGGCGCGTCGCAATAGGCGTGCTCGGTCGGCACGTGGGCCACCCGCCATTTTGCGTTTGTGCAGTTCGGCGAGAATAAACCGGTCGATGGGGGAGTGGCTCCAGGAATCAGCCGCGATTTCCGGAACGGAGGGGCGTTGCGGAGGGATGAACGCCCAGTGCTTTTCGGACGTATCCTGGGCAGGCAAAGTCGTTGCCGCAAGAAGGCTGATAGCGAGAATGGTAAGCGATTGGGGTTTCATGTCGGTTGGCGACCCGGTTCTCGTGGCACTTGGTGCCATGGATTTCCTGGATGAGTGAATCACAGATTATTGGCGATGCTATTTCGCAGGAAAAATCAGCCCCTTGGTGGGGTGGGGTCTGACGGGCAGGATTTGGCCGGTGCAGCCCTTGTCTTTCGTGGAGGTTCCCCGGGCAATCCAGATCTGTTGGTGACGATCTCCGGCGACCCCCAGTCCACAGTCGAACTCATACTTGCCCAGTAATTGGAAACGCTTGTCTGTCTTGAGTAACTGATTGCCGTAGCAACCGAACCACCAGTTCCCGTTGATGATGGCCGCGGTTTGGATCCCGAGTCTCGTGTAGCCGCTCGGCACGATGTGCTGGCGGAGAAACTTGAATGACAGATCGTATTCGTACAGATAATTCTCTCGAAGAACCTCGGGTAGACCGCCTATCACGATCATCTTTCCATCGTGGTAAGCCATGCCGCCGGCGCCATAAATTAGCTGGGGTGTCTTGTGCTTGGCCAGCAGCGTCAACGTGTCGGCACGGTAACTGTAGACCCACGAATCAGCCTTTCCCTCGGGATCATTGAACGGTCCAAGATTTACCGCGACGTATAACTTGCCATCGTGGTAGCAAAGGTCGCCGTGGTGACTGGCGACCGGTATTTTCTTGATAACCTTTCCATGCGAGTCACTCTTGATCAGCATGGTGGTGAAGGACCAGTAGATATGGCCCTGGTCGTCCCAGCAAAAACCCTGCAGGTGCTGCGGGTAGATTCCCTCGCAGCTGATCGCCTTTGCGGGTGCCCGGGTCGGTGCCTGTGCCCTGCTGAGGGGGCTTGGTAGGAATAGCAGTGCCAGGAGTAACGTGAGATGTTTCATTGGCTAATCGTGCTCCGGGTGTCTAGTCTCCATCCAGTTCGTCAAGCAACTTTTTTAGTTCATTTGATACTTTTGAGTCGGTATCAAATTGATCTGAGGGTTTGGGTAGATCAATCGTGGAATCACCACTACGAATGTTAAAGTCGTCGTCTAGGTCGAGGTCGAAATCCGTGGACTTCTGGTCGGGAATCGTGATGACCGCTTCGCATTTCGGGCATTTTCCAGTACGTCCTGCGACCTGGATAGGGAGGGTGAGTTCGCGTTCACACTCGGGACATTCAAAAATAAAACTTTCCCCCATCAAACTCTCCGAAATTCAAGCGGTTGGTCAATCCTGACCAGTATAACTCGCTTCCGCGGATGCGCCCAGTTTCGCCCCCGAGAGGTAGGGACCAGCGAGGTGGCTCAATTGCCTCGATTGCCCGCTCCATGTTAAGATCTGGCAATGATCGCTCCTGATTTCTACCGACGTATTGGGTGCCACGCACAACGGCTGCTATTCCCTGCCTTGTTGCTGGCCGGCTTGGGCGCCCCTGGTGCTCTCGAGGCGGACGATCTGCCGGCAGGCGTCAAGAATAGCCAGAATCCAGCGGATATTTCACTTTCGCCGCAGGAGTCGCTGAAACGAATCACGGTACCCGATGGATTTCATGTGACCCTCTTTGCCGGTGAACCTGACCTGCGGCGTCCCATTGCATTTGACTTTGATGATCGCGGGCGGCTCTGGGTTGTGGAGAATTATGCACATCCGAAGTGGAATAAGGACAATGCTACAGATCGTATCCTGGTGTTCGAGGATACGAATCACGATGGGGAATTCGATCAGCGGACCGTTTTTTGGGATAAGGGCCGTTACCTGACCGGCATCGTTGTGGGGCACGGAGGAGTCTGGGTTGCCAATACGCCTGAGCTTTCCTTCATTCCCGATCGAGACGGGAACGATGTTCCCGACTCGGAACCGATCGTGATGCTCGACGGTTTCCAGGTCTCTTCCAATAATGTCATCAATAACTTTCATTGGGGTCCCGATGGCTGGCTTTACGGTGCCATCGGTCTCAACCAGTTGTCCAAGGTGGGTAAGCCGGGGACGCCGGAAGCGGAACGGACCCGAATTACGCGCGGCATGTGGCGATTCCATCCGGTCGATCACAGGTTTGAGAAACTGGCCGGTGGGATGGTCAATCCCTGGGGAGCTGACTTCAACGAGTACGGCGACTTGATTACTTCCAACACGGTGCTGGCTCACCTCTGGCACATCGTTCCAGGTATGACCTGTGAGCGGCGCGCTGCCGAACAGGAAAATCCCTACGTTTACGAACGGATCCAGTCGATTACCAATCACCTGCACTGGGGCGGTGGTGCCTGGACGAATTCGCGTAACACGTCGGACAACCACTCGGTCGCAGGTGGAGGCCATGCGCATTGTGGAGGCATGATCTACCTGGGTGACAACTGGCCCACCAGGTACCGTGGTACCTTCTTTACGAATAACCTGCACGGTAATCGCGTTAATAATGATCGACTGGTTCCCAGGCGATCCAGCTACGTTGGTGTGCATGGTGAGGATTTCCTCTTCGGTAACGATCCCTGGTTTCGCGGCCTCTCTATCAAATACGGTCCCGATGGAGGTGTTTATATCTCCGACTGGCATGACCTGGGTGAGTGTCACGATAGCGACGGCAGCCATCGCAGTAGTGGTCGCATCTACAAGGTTGTTTACGGCAAGCCCGCGAAGCGGTCGTTCAATCTCCAGCAGCAAACGGCTGAACAACTGGTTCTGTTGCATTTGCATTCCAACGAATGGTTCGTTCGTCACGCACGACGGATCCTGCAAGAGCGTGCGGTTGCGGGAGTGGATCTGACTGCTGCTAAAAAACAGCTGAGAGCTATCTTTACCAGCGACAAAGACGAACTGAATAAATTGCGATCCCTCTGGACTCTTTATGTCCTGGATGACCTCAAGGAACAACAGCTTGTCAGCTGGCTTGCGCATGATAGCCAGCATGTCCGCCGCTGGGCCGTTCGCTTGTTGGTCGATCGAACACAACCCGGGCAGCAGGCAATCGTGGCGTTGGCGGAACTGGCTGCCAGCGAGGAGTCGGCCAAAGTGCGGCTGGCACTGGCGGTGGCGTTGCAGAAACTCGAGCTAGACAACCGCTGGGCGATCGCCGCGGCGCTGGTAACTCACGATGAAGATGCGGTGGACCCGTATCTGCCGTTGATGATCTGGTACGGTGTCGAGCCGCTCGTGCAGGCAGATCGCGCGCGGGCCTTGCAGTTGGCCGTTACCTCTGGCCTGCCACGAGTGCGACGTTTTGTTGCCCGCCGGGCGCTCGATGTTCAGCAGCCGGTCGTGGAGGACGTGGTGCAGGCGATACTGGAAGTTAAGGAACCGCAGGCTCGTCTTGATTTGCTGCAGGGGATGCTCGATGTGCTCCAGCAGCGAGGGGAGCAGAGTCAGCCTCAATCGTGGCCCGCCCTTTACCGGTTGGCGTCCGCCAGCAGCGATGCCGCGACTCGCTCCGTGGCAGTGCGATTGGCGACGATTTTTGGTGACAAGGAAGCGATTGCCCAGATCCAGAAGACGATAATGGATCCCGAGACGACGGTGCAGCAGCGACGTGATGCGCTGGCAGCACTTTTGAAACTGGATAACGCCGTGTCAGCTTCCCTGTTGCATGGCCTCGTTGCAGACAAATCGTCGTTGCGTCGCGACGCCATCCAGGGGTTGGTGTTGCATAACGACAGCAAAACACCGCAGGTACTGCTGGAACGTTACCCGGATCTCTCCACCCTGGAGCGTCAGGATGCTATTGGAGTCCTCAGTACCCGCCGTAACTTTGCGGCCGACTTGTTGGGGGCGATTGAAGCGGGTGATGTCCAGCGGCAGGATGTTTCGGCATTCGCCTTGCAACAGCTACGGACCTTTAGTGACGTTAAGCTTCAGGAGCGGGTGACGCGCATCTGGGCAGACGATTCCCAGCAGCTGCAGAAATCAGACCAGATTGCCCATTACAAGCGGACGATGACCCCTAAGTACTTGCAGCAGGGAGATGCCAGTGCAGGTCGGTTGCTCTTTACCAAGACCTGTGCCAAGTGTCATTCGCTTTTTGGCGAGGGAGGTTCGATCGGACCGGAGTTGACTGGTTCGGGACGTAAGAAGACCGATTACGTGCTCAGTAACCTGTTCGACCCCAGTGCCACGATTGACCCGGCCTACCGGTTGACCAATGTCCTGACCAGTGACGGTCGTCTGCTCAGTGGATTCATTGTTTACCAGGACGACCGGTTCATTGAAGTGCGTACGCAGGAGGCGCGGATTCGTCTCTCGATGAAGGATGTGGATGAGCTGGTGACGTCCCGACAGTCGATGATGCCGGAGGGGATGTTGCGGCAATACACGGACCAGCAGGTGCGTGACTTGTTGCGTTACCTGGCCAGTCCCGAGCAGGTTCCATTGCCCGCCGTAGACAGTGAATAAGGGACAGGGGATGTCCCGGTACGGCCCCCGGTTTTCCTGGGGTTAGTTCAGGAACGTTGGCACGAGGTTGTCGTCGGTTGGCAAGGTAGCCAACTCTGCAAACACTTCGTCATGGGCCTGGGGTGAGAAGTCCTCGGTCAGGGGATTCGGCTCTCCCTCTGCTCCCTGGAGCAGGGCCACGAATCGTGACGCTTTTTCTGTGTTGATGAATTCCGGCAATGTTCCTGAATTGATCTTGGCTTGCAGGCGTTCCAGGTGCTGGGCGCGGGTTTGTGGTGTCAGCCTGGGACGATGGTGCTTGAATCCCTGGTGGCGGAAAGGCCGCCATTGCCTCTTGTCCATGGCATCCATGATTTCGGCAACACGTTCGGCGTCAAGATCGCTGGGAAGATCGTCAACTTCCATGGCTTCACGCAATCGCCGCGGAATAGGGATAGAACGATTGTCCAGTTCCCCGGTCTCTAGTTGGGCGGTGTCGATATCATCTGCCTTGAGTAGATCCAGTTTGCCGATCATCGTGTTGGCGTGCTGGGTCACCACGTTGCGGATGTTTTGCATGCGTGCTTTCAGGTCAGCGCGATCGGTGTCTGGCAGGTCGAGGAAGTCTCGGATCTGTCCACGGATGGCCTGGATGTCGATTTCGAATTCGTCCATGCGATCCAGTACCTGGGTGCCGATGGTTTGCAGGTCCGCTGGTAGATTCGGATGGGTCTTACGCAGCTTGCGAGCGATGTGCCTGGCATGTTCAAAGACGGGAAGTGTTTCAGGTGGAGTACCGTTAAGCCCATTAATAACATTCAGCGCGTCCGTTGGCGTAATGTTCTCATCGCCGTCAACATCGAGGAAATGGCGGACATGATGGTCGCCATCGTTTCCGTTCAAACGATTGGCAATCAAGAGCACGTCCATCGGTGTGATGACTTCATCATTATCGACGTCATGGTGCACCAGGGGGTTCTGGAAGCCAAAGGCGTCACCGGCCAGTAATTGGCGGGACTCGAGCGTCTCGATGGTCAGGGGGCGTTGGAAATGTTGCATGATGCGGGGTTTACTTATGAAAAGATTGGGCTGTTCAAACGGCGACTTCCGAGGTGCCGCATGGTTGGCGTGAGCCTGAAGATCTCAGTATAATCTCTACGGTTCTTTCCTTCTAACCCCTGTGCCGAATAATGTTTATTGTTTCTCAATTGTGAGCCTTCAATTATGAATGAGTTTTTTATGGTGATTACCAAGCGATGTGTTTTCGTGCTGGTTTTAACAAGCCTTGCTGGTGGACTGGCAGCCAGGGCGGTAGCCCAGGAGAACTGGACACGATTTCGAGGTCCGGACGCGACCGGCGTGGTGGCAGATGATGCACGATTGCCGGACACCTGGAGTAAAGAGAAAAACGTGCTCTGGAAAGCGCCCATTCCAGGCTGGGGGTGGGGGAGTCCGATCGTCTGGGGTGACAAGGTCTTTGTCTCGGCGGTGCATAGCGATAATGATTATGAGAAGCCCAAGGGTGGACTTTACCTTGGCCGGGGCCGGAGTGATCCGCCGGATACCGTCCATCACTGGATGGTCTATTGTCTTAGTTTGAAAACCGGCAAGGTGCTCTGGAAACATGAGGCCCATACCGGCAAACCGCAAATTCCAAGGCATCCCAAGAGTACGTACGCAGCCGAGACTCCTACGACCGATGGTAAGCGTCTCTACGTACTGTTTGGTGATGTGGGACTGTACTGCTACGACTTCGACGGCAAGCCACTCTGGACGCACAAGATCAAGGCCTACAAGACGCAGTCGGATTATGGAGCCGCGGCCTCGCCCGTCATCCAGGGGGACCAGGTCATCATGGTCTACGACAACCAGGAAGCGTCCTACCTGCTGGCATTGGATAGCGCGACTGGAAAACAACGGTGGAAGGTGCCTCGCAACGAAACGACGAACTGGTCGACCCCGTTTGTCTGGGAGCATGCAGGAGGAACCGAGATCGTTGTGACCGGACGCAGGAAGAATCGCTCCTATACGCCGGATGGTAGCGTGATCTGGAAATTCGATGGTCGCATGTCAGTGTTAACGATTCCTTCGCCCTTCGCTTCCAAGGGGTTGCTCTATCTGACCTCGGGTTATTTCCAGGACAGCAAGCGGCCGGTCTTTGCCCTGAAACCAGGTGCCAAAGGTGACATCGCATTGAAAGATGACGAAACATCCAACGCTTTTATCAAGTGGTCCGTCCAACGCATGGGGCCGTACAATACGTCCCCCATCGTTTACCAGGACTACTACTACACGATGCTCGACCGCGGCATGGTGACCTGTCACAACGCCAGGACGGGCGAACTGGTCTACAATCGCAAGCGTTTCCCGCAGGGAGCCAGCTTTACCGCTTCCCCATGGGCCTATAACGGTAAGGTGTTTGCTCTCGATGAAGATGGGACCACGTACGTGATGCCCGTGGGCAAGGAGTTTAAGGTGGAACGCCAGAACAAGCTCGATGAGCTCTGCATCGCCACCCCTTCGATTTGCCAGGGCAAATTATTGATTCGGACCGCCTCGCAAGTGTATTGCATCAGCAATGCGTCCAGTGCCAGTCGTTGATTCTTTGTTGTGAGTGCGAGGCGTTTTTTGTGGCGTGACGGATCACGCAAACGACAGCAACGCCTGGTGGCTGTCGCTGCCAGGTTTCTTTCCGGAGTATCGAAATGAAGCGAGTCAATCAATTTCTTGCCGTGTCGCTTTCTCTACTAGTCTTGCCTGTTTTCGCTGCGGATGTGCCGGGTCGCCTTCCGGATCCGGATGGTAGGCCAGGTGATGTCACCAAACCGGTCAAGGTTTACATCCTGGCTGGCCAATCCAACATGGTCGGCATGGGGAACCTTAGTGGTGCGAAGAATGTTTACACCGGGGTTTACCTCAGTTCCGATCCTGACGTGCCGGAGGGACCATTCCAGATCTACCGCGTCGGCAACTACAAGGTTTCCAGGCTGAATGTCTACCAGCAGGATGGTAAGCGAACCGAAAAACCAATTGCAAAAGGACAACTTGAAGTGCCTCAGCACGGCGTTTATCAATTTCACAGCGGATTTGGAGAGACTTCTTACAGTGTAATGAAGCTTGATGGAAAAGAAGTTTATCGTCGAGATCGAGGGGGAGAACCCGTCAAGCAGGATGTGGCCCTTGAGCCGGGCAAGCGTTACGCATTCGAGATTTCCGGTTTCAAGGTGTCACCACCAAGATTCTGGATGCAGAAAACGGATCTGCTTGGTAATGGTGATCTCGAAGCTGTGGCCAAGCGGGAAGGGAAGTTTCCGTGGCTCGTGGATGGTGAAGGTAACTGGACGGTCCGTAACGACGTTTACTTCCAGGAAGCGCGGCTGGCGAAAAACGGTCAGGGATCCCCCCTGAGCCCTACTTCCAATGGTAAGTCCATTGGGCCGGAACTCGGCTTTGGCCACGTGCTGGGAACATTTCATGACGAGCAGGTGCTGCTGATCAAGACGGCCCAGGGTAATCGTTCACTTGGATTTGACTTTCGTCCACCGTCGAGTGGGCGCACTGACCCGGACAATAAATTCGAGGCGGTCGAATACAAGCTGATGGTAGAAGGCGTTCGCAAGACACTTGATCAGATCGACAAGGTGGTTCCGGGCTACCGGGGGCAAGGCTACGAGATTGCGGGGTTTGTCTGGTTCCAGGGGCACAAGGATAGTTTTAATGAAACCCTGATTGCGAATTACGAAAAGAACCTGGTGAACCTGATCAACGATGTTCGCAAGGAATTCAAGAAACCTAAATTACCCTCCGTGATTGCGACCATCGGTTTCGGCGGACACGATATGCAGGAGAAATTTGTACGGATCTTTAAGTCGCAGTTGGCCGTCGGTGACCCGCAGCGACATCCTGGGTATGCAGGTAACGTCGTGTCCGTTGACACGCGTGACTTCTGGCGTGAAGTCGATGAATCGCCGAAAGGCGAAGATTATCACTACAACCGTAACGCCGAGACTTACATGCTGATCGGCGACGCCCTGGGGCGCTCGATGGTTGGGTTGCTGGGCGGGAAAGCAGAACCGCTTCCCCAGGCTGCCCGTCCCAAGGTCCCCATCCAACAGCAAGCGAAGGATCTCTCCGAGGAAGAGAAGCTGGCGGCTCAGAAGGCACTCGGGCCGATCATCTTCGACGGTATCGCGGCGTCGTATGTAGCGAACCCGCGTTATAACAAGTCACTGTTGCAGGAGGCTGCTGACAAGCGGCCTCAACGAGCGAACCAGTTCCTTCGTGGCGCGATGTACGGCTTGATCAACTGCTACCACGCGGCTGGCATCGACGACTACGATTGGCGACCCTTTGGGCCGGATCTAAGCAAAACAACGTGGGACTACTTTAGCTTCGACCCACCTGAGACCTTGCCTGTCGAGAAGGGTAATCGTTACCGCAAGGTGACGTATCCAGCCGGGATGGAGGAATGGATCTTGCCTGGTTTTGATCCGACCGGTGCTGGTTGGAAACAAGGCCTGCAACCTTTTGGACAGTTGGATGGCAAAGCGGAACCACTGTCTGAGACATGTACGGCAGTATTCTGTCGTTGCGGTGAGAAACCAAGGACACTTTGGGAGAAGGAAGTCCTGATGATCCGTGGTACGATTAATCTTCCACCGCTCAAGGAGGGGCACCGCTATCGGATCGTGGTGGGCGGATCGGCGCACGTGAATTCCGGAGAAGGTTACGCGCTTTACGTGAACGGGAAGCTGCTGGCCCAATCGGAAACCGGTGTTGCCGTTAGGCAAGGTGGACAACCACGTGGAGCATTGATTTACGACGACCTGCGTAACGAATTTGAAGGTGGTAAAGTCACTATCGCGGCGACGAGTTTTCTGCGTTATAACCACCCGCGGCGCGGTGTGCAGCCACCTCGTGGGCACTTCAGCCTGTGGGTCGAGGAGATGCGCATTCCACCAGGTCTCGGCGGAACCA
>Ga0315331_10002320_pt1 | contig 14446 bp, 13 predicted proteins | sample M160m34915metaG_FD_203456 | JGI IMG/M metagenome (GOLD analysis project Ga0315331, IMG submission 203456) | Ammonia-oxidizing marine archaeal communities from Monterey Bay, California, United States - M1 60m 34915 | ecosystem: Environmental > Aquatic > Marine > Intertidal zone | place: USA...
CTACATGCCCGTCAGACTTGAAGACCCCGAAAACGCGATTGCGCCAGAGATTCTCGTGCAGATTCGGGGGGTTGTTGACGATGTTCTCATTGCCCGGGTCTCGCGCTCGGAATAAAATCACCCCCTTACCCTAGGAAGGCAGTCACCGGCTGCCAGCGCGCTCTGGCCGTGTCCCCGATCGGGACTGCGAGTTAGTGGCTGTGCCACCTAGATTGAACTTCCCCCCTGACCTTGGAGAACCTGAATGAGTATCGAAAGAACCTTTTCGATCGTCAAACCTGATGCGGTCCGACGGAACCTGATCGGAAAAATTTATGAACGTTTCGAGTCAGGAGGGTTACAGATCGTAGCCGCACGAATGATTCATCTGACCAGAGCCCAGGCGCAAGAGTTCTACGCGGTGCACCGGGAACGGCCATTTTATGATGATTTGGTGGAATATATGATATCCGGGCCGGTCATGGTTCAGGTGCTAGAAGGGGAAAACGCGATTGCCCGAAATCGTGAGATCATGGGTGCTACTAATCCAGCGGACGCGGCGCCCGGTACGATTCGTGCCGACTTCGCCGAATCTGTTGAGGCAAATGCGGCGCATGGCTCGGATGGGCCCGAAACGGCCAAGGAAGAGATCGCATTCTTCTTCGACGACAGCGATCTTTGCGCAAGGGCTGACTGAACCGGTCAGGATAGTCGTGTCAGAGCCCAAGAATCTTCTGGGACTGGATCGGTCTGCGCTGCAGGATTATTTTGCATCGCTGGGCGAAAAAGCCTTCCACGCCCGCCAGGTGCTGCAGTGGGTTTACCAGAGAGGCGTCACTGATTTTTCGAAGATGACCGACCTGCGCCTGTCTTTGAGGCAGACGCTGTCCGAATGCGCGGTGATCAGTTTGCCGGAAGTCTCCCGAGCGCAGCACTCGGAGGATGGAACCCGAAAATGGCTGTTTCGACTGGCGGATGGTAACTCTATCGAGACGGTGTTCATCCCCGAGGAGGATCGAGGGACCCTGTGCATCTCGTCTCAGGCGGGCTGTATACTGACATGCAGTTTCTGCGCCACAGCCCGGCAGGGTTTTAGCCGCAACCTGTCCGCCAGTGAGATTATTGGGCAATTGCTGCTCGCGGATCAGTTGCTCAAGAACGACGGCTTTGGTAGCAGACCGATCTCTAATGTGGTCATGATGGGAATGGGAGAGCCGCTGTTGAACTATGATTCTGTCGTCAGCGCGATGCGACTGATGCTGGATGATCTTTCCTTCGGACTGTCTCGTCGTCGCGTGACGCTGAGCACAGCAGGTGTGGTGCCCGCGATGGATAGGCTCGCTGAAGATTGCCCGGTAAGCCTTGCAGTTTCCTTACACGCGGTTCGAGATTCGGTGAGGGATGAACTTGTACCCTTAAACCGAAAGTACCCGATTGACGTCTTGTTGGGCGCCTGCCGCAGATTTCTCCACAAAGACAGTCGACGTCGGATCACCTTCGAATATGTGATGCTCGCAGGGGTAAACGATTCAATCGACGATGCAAAGATGCTCGTTTCGCTGCTTCAGGGAATACCATCGAAAGTCAATCTTATTCCGTTCAACCCTGTGCAGGGTGTGAAGTACGCGTGTGCTGATGCTGGCGTAATAGACCGGTTCCGTAACGAGCTGATCTCCAGCGGCCTGACAACGATTACCCGAAAAACCCGGGGGGCAGATATTGCGGCGGCGTGTGGTCAACTCGCGGGTGACGTCCATGACCGGACGCATAGAAGTGCCCGACTTGCGGGAAAGGCGTCTTGATGATGCAGCGCCTCGGAGCCCTGATGCTTGCCTTGACGATTGCAGGATGCGTTCCGCTTTGGGAAGACGAGCCTGGTTGGGAGGCCAGCCAGCGTGTCGAGTTGTATACCCGCTTGGGTCTTGAATACATGGCACAGAATCGACTGGCTTCCGCCCTTGAGGCAATGAACGATGCCTTGGCTATCGCGCCTGACGATTCGACAGCGAATCACGCCATGGCCCTGCTCAAGCTGCGTCTCGGTGAGACGGCGGATGCTGACGCCCATTTTCGTCAGGCGCTTCTCAGTAACTCCGGGAACGTGGGCGCTCGCAATGACTATGGCAGTTACCTTTGCGACAAAGGAAACTGGGCCGATGGGGTCTATCAATTCCGAAAGGCTCGTGAAGACCCTTTTAATACACAACCATATGTAAGCCAATACGGCCTCGGGGTCTGCTTGATGGAATCGGGTGATCTGACGGGCGCGCGCGATCAGTTCCGGGCAGCACTGCTCGTAGAACCTGAGAACCCCACAGTGCTCTATCAATCAGCGCTGGTGAGTTATCGATTGGGGGAATATATGCCTGCCCGCGCGTTTCTTGAGCGAATGTTCGGTACGGGTAGTGCTTCTGCCGAAGGCCTCTTGCTTGCGGTCTATACTGAGCGCAAACTTGGCGTCGATGACCTTGCAACGGAATATGCGGCTAAGCTCCGAGGGTCCTACCCGGGCAGCGAGCAAATCCGCCAACTGGATGGACTGATGAGTGATATCGGCGATGACTGATTCCGCTGACGCGTCAAATGCCAGTCCCGGCGAGATTCTCCGCGGCGCGCGCGAACTCTACGGTTGGAGTTTGGAAGAGGTTGCCGCCGAACTGAATTTGTTACCCGATGTAGTTGAGGCGCTTGAAGCCGATGACTATCGTGACATCGCCGGATGGACCTATGCCGTGGGCTATCTGCGCAACTATGCCCGCCTTGCCGGTGTTTCCATAGAGCAGTCGATCGCCGACCGGGAAGAGTTGCTGCCTCCTAAAGAGGATGGCCCCGGTACCATGACCGAGGGCACCTCCCATCGGCCTCAGCCGGTGCCGATTCAGTACCGGTGGGTCGTAACCGCCGTTGTGCTGCTGTTGGTGATCGGAGGGTTGTACACGGCCTACCTTAATCGCGCTAGCGACGTTGAGCGGGTCCGAGTAGATCTTGCTGAAGAGAGCAGGTCTCAGATGGGGGCCGAAACATCGGGTGCGGCGGCCGCAACCGGGAGCAGGGAGGAGGCCCCGGCGCAGCCTGCGCTTGCCGTGACGTTGACGGCAACTGATGAAGGCGCCACCGCGGAGTTGAATGCCGCGACATCAGCTATGGACAGACCAGCGGACGGACAAGAGTTGCCCGAGGAGGCAGCAACGCCCCCGGCTGAGCCGCAAACTCTCGTGGATCCATCAGTTGCGATTGTCGAACAAGTCGCGACGCTTGCCGCAGAGCCTAGCGAGAAGTCAGCGGAACCCGAAAAGGAAGAAAAAAAGGAAAAGAAGAAAAAGGTAGTGGCTTCTGCCGCGACGGTAAAGGTTTCAGAATCTAAGGTAGAGAAAAAGTCCGAGTCTGTATCGACTTCTTCATCGGCATCAAAAACGAATACTGCGGAGAATTCCTCTACCACTAACCCCAAACAGCAGGTCGCCAACCAGAATCAGTCCTCGGTCACGGCTTCGGTAGAGCAGCGTTTGCTCAACCCGAAATTCTCAACGGCGCTTTCCTCGACAGGGGATTCGGAGGAAAGCGCAAGCACACTTCCTTTGACGGCTGAAAGCCGTGGTATCACCCTGAAGGTTCAGGAAAATACGCACGTGGTGGTCTGGGACCGCGATAACGTTGAACTCTTTCGTCGTTATGTAGGCGGTGGAAAGGTCGTCAGTCTCTCAGGAAAGCCGCCATTTACGCTCTTGGTCAGCTATCCGGAAGGGGCAACCGTGGTTTACGGTGGCCGGGAGTTCCGCATCCCTGTTGGAAAATCAGGGCGAAACGCCAAAGTGCGTGTTGGGCGCTGAAACCGTGACGAACGACAAGAGCGTGCAGTCGGTCAGAGGCATGAACGACCTTTTGCCAGGCCAGGTAGAGTCATGGCAGCGGGTTGAAGGTGCCCTTCGGGAAGTCTCGCGCCGCTATGGCTACCGTGAGATCCGCACACCGGTGGTCGAGCGAACAGAACTGTTCTTGCGCTCTATTGGTGAACAGACCGATATTGTCGAAAAAGAGATGTACACGTTTACCGACAATAACGGCGAAAGCCTCACGCTGAGACCGGAAGCTACCGCGAGTTGTGTTCGGGCGGGTAATGAGCACGGACTGCTCTATAACCAGACTCAGAGGCTCTGGTATGTTGGCCCGATGTTTCGCCACGAGCGGCCGCAGAAGGGTCGTTATCGGCAGTTTCACCAATTTGGCGTTGAGGCGCTGGGTTGGGCAGGACCTGACATTGAAGCTGAGATAATCACATTGGGAGAGCGCCTCTGGCGTAGCCTTGGGATCCAGGGGCTCAGCCTTCAGATTAATACCCTCGGTTCGGTGACGGGCCGAGGGAAATATCGGGACGCCTTGAGAGCTTATCTCTCCAGGCATGTCGATGCATTGGACTCGGACAGCCAGAGACGCCTTGAACGTAATCCGCTGCGGATTCTGGACAGTAAAGATTCCGGGACCCAGGCAGTGCTCGTTGAAGCCCCGAGCCTCTCGGATTTTCTGGAAGAAGCCGAGCAGGAGGAATTCGATCGTCTACAGCAGTTGTTAACGGCTGTGGATATTCGGTTTTCCATCAATCCTCGATTGGTGCGGGGCCTCGATTACTACACCGGGTTTGTTTTTGAATGGACCACCGATCAACTAGGCGCTCAAAGCGCAATCTGTGCCGGCGGTCGTTATGACGGTCTGTCAGAACAGTTGGGCGGTCACCCTGTTCCCGCAGCAGGCTTTGCCTGCGGGTTGGAAAGGTTGATTGAACTGTTGACTCTGCAGGACGAGGAGACTCCTATACAATCGCCCGGCGTATATCTCGCCGCATTCGGTGAGGTTGCTGAGCTTGATGCCGCGCAGTGCGCGGAACGACTTCGTGATTCAAGCATTGACGTGCAGATGAACTGCGGACAGGGAAACATAAAAAAACAGCTCCGCCGGGCCGATAACAGCGGTGCGGCGATTGCGTTGATTGTTGATAAAGAAACTGCTGGGACATCCATGGTTAAGGTTAAACCCCTGCGTGGCCAAGGAGACCAGACCATGGTCTCCACTGAGGAGTTGCTTGCAACCGTCCAGACCTATTTGCAAAAACCTGATTGAACGGAAACATCGATGAAGCGAGAACGACCTGATTCCAAGCTGCACATTGTGCATGATGAAGAAACCGAGAAGCTGCGGGAGTGGTGGAAGCGAAATGGGACCGGGATCATCGCTGGCGTCCTGATCGGCATCGGGGGTGTGGGCGGTATTCAGGGGTGGCGCATGTACCAGGATAGTCAGGGTGAGAAGGCATCCGCGTTGTATGAAAGGATGCTTGGCGCCGCTTCGAGCCAGGAGACGAATGTCGCCGCTTCGGCTGCTTCGACGCTGGTGAGTGACCACAATGACAGCGGGTATGCCGATATTGCGCGACTGATGCTTGCGAGACTTGCTTTGGAGTCCGGGGACAGCGAAGAGGCGAAGCGTGCGTTGAACGAACTACTGGAGTCGACCACCGATTCCGTAATGCGTCAGGTGGCGCGCGTCAGGCTGGCGGTCATCGCACTGAAAGACGGAGAGCCTGAACAAATTCGAACACTTGCCGAGGCTGAGGCTGGCGAGGGTTTCACCTCGCACTTTCAGGAATTGCTCGGCGATGCATTAGCTGCAAGCGGCGACCTCGACGGGGCGCAAAAGGCCTATCAGGAAGCTTTGCGGGGGGTTACGCCAGATTCCCAGGCAGGGCAGTTGATTACGGCGAAACTGAACATGACCCGAAAGGGTGATGATGGGTAATGAAAAGCCGGTTTGTCTTGTTGGTTGCGGTCGCCGTGTCTTTATCGGGTTGCGGCAAGAGTGCTATCCACTTTATGCGGGAAGGTGGTCCGGTTGCTCAGGCGCCCAAGGTCGAGAAGGCCGCTGCGCTGCGCAAGGTTTGGCGGCGCGATCTTGGGGCAGGATATAGCAACAGCAACTTTCTGCTGACTCCGTCGATCCAGGACGGTCGAGTCTACGCGGCGGAACCGGGCGGGAATCTCTTAGCGCTTCACGCCGACACGGGAAATATTATCTGGAAAAGTGACTTGGACCAACCATTGGCTGCTGGTGTGGGGGCCGCTGAACACCACGTCGTGGTTGTAACCCGCGAAGGTGAGGTGGTCGCTCTGGATACTGAAAAAGGCGAGGTCCTGTGGCGGCAGAAGTTGGGGACGGAGATACTGGCCCGACCCGTGCTGACGGGTCCACGGATTCTGCTCCGATCTGGCGACGGCCAGGTGATTGGGTTGGATCTTGATTCGGGCGATGTACTTTGGCGGGTTCGTCGTTCGGTTCCTGCGCTTACCATTCGCGGCCTGTCTGCACCTTTGGTTATAGATGACGTGGCAGTGATTGGTTTCGCCAGTGGCAGACTATCCGGAATCGACGTCGAGTCGGGTGCTGAGTTATGGAGTGCACGCATCTTTCGAGCACGGGGTAATAATGAAGTCAATCGGTTGGTCGATATTGACTCTGACCCCTATCGGATTGGTGAGCGGCTTGTGATCGCAGGATTTCAGGCCCAAGTCAGTGGACTTTCGTTAACGACCCGGCGGATTGAATGGGATTCTGATCATTCGACCTTGCGTCCGCTGAGTTCTGTGGGGAACACGGTTCTGCTTACGGCGGACGACGGGGCGGTAGTGGGTCTGGATGTTCGTTCAGGCACTCAGTTATGGCAGATGAGCGCGCTGCGTGGCAGGGGGGTGAGCGGGCCGTACGGTCTCGCGGAAACCAGTTTTGCCGTTGTTGGAGATTATAAGGGGCTGCTTTACCTCATTAATGCCCAGTCGGGCGAACTCGTCGGTCGGAAAAAAGGATCGGGAGGCGCCGTGTTGGGAATTTTTGCCACGCAGGCCTCAAACCAGTTCATTACGCTTTCAGAAAGCGGGGCCCTGACGGCCTGGTCAGTAGCAGACTGACCTCCTCTAGCCGGAAACCGGTATCGGGACGGCACCTATTATGATTCCTGTCGTTGCCCTTGTGGGTCGCCCGAACGTCGGCAAGTCCACGTTATTCAACCGTTTGACCCGTTCTCGCGAAGCGCTGGTGGATGACCAGCCCGGTGTTACTCGCGATCGACTATACGGTGAGGGGGTTAATCGTGGGCGACGGTTTTTACTTGTAGATACCGGCGGCCTGTCGGATGAAGTCGACGAGCTCAGTGTTGCGGTGCGTGAACAGGTGATGCAGGCGTTGGCGGAGGCCGACGCCGTGGTCTTTTTACTCGATGCGCGCGAGGGGCTCTCGGGCGCCGACGCCGAGATTGCCGCTGACCTTCGCAAGGGTGAAACGCCTGTTGTTACCGCAGTGAACAAAGCTGAAGGCCTTGACCGGGACATTACCGCGAGCGAGTTTTTCGAACTGTCTCTTGGGGTTCCGCAAGTCATCTCCGCAAAAACCGGGCAAGGGGTCCCCGACTTTCTGGATACCCTAACCGATGCCCTACCGGAAGGTCAGTTCGAGACCAGCCCCGCGCCGGGAAACCGAGTCGCGGTGGTGGGCAGGCCAAACGTCGGCAAATCGACTCTAGTGAACTGTCTCGCCGGCGAGCCGCGGATGATCGTTGCCGATCTCCCAGGTACTACTCGTGATAGTGTGGCTGTTCCGATCGAACGCGATGGGGAGGCGCTACTGCTGCTGGATACCGCTGGCGTACGTAGAAAGTCCCGCGTCCGAGAAACCCTTGAGAAGTTTTCAGTTATAAAGACATTGCAGGCCCTGGCCTCTGCTCAGGCCGCGGTGTTGGTGCTCGATGCTAGAGATGGCGTCAGCGATCAGGATGCCACTATCGCTGGATTGATTGTCGAAACCGGCCGATCGATTGTCGTCGCCATGAATAAATGGGATGGACTTGAGAGAAGGGATCGCAACGCAATTCGGCGCGAACTTTCCCGAAAATTGGATTTCTTGCCGGAAAATGAATGTGTATTTATATCAGCGTTGCACGGTTCAGGAATCGGGGAGCTGACTAAGGCAATCCGGGAGGCGCAATCGAGCGCCGTGATCGAGATGGGTACTAGCGCGTTAAACCGGGCATTGGGCAAGGCAGTTGAACACCATAAGCCACCAATGGCCAACAATCGTACGATAAAGCCAAAGTATGCTCATCAGGGAGGGCGGAATCCCCCAACCGTAGTACTTCACGGCAACGCCCTGAACAAACTCCCCTCCAGCTATCTTCGATACCTGGGTAAGTACTTGGCACGGACGTTCAAGTTAAGGGGAACCCGGATCCGTTTCGAACTGCGGAATTCCCGAAACCCCTATGACAAAGGAAGAACCGCCGGACGAGGGAGGAAATAGGGCAGCGAGTGATTATTCAATGGGGACGTTTGGCGCCAATTCCTAGTCCTCGGTGGGCTCTACCGTTTTGACCTTGGCATGAGCGCGGCCTCTAGCGAAGCGTGTCACAATCGAGTCACCGGGAGCAAGCGTTGATGCTGAACGCACAATCGTCCCTTCCTCCTCCAACTGCACGATCGCAAAGCCGCGACCCAATGTCGCTAACGGACTAAGCGCTTTCAGTTGGCTCTCTAATCCGGTAAGTTCCTGAACTCTCTGCGTCAGCCGTCGCTTGAGTCGCTCGGCAAGCAGTGTCCGGCAAGTTTCAATCCGTATGGCAAAGTTGCGGAGGCGTACGCGGGGCGATGTTAGTTGTAGTTGCTGGGCGTATCGAGCTGTTTGCCCTGTTTGTTTCTGGTAGCGGAACCGCCACCCGAGCCTCAACCGTTCAACAAGGCGTTCGAGGTTCTCAAATTGGTAGGACACTCGTTCACTCGGATGACGCAATCTCGCGACCGTGCCGTCCAGGCGTTGGGCCGAGGCTTGTAACCGATAGTCAAGAGTCGTGTCGAGGCGTTCAGCACAACGATCAATAATGCGGAGCAGGGCGTTTGCATCTGGGCTTACGGTTTCCGCTGCTGCAGTTGGAGTGGCGCAGCGAAAGTCCGCTGCGAAATCGGCAAGAGTAAAGTCGGTCTCGTGCCCCACTCCAGTGGCCACGGGAACTTTGCAGCTCCGAACTGCCCTGACAACAACTTCTTCATTGAATGCCCAAAGATCCTCCAGCGATCCTCCGCCACGGGCGAGGATCACGACATCACACTGTTTTTTGCTGACGGTCTGTAGGGCCCGGGCGATCTGCGGTGCCGCATTGTCACCTTGAACTGTCACAGGCAACAACAGGATATCAGTGAGGGGAAATCGCCGCTGGAATGTCGCCAAGACATCCTGAAGGGCAGCACCCTGACTCGAGGTAATTACAGCGACTCTGGCCGGTAAACTGGGCAGGGGTCGACGTTTGTTGGGATCAAATAAACCTTCGGCATCGAGTTGCTTCTTTAAACGTTCGAAGCGACGTCGCAATTCTCCCTCCCCCGCTGGCTCGAGATAGTCGACGATTAGCTGGAAGTCACCTCGGGCTTCATATATTGAAACGTTCCCACTCAATAGGACTTCAGTCCCGTTCTGAAGTTCGCCGCGGTAGGGCGAGGGACGGTTGCGAAACATTGCACAACGGATCTGTGCGTTCTCGTCTTTGAGAGAAAAATAGATATGCCCAGAGGTCGGAGTTGCGAGATTTGAGATCTCACCCGTAAGCCAGACCACACCAAAATGCGTCTCAAGGAGATTACGGGCTTCGCGCGTAAATTCGCTGACTTGGTAGATAGTGCGATCCATCCCAGTATTGTGCCGCGAAAGGTTTTGCTCGACCAGTGGCAACGGATTGCCCTAAAGTTGAAGTTCGCGTCGGGCACAAAAATGCCGGACCTTGTCCGGCTTTTTTTGTGAAAAGAAGTAGGCCTCAATAATAGACCGGCAAAGCGTCTTTCTGGGTCTCTGATTGGGTTATGCCCGCGTGTGCGGCCCAGGAGATTTTGTCGGCGATACGGATTGCTTCAGATTCCTCGTTTGCTTCTAGTTGCGCTTTGGCAGCCTTCAGAAGTTTGGCCAGCGGAACCGCTTTTCCCCCAGTGGCAGGGTCGACAAGGCGCCAGACAGCACGTGCTTCGTTTGCGGCGGCAATATCGGCTTCCGCCTGTGCGATTGTTTCGGAGGCCGTGCCGGCCTGGGTGACTGAAATCCCGAGCATCATGGCAGCGCCACCGATCAACGAGGTCAGGCCGGTGAGTTTCTTCATAGGTTTTCCTCGGGATAATTTAATCAGAAGTTATTAGAAAAAACAGTAACTTAATGGGGCGTCAGACACTTCAAGTTTACCCAACGCAAGTCAAACCGTATAATCTGTCGATGGAACATCCGGATCTTGCACTTACTTTCGATGACGTGCTCTTGGTGCCGGATCGGTCGGATGTCCTTCCCCACGAAGTCGATCTCACCAGCGCGTTTTCGCGCAATATTCCCTTAAATATCCCGCTTATCTCAGCGGCGATGGACACCGTTACCGAGTCGCGTGCGGCCATCTGTCTCGCACAGGCTGGGGGACTTGGTGTCGTGCACCGCAACATGACCCCCGCAGAGCAGGCGGCGGAGGTCAGCACCGTAAAGAAGTACGAGAGCGGCATTATTAAGGATCCGATTTGCGTTTCGACTTCGGCAACCGTTGGAGAGGTGGTTGCCCTGATTCGGGAGAAGAATTTCTCGGGAGTGCCGGTACTCGATGAGGCAGGCCGTTTGACCGGCATTGTCACGAGTCGCGATCTTCGTTTTGAGGACCGCTTTGATCAGCCGGTAACCGCCGTCATGACACCCCGTGAAAGGCTCATCACTGCGCCAGAAAAGACTACCCGGGAGGATATCCGCGCATTACTTCACGAGCATCGCATTGAGAAGGTATTGCTGGTGGATGATGCGTTCAACCTGAAGGGGCTCGTGACGGTTAAGGACATTCAGAAGCAAACTGAATTCCCTGAGGCCTGTAAGGATGTTGAAGGACGCCTTCGCGTGGCGGCTGCAGTCGGCACAGGAGGCGACTCGGCAGAGCGTTGCGAACGTCTGGTTGAGGCCGGGGTCGATGCGATCGTGGTGGATACCGCACATGGGCACTCCCGGGGTGTCCTCGAGCGTGTTCGCGATATTAAAAAGTCACTAGCTGATGTTGAAGTCGTAGCAGGAAATATCGCAACGGCTAACGCGGCCCTTGCTCTCGCAGATGCAGGTGCCGACGCCGTCAAGGTTGGTATTGGTCCGGGGTCCATTTGTACTACCCGGGTGGTCGCGGGTGTCGGCGTTCCCCAGATTACGGCAATCGCGGATACAGCCTCGGCGCTTAGGGATCGCGGGATCCCCGTGATCGCTGACGGTGGCATCCGTTTTTCCGGGGACATTGCTAAAGCCATTGCCGCCGGCGCAAACGCGATTATGGTCGGGGGATTGCTGGCGGGAACCGAGGAAGCCCCAGGAGAAATCGAATTGTTCCAGGGCCGATCCTATAAAAGCTACCGCGGTATGGGATCGCTGGGCGCGATGCAGGACGGTTCCAAGGATCGGTATTTCCAAGAGGGGCAGAGTGACCCAGGCAAACTCGTCCCAGAAGGCATCGAAGGAAGAGTGCCTTTCAAGGGCCCGATGGCGCAAATTATCCACCAGCTGACCGGCGGTCTTAGGGCCAGCATGGGCTACACCGGATGCGCCACAATCAGTGAAATGCGTTCCCGTTGCCGCTTCGTCCAAATCACTCATTCCGGCTATACCGAAAGCCATGTTCACGACGTCACCGTCGTGAAAGAGGCGCCGAATTATCAGCGCGGCGGTTGAGTTTGACATCGCCGGGCGCAGCGACAGGTTCTGATCCGTATTCCGAGCGTATCCTGATCCTTGATTTCGGTTCCCAGTACAGCCAACTGATTGCCCGCCGGGTTCGCGAAGCCGGCGTCTACTCTGAGCTACTCCCTTGGGACGTCCCTGGAAAGACGGTGACCGAATTCGGGGCGAGCGGCATCATTCTTTCTGGTGGGCCCGAAAGCGTGCATGGCGCAAACGCTCCCAAGGCGCCCGACGAAGTATTCTCGCTGGGCATCCCTGTTCTTGGAATCTGTTACGGCATGCAGACCATGGCAGATCAACTGGGTGGCATTGTTGCGCCCGCTACTCACAAGGAGTACGGATACGCGCAGGTTCGTGCCCGCGGTCATTCGAGCCTTCTCCGGGATATCGAGGATCATCGAACTTCTGAGGGCTATGGATTGCTGGATGTCTGGATGAGCCACGGAGATCGGGTTGAGGCGCTGCCGCCAGAATTCCGGGTAATTGCTCAGACGGATAGCGCACCCCTCGCTGGGATGGCGGACGAAGAGCGGGGGTTTTACGGCCTACAGTTTCATCCTGAGGTCACGCATACCACCAAGGGCAGGCAGATCATCGAACGCTTCGTTCACGACATCTGCGGCTGCGGACGGAAGTGGACGGCCGAGCGGATTATCGAATCAGCGATCGAGGGAATTCGCGCAAAGGTCGGTGACGATCACGTACTTTTAGGTCTTTCCGGTGGTGTGGATTCTTCAGTGGTTGCCGCGCTGCTCCACCGGGCCATTGGAGATCAGCTAACCTGTGTGTTTGTCGATACGGGCCTACTACGTCTTAATGAGGGTGACGAGGTTATGGAAACCTTCGCAGAAAATATGGGCGTGAAGGTTGTGCGAGTAGACGCCGAACAGCGTTTTCTATCGGACCTTGAAGGCACCTTAGACCCCGAAGCGAAACGCAAGATTATCGGCCACGCCTTTATTGATGTATTTAACAGTCAGGCAAAAAGCAGTCCCGGTGTGAAATGGCTGGCCCAGGGCACCATTTATCCGGACGTGATCGAGTCAGCCGGGGCGGCCTCGGGCAAAGCGAAGGTCATCAAGTCGCATCACAACGTCGGCGGATTGCCTGAGCAGATGGCCCTGGGCCTTGTCGAGCCCTTGCGCGACCTTTTCAAGGATGAGGTGCGCAGAATCGGCGTTGAACTTGGATTGCCCAAAGAGATGGTATTTCGTCACCCGTTTCCGGGGCCGGGACTTGGTGTTCGAATTCTGGGTGAGGTTAAAAAAGAGTACGCGGACCTGCTGCGCCAGGCTGACCATATCTTTATCTCGGAACTCCGAGAAGCGCAACTCTACGAGAAAGTCAGTCAAGCCTTTGCAGTTTTCCTGCCGGTAAAGTCCGTGGGGGTGGTCGGAGATAACCGCGCTTATGAGTACGTTATTGCACTTCGCGCGGTGGAAACGGTCGATTTCATGACCGCGCGATGGTCAGAACTTCCCTACGATTTTTTAGATCGGGTCAGTCGCCGGATTATCAACGAAGTTAAGGGAATCTCCCGGGTGGTTTACGATATCTCGGGAAAGCCCCCTGCGACGATTGAATGGGAGTAAAAATATAGAATATAGGGGAGAGTTGAGGTGACAAGATTCCAGCACGGAGGAGAAAAATGACGATTAAAGAAACCTGTCAATGCGGTTCCGTAGAGTTCACTCTTGAGAACGACCCGATGATGCATTTTGTCTGTCACTGCAGTGACTGCCAGAAACTCCACGGCAACTCGTTTTTTGGTTATGCCTACTCTACTGAAGATATCAGCGTTACTGGAGAGGTGAGGAAATACTCCTATGAGGGAGGCAGTGGCAACCTCTTGCACATCGTGTCCTGCTCGAATTGTGGTAGCACGTTATACACACAACCTGATCTGATCGAGCCAATGATTTATGTTCCTGCCGGAATGCTCAAGGAGCATTATGAGTTTTCGCCAAGGGTGGAGCTCTGGGCATCCAACAAGGCATCCTGTCTCGCACCAGTCGTGGCGTCTGGTGAATCGTATGAACATAACGGAACCCTGGAACGCATCGGAGAACTACTTGAGCATCTCGACCAGAGATAGTAATGAGCGATCTAGAGCAGGAGATCAAGGATCTTAAAAAAGAGAACAAGAAGCTCTCTATAGAATCAAAACTGAGGAAGTCGATGGCGGTCGAACTTGACCGCCAGAAAGAGTTATTGCGTCAGGCCACCGAGGAGGTTGAGGCGCAAAAAGAGAAAATTGAAGGGATCTCGCTCAAACTGTCCCGATATCTGCCGGTTCAGTTATACGAGCAAATTTTCAGTGGATCCTTAGACATCCACAAAAAAAGCGAGCGTAAGAAGCTCACTATCTTTTTTTCCGATATTGTCGATTTCACGTCCATCTCAGAGCAGATCGAAGCTGAGGAGATCAGCGAGTTTTTGAGCTTTTACCTCACGGAGATGAGCGCTATCGCCGAAAAATTCGGTGGCACGATCGACAAGTTTATTGGCGATGCCATCATGATCTTTTTTGGCGATCCAAAAACTGAGGGCGATGTACAGGATGCCAAAAACTGCGTCGATATGGCGATAGAGATGCAGTTGAGAATCATCGCGTTGCAACCTTATATCCGGAAGGAATTCAGCTTTCCCGTTGATCTGAGAATTCGGATCGGCGTCAATACAGGATTTTGCAATGTGGGGAATTTCG